>Ga0208040_1004204_pt1 | contig 11081 bp, 5 predicted proteins | sample AD_UKC083_MetaG_FD_184431 | JGI IMG/M metagenome (GOLD analysis project Ga0208040, IMG submission 184431) | Active sludge microbial communities of municipal wastewater-treating anaerobic digesters from USA - AD_UKC083_MetaG (SPAdes) (version 2) | ecosystem: Engineered > Bioreactor > Anaerobic >... | reverse complement strand
AACCTTGTATTCGGAATCCGAAGACTGAAAACACAATAATACGGAAACAACATCCCTCAAAAAATCGACATAATATTCCCTACTCACACCATAATCACCAAGATTTTCCGCCAACACTCTGAACTCAAGCAACTTATCATCTATATTTTGAGGATTATTCGTAATCAAAGCGTCGTACAAAACCCCCTGAAGTTTAGCTATATATTGATCGTTTTTTTTCTGTGTGAAAACAGTCAAAGTTTTGGATAAAAGATCATAGGTTTTGGAAACGACTCCATAATTTTGATCTGCCAAAATTTTAAAATTATCTCGTTGGTAAGTCTTTAAAACTTCATTGTACTTCGCGGCCTCCTCAAAGTTTTTTCTGTCAAAAAGATCAACGCCTTTTTCACTGTCATAAGGAATTTTCCCATAAGAGAATTCTTTTGCAAGCTTCGATGGAAGTACGGTTTTCAATCTATCATCCGCACGGCTTAAATAAACTCTAGTTCTCATTCCCGCAGGTACGAACAAAACATTATTGAGCATACCGTCGTATTTATCCACATACCCAGAAATCTTCACATCCGATGGCAAAAACCCAATATAGGTATTACCTGCAAAATTTGCCAAATAAACAGTTCCATCGCTTTCATTATAATTAACCTCAAACATTGAACTTTCAGGAATAATTACGATTTTATCGGCAATAACTAAATTAATATCAGAAGAAGAATTCGTAAAATTACCAAAAATCCTTCCATTGGTCATATTAAAAATATATTCATCATCCTCGTAAGACAAACGCCTCAAAACCGTTTCAGCATCTCCATTTTCAGAATTTAAATAAGCATAAAAAGGCAGATTTAATCTGGCTCCGCGATAAGAAAACTCTGTAGCGGATGTGATTGTTTTACGTTCGGAAATACTTTCCAACGCAAAAGTAGCTACAAAAGCAAGCACAGCCAAAATAGCCACAAGAATCATTCTTACTAAAAATTTCTTGTGTTGAAAACTATCTTTTTTTGGCTCATATTTTTCCATTTCCAAACATATTTATATCTGTACATTATACCATTTTTTATATGTTTAAACAACTTAATGGACTGTATAATAAAAAAGCAGTATAGTATGCGCGTTAATCTTTAAAAAAAGCCAATGAATATCAAAAATACAATAAAAATTGTACCTGTTTTAGTCGCGATTTTTATATCACAACAAACAATAACAGCTTTCGCATATTCGGATGTTGATTCTTCCACAAAAAACTATAAAGAAATTCAGTATTTGGAAGATAAAAATTTATTACCTAAATTTCCTGGCAATACATTCAATCCCGAAGACAAAGTTACTCCTGTAGATTTTTATACAATGCTTTTGGAATACGCGGGGGCCACCACGGCAGACTATGTAAATCTGCCATTTACAGATATGAATGGCTATGAATGGTACGCTCCTTATATACAAACTGCCGTAGATTTAAAGATTTTAAACCCTTCCGAAACAAACTTTTTATTTCAAGATTACAGAAGAATGCCAAAGATAGAAATTGTTCGAAAACTTTTCGACGCTTTGGGCATAGGAACAAGCAAATTTTTCGATAAAAACGCGTTCCCCTTCTCGGATCTCGATCCAAACGGAAATATCGCCCCATATGCATTCAAAGCATATGAAATAGGAATAGATACTCAGGGAGGATTTGGAATAGGAAGCCAGGTTTCAAAAGCGGAACTAGCGAGATATTTTTATTTAATAGATAAATACGAGAGCTCGACAGGGAAAACTCTGAAAAAACAACAAAACATCACCGTCAATGTAACTCAATCCAACCCGATAGACTCGGAAGCATTCGAAGTATTTATGGATATATGGAATACCGTTCACGACAAATACTATTACAAAGATGAAATCAACGATGATGAAATGGTTTACGGCGCAATCAAAGGAGCAATCGAGACATTACAAGATCACTACACCGAATTCACAAAACCAAAGGAAGGAAATTCCGTAAGCAATTCATTAAGAAAAGAATACGAAGGCATAGGAATGTCGGTAGAAATGTTAGACGGAAAAATCACAGTAGTCAGTCCATTCAAGAAATCCCCTGCGGAAAAAGCCGGCATAAAACCAAAAGATGTAATTTTGAAAATCGACGGAAATTCCACAGAGGGATTGACACTCAGCGAAGCCGTTGAATTTATAAAAGGCAAATCCGGATCAACGGTTACATTAACAATTCAACGAGAAAACAAAGTATTTGATGTAAGAGTAACCAGAGGATTCATAATTAACAAAACCGTAGAATTAACATATCTCCCAAAAAGTTCCGGATATATCGCCAACATCAATATATATACATTTGGTGAAGATACATTAAAAGAGTTCATAATGGCGGCCCAGCAAATTCACAACAAACAAACACAAGAAAACAATGTCAAAGGAGTGATTTTAGACCTGCGCAATAATCCTGGCGGATATTTGGACATAGCAATCGACCTGAATGGAGTGTTTTTTGACACAGATAAAATAGTTACGGTATTGGAAGATAACAGAGGGAAAAAAGTCAGTTACAAATCTACGTATGAAGGAATTGATAAAGAATATTCCACAGGCATGGGACTATTATCAGAATTTAAAACCGTTGTACTCATAAACAAAGGCTCGGCATCCGCTTCAGAAATATTGGCAGGATCTTTAAAAGACCACAATAGAGCAAAAATCATAGGAGAACAGTCTTTTGGAAAAGGAACGGTACAAGAATTATCCTACTACAACGATAACTCCGCTTTTAAACTCACTATCGCAAAATGGACAACTCCAAACGGGAATGAGGTGAACAAAAAAGGCATAGCGCCTGACAAAATCGTGACAAACACAGGAAGCGAAGACACCCAATTGAATACAGCCTTAGGAGAGTTTTAGAGAGGTTTAAGCTTTATTTGTGCTAGATGCAGTAGATTCTTCGGATTCGATAGATTCCGAGAATTCTGAAGTTTCTTCTGAGTCAGTTTCAGCTTGGGTAGATTCAGTTGTTGAAGATACAGATTCAACTTTCCCTGAAAAAGGCTCATTTTCTGGACTTTTTTCTGCATTCGCTTCAACGTCCTCAGTAACTTCAAACTCCACATTCTCAGCTCTATTCTTCAAGATTTGCTCAGGATTCGTAGTAACGATTTGATCTTCCAAATAAGAAGCAATAATTTGTATGGCAACGTGTCTATTACCAGCGAAAAATAAGCCCTGACCAACATCGCTGTTCAACAAAACATATCTTTCTCCATCTGTTAAATTAAACAAACTGGCCAAAACATCCACAGCAGCAGGAGCTTGCTTCAATAACAATTGTAATGATGAGTTTGTGATAATTGGCTTACCATAAGATGACTTCACGAAATCCTCCACATCCTGAGTGATGGTTGTAACACCAAGATAATATTTACGAGCCCTCTTAACTAATCCATATAAGAATTTCGCACTATCTTCGTGCTGCATCATAGTCCAGGCCTCATCGATCACGAGCATTCTTTTCTTCAATGAACTGCGTACTTTATTCCAGATAAAGTTCAAAATAATAAACATCGCAGTTGGGCGAAGCTCGTCCTCAAGATCTCTAATACAGAACGTCATCAAACCTGAGTTCATATCTATATTTGTAGGCTTATTGAATATTCCAGCGAAAGAACCTGAAGTATATTTTTCAATTCTTTTTGTCAGCGAATTTGCGCCTTCCATAGATGAAAGAATGTTATGCAAATCTTCCATTGTAGGAGGTTCAAACGAAGAAGGATCTGTGACCTCCATCGTAATACCTTTTAATGCATAAACATCAATCAAAGCTTTATCCAACAAACTCTCTTCCTCGGGAGTCATCGCACCAAGCATCAATTTCATCAAACCATGAAGGTTAATAACCGCAGATCTGACCAAATCTCCGGGAAGAACGGTATCTCCTTCGATTGGTTTTGGCAGATCAAATGGATTGATTCTGCGATCACTATTCAAACTCAATTTCAAGTAAGTACCGCCAACAGTCTGTGACAAAGATTCATACTCATTCTCCGGATCTATAATAATAACGTCCGTCCCGAGCATCATCATACGCAAAACTTCCAGCTTCACAGCGTATGATTTACCGGCACCAGACTTCGCGAATACTACAGAGTTCGCATTTTCCAAATTAAATCTATCAAAAATAATAAGTGAGTCATTGTGCCTGTTAATTCCATACAAAATACCTTCGTTCGAAGTAAGATCCGAAGAAGTAAATGGGAATGTTGTAGAAAGCGGCGACGTGTTCATATTACGAACTGTGTCAAGCTCATCCAAACACTGTGGAACAGTCGAATTGAATCCATGTTCGGATTGAACTTGGCATCTCTTTGTTAGGACCAATTTACCAGCCAACAAGCTCTCCAACTGCTTAGAAATTCTCTCCAATTTCTTATCGTCATCACTGTAAATAGTGAAATACAGAGCGAACTGGAAAAATTTTTCAGTGCCCTTTTGAATCTCACGTCTGAGAGTCTCAGCATCCTCCAAAGCGGTTTCCAAACCTGGGTCTGAAACCTGCCCCTTCTCAGCGGCAATACTCATAGATGAACGCATCTGCGCAACCTTTTTCTTCAATGTATTCATAATGTCCGCAGAATTTATCGGATAGATAAATTGCGACATATCCATCGTCACATCGAAATTAATAACCGGTGATAACCAGTTAGTATTCAAAAATCTCGGATAAGCGTACACATAAAAACTCCTTGCGTACATCCCATCCAAACGAACAGTATCATAATTAATTTCCATCGAAGCCGGCGCAATCAAATCTTTGATCGAAGCGAGTCCGTCCTGATAAATCTTCTCAGCTTCGACGTATTTTTGTCTTTCAGCAGAAGTTATCACGACTTTCTGTCCGGTTTCTTTTTTTAAGTTTTCCATTTGGTCAACTTTTTCAACGGTAGATTTTGTAGCATCCTGAGCCTTCACAAAAGCACCTTTTAAATTTTCGAAAACAGTCTTTTTTACCTTTGGCATATTTGTCGAAATCCCTTGCTTCATTCTTTCCACAGGATCTTTTACTTCAGGTGTGTTTAATTTTTGACCGAGCCCTTTTATCGCATCGGTAAATTTATCTACAGCTTGAGTAGCAGTTTGAGTAGCGGTTTTTGTTAAATCTTGAGTATCAATCTTCGACTCTTTACTGGTCGCAACCACTTCACCTTTTTCATCGATTACAGCCTTCTCCGCACGAAGATCCACAGCTTGCCCGCCTTGCGCAGAAACTGTAGTAGAAACATTTGGAGCAACATGATTAATAGGTTCAACCGTACTTCCAGTTGGTGGTTGAACCTGCCCTTGAGTTTGTCCTACTTGAGTATTTTCGTCTGCCATTTTTATTTATGTTTGTATTTCGATTTTTAATTCCTATAAGTATACCCTATTTTCAGGTTTATTTCCAGTAGTGTCATCTTGCGGTATTATATTTTTATCATCTAATTCTGAAACTGGGTATTCGGTTGAAGATACTGATGATAAATAATTGTTATATTTTTCTCCACCAACTTCCACGACAGTATTTCTTCCACCGGCTTTAGCCGCATACAAAGCTTTGTCCACCAATTTCAGGATTAAATCAGCCTGTTTCTGTTCATCAGTTTTTTCTTCATCATCAGAAACTTCAGTTTCATTCGCAAAATCGCCTCTATTCAAAGTAACCGATCCATATCCAATACTGGCAGTCATATGTAAAACCTTTCCTCCAGGAAGAAGAAACTCATGTTGTTCAATTGCTTTACGCAAATTTTCACAGAGATCCTTCACGGAATCGTTGTTTTCACTATCAACTATCAGAGCAAACTCTTCCCCTCCCCATCTGAAAGGAGTTTCTTCGTTGTTTTTTTTAAGAAGCTCTGCAAGCTGTACCAAAACCGCATCACCTGCAGCATGCCCATATTTATCGTTAACACGTTTAAAATAATCCAAATCGATCATTATCAAGTGCACATTTTTCCCAACTTTATTAGCTCTTTCAACAGCCTTCGGCAAAGCGGACATAAAGGCTCTTTTATTATTCAGCCCGGTCAAAGCGTCAGTAGTTGATTTTTTTATGGTATCAACAACTCTATTCACAGCCTGCCGAACATTGCGTTTTTCATCAAATAAAACTGTTCTTACATCTGCATAAGGATCAACTCTGTCTTTTGGGATAGGACCTCCAGGCAAGGCCAAAGGGGCGGTAACCCCATCCTTTGGTCCTTCCAACTCCAAAACTAAATCATCAATGATCTTCTTTTTTCTAGCCTGCTCATCAGCAGGCATAGATTGTAAATCGACCTGATTTATTCTAGCCATGTAACTTTTAATTATTTCCGTTTATATCTCCGAATTATACCACAACAATCGATGTCTTACAAACCATATAATGTCGACTGTCAAGTTTTTCGCCTCGAAAATTTCAAAAAAATGTACCAAAAAAGGCTTTCTGTGCTAAAATACCGCGCGTAAAAAAATAACCCTATTTAACGTGGCTAAAGAGAAAAATCAAAATCCAGAAGATCCAAAAAAGAAAAAATCAAAAAAATCGGAAGAAGAGCAACAAGAGTTTTTAAACGAAGAGACAGAGGAACAAGAAGTTGAAAATACAGAAGAGAATTCTGAGAATACACCTGAAGAAATATCAGAAGATTCATCTTCAGAAAATGGTGAAAATTCACAAGAAACAATAAGCGAATTTTTGGGAAACATTGCTGATAGATCGATCACTCACGAAATGGAAACCAGCTACTTGGAATACGCGATGAGCGTCATCGTATCACGCGCACTTCCAGACGTTAGAGATGGACTCAAGCCAGTTCACAGAAGAATTTTGTACGCAATGAATGAAATAGGACTTCGTTCATCAGGTTCGTTCCGTAAATCCGCAGCCGTCGTCGGTGAGGTTTTGGCGAAATACCATCCACATGGAGACTCAGCGGTATACGACTCAATGGTGAGAATGGCACAAGACTTCGCGATGAGATACACATTGGTACGCGGTCAAGGAAACTTCGGTTCGATCGACGGAGACAGCGCAGCAGCAATGCGTTATACGGAAGCGAAGATGGAAAAAATTACAGATGAAATGTTGGGAGACATAGATAAAGAAACTGTTAATTGGATGCCGAATTACGACGGTAGGTTTATGGAACCAATCGTATTACCGACAAAAATTCCACAGTTATTATTGAACGGATCACAAGGTATCGCAGTAGGTATGGCGACTTCTATTCCTCCACACAATCTCGGAGAATTGATAGATGGAATTATTTTTCTAGCCGACAAACCGGAAGCGGAACTCGAAGAACTAATGCAATACATCAAAGGACCCGACTTCCCTACCGGAGGAATTTTATACAACATAGCAGATATCAAAACTGCATATGCAACAGGCCGTGGAGGTATGGTCCTCCGAGCTCGTGCCGAAATCGTTGAGAAAAAAGGAGGTAAATTTGCAATTATCGTCACAGAAATACCATATCAAGTAAACAAATCTACTCTTGTAATGAAGATTGCAGATTTGGTACGTGACAAAAAAATAGTCGGAATTTCCGACATCAGAGATGAATCCAATAGGCATGGCATCCGTGTAGTAATTGAACTCAAAAAAGACGCATATCCAAAAAAGATCTTAAATCAATTATTCAAGTACACACAGATGCAAACATCATTCAACATGAACATGATTGCTCTCGTTGATGACATACAACCGCATCTTCTTGATCTCAAAAAAGTCCTTGAATATTTCATTCTCCACAGAAAAGAAGTTATCACTCGCAGAACTCAGTTTGAGTTGAAAGTAGCTCTAGCTCGTGCCCACATTTTGGAAGGTTTAAAAATCGCACTCGACAATATCGACGCCGTGATCGAAACCATCCGCAAATCTCCTACCAAAGAAGAAGCTCAAGAAAATTTGATGAAAAAATTCAAACTTTCCGAAGAACAAAGCAAAGCTATTTTGGAGATGAGACTTCAAACGTTGGCAGGATTAGAAAGACAAAAAATCGAAGATGAATACAAAGAAAAATTAGCATTAATAGAAGAATTAAAAAGCATTTTGGCGGATACAAAGAAAGTTTTGAAAATAATGAAAGATGAATTGGCTGAAATTAAATTAAAATATGGAGACGAACGTAAAACGGAAATCGTCCCATCAGCAGTCGGCGAAATTTCACAAAAAGACACAATTCCAAACGAACCAATGATTGTAGTCTTGTCAAAAGCTAACTACATCAAACGTATTCCTCCATCTTCATTCAAAGCTCAACACAGAGGAGGAAAAGGCATCATCGGCGGAACAACAAAAGAAGAAGATGAGATTAAATTAATCATTCAATCAAATAATCACGACGAACTTCTATATTTCACAAACAAAGGACGCGTATTCAAACTTCCTGTTTATGAAATTCCACAAGGTTCACGCATTTCAAAAGGACAAGCAATAGTAAATCTGCTTCAATTACAAGATGGCGAAAATATTACAGCGATACTCAACGCGGGAGAAAATTATTCAGGAGAATATTTGTTCATGACGACGACAAAAGGAACAGTGAAAAAAACGCCAATAGAAGATTTCAAAAACGTACGCAAAAACGGATTAATCGCAATTAAATTAAGAGCTGATGATTCTCTAGAATGGGTCAGACAAATTTCAACTGGTAATGAAGTCATGATCGTCACAAAAGAAGGAAAATGTATCAGATTCGCAGAATCCGATGTTCGCCCGATGGGTCGTCCATCCATAGGTGTACGTGGAATCCGCGTCAAAGGCGGAGATAATGTAGTCCAAATGGACGTAGTCCCAACACCTGAAACAACAGAACTACTTGTAGTTATGGAAAACGGCCTCGGCAAAATGACAAAAGTTACAAATTACAGATTCCAAGGACGTGGAGGATCCGGTGTAAAAACAGCAAACGTCACAGAAAAAACAGGCAAAGTCATAGGAGCAAAAACGATAGAAAAAGGCATGGATGCAGACTTGATAATAATGTCGAAATCAGGACAAACAATCCGCATGCACGCAGGCTCTATACCAAGTCAAGGTCGCGCAACACAAGGCGTATACCTGATGAGATTACGTCCAAATGACAAAGTTGCTTCATTATCACTTGTTGAAGTAAGTGAGGAAAACAATGTTCAAACTCCGGAATCACAACAAACCGAAATAAGCGAAACTGAAGAAGCGGTAAAAACAGCTTAAGATCCCCTCAAAAATATATCCCTATGAAAAAAATTAAACTAATATCGTTAGTTGTATCGGCATTTGTGCTGATTTCAACTCAAACCGCTTTTGCTCTTTCAAAAGAACTGTCAATACCGGATTCTTCTGTAAAATTCAACACAACAACCTTTACTGAAGGTAAACAAATCAGAATATATGCATCAGTAGTAAATTCATCAGGCACAGATCTACTGGGCACCGTCAGATTTTATGATAATGGAGGACAAATCGGAGGAGATCAGGCTATTTCAGTTCTTGCCAACAAAACAGACGATGTTTTCATAGATTGGTATCCAAAATACGGATCACATCGAATTGTAATCAAAATATTTCCATGGGATGCCGCTAACGACGATCCTTCAAATAACGACGCTGAACGCACAATATTCGTGATGCAAGACACAGATCGCGACGGAATAACAAATGATATCGACCCTGACGACGACGGAGACGGAGTAAACGATGACAAAGACGCATTTCCATTAGATAAATCTGAATGGGCTGACACAGATGGTGACGGAATTGGAAACAACAAAGACAAAGATGATGATAATGATGGAGTCCCAGACGATAAAGACGCGATGCCTCTGGACCCGACAGAAACAATGGATTCTGACAAAGACGGCATCGGAGAAATAAAAGATCCCGACGACGACAATGATGGCTTAACGGATTTGGAAGAAATGAAAAAAAATACAAATCCAACAAATCCAGACACTGACGGAGACGGGGTAAACGATAAAGATGATCCGTTTTCATTAGACCCTTCAGAATCGATGGACACAGATCGCGACGGCATCGGAAACAACAAAGATTTGGACGACGACAATGATGGGATTTTAGATGTTAACGACAAATTCCCTCTTAATAAAGCTCCAATTTTAAGAGTAAATGAAATCCTAACGGCATCATTAAACGAAAAAACAATTTTTGATGCATCCGCTTCTTATGATGAAGACGGAAAAATCACATCATATCAATGGACTATAGATGATAAAATTTTTGAAGGTAAAAAAATCGAATATATATTTAAAGAATTAGGCAAACACAAAGTCTCTCTTACAATCAAAGACAACACCGGAGAGCTAAAAACAAAAGATTTTGAAATAAATGTATTGAACGTCAGACTTTACAGTCAATTGTTAACAATACTGATTATTATGATTCTTGGAGGAATTTTAATTTACAAATATATAGCGGAAGAGAAAATCTCAAATTTAAAAACATTAATTAAAAGTAAAAAAGAAAAATGAAAATATCAGTAATATTCGGCACACGTCCGGAAATAATAAAGTTATCTCCAATAATACGAGCTCTTAAATCAGCTCACGCAAATTTTTTCATAGTCCACACAAACCAACACTATGACAAAAATATGGATGCGATTTTTTTAAACGAATTAAATCTCCCAAAAGCGAAATATAATCTAAAAATCGGTTCAGGGAGTCACGCAAATATGACAGGTAGAATATTGATGGAAGTTGAGAAAATTTTCATCAAAGAAAAACCCGATGTGCTAATCGTCCAAGGCGACACAAATACTGTTTTGGCAGTTTCACTGGCCGCCAGTAAATTGCAAATTCCGATCGCGCACGTCGAGGCTGGACTGAGAAGTTATTCAAAAATTCCGGAAGAAACAAACAGAATTTTAACAGATCATTTGTCAGAGTTTTTATTTGCGCCAACTGAAAAGCAAAAGAAAATTCTTGTTAATGAAGGGGTTTCTTCCAAAAAAATACATGTAGTTGGAAACACAGTTGTAGATGCAGTCCAACAAAACCTCAAAATAGCAGAAAAATCCGTCGGTAACAGATTTTTGAAGAATTTAAAATTAAAGCCCAAAAAA
>Ga0208040_1004182_pt1 | contig 11121 bp, 9 predicted proteins | sample AD_UKC083_MetaG_FD_184431 | JGI IMG/M metagenome (GOLD analysis project Ga0208040, IMG submission 184431) | Active sludge microbial communities of municipal wastewater-treating anaerobic digesters from USA - AD_UKC083_MetaG (SPAdes) (version 2) | ecosystem: Engineered > Bioreactor > Anaerobic >... | reverse complement strand
TGTACTGTTCTGCATCGTTACGTCCTTTCTCTGAGCGAGTGGTTTCTTTTTGACCTATCCACCATCGACCAGAGAAAGGACTCTATTCACGTCCCAGTACAATGTGCGAAAGATATCCTACGTCATCCGACGGGTAGGATGGGCTCAGAGCCCATGCGGTTCGCTACGAACGTGGCGTCACGGGCCTGGATGGGCGACAGCCCCCGATCCGCTCATCTAATGGAGAAGGCCGTGACCGCGAAGGTGGCGTCGGCGTCGTCGGTCGAGACGATCTCGACGCCGAAGCAAATCTGGCCCAATGTGGACCAGGCGGGCAGCCAGCCTTTGGCGATCGTCCAGTTCACCATCTCAAGGAGATCCAGCGTACCCGAGGTGAAGCTGGCGGTCGCCACGAAGGCAATGTAGCTGCTGCCGGAACGTTTGTAGACCTGGTAGGTCCGGCCGCCGAAGGTCACGTCCTGGACGTAGCGGCCCCCGGGCACCTGGTGGAAGTTCTCGGTCCAGATCATGATCTCCGTGCACCCCGGCGAGGCGATGCCGTTGATCCAGATATCGTAAGCGACGTTGTAGATGCCGACGTGCGGACTCGTCGCGGCGAACGTGCTGGTCAGGGAATCCAACGAACCGAGCGGCACACGGTCGTAGTCCTTGTGGACATTCGGATAGGTCTTGACGGCGCCGTCGCCCGTGCGATTGTTCATCCGCGCCACCACCTGCCAGTGGTCGAAAGCCCACGCAGAGAGGGTCTGCGTGCACGGGCTGTATTCTGCGCTGTTCCACATGTTGTTGTGGACGTAGTAGCCACCGTTGGACCAGCCCCCGTTCCGGTCTGACGTCACGAATGCCGGATCGCCCCGGCCGGCTGGGCCGGGAGCCGATGCGCCGGAGTCTTCGTCTTTGTCTGGACCAACGACCGCACACGAGCACCCCAGGAGAACGAGCAGGATGAAGTATCTGGTGATTCTCTTCACGTGTCTCCGATCTAACGACGACGCTACCTTTGGAAAGCGCCCTGACGACGACAGGGACGGGACCCCGGCCCGCAAGCGCTGGACCATTCCAGCGTTCCATCCGGTCCAAGGGCGGGACGCCCTCGCCACGTATCAGAACTGGTCGAGGAAGCGGAGGTCGTTTTCGAAGAGCCAGCGGATATCGGTGATCTCGTACTTGCGCATGGCGAGTCGTTCGATGCCGAAGCCGAAGGCCCAGCCGGTGTATTTTTCGCTGTCGATGCCGACGGCGTCGAAGACGTTGGGGTCGACCATGCCGCAACCGCCCATCTCGACCCAGTTCTCGCGGCCGGCCTTGTCGGTCAGCAGCAGATCGACCTCGGCGCTGGGCTCGGTGAACGGGAAGAAGCTCGGCCGGAACCGCCACTGGGTTTCGGGGCCGAAGAAGACGTGGATGAACTGCTCGATGGTAGTCTTCAGGTCCACCATGCTGACGCCCTCATCGACCACGAGGGCCTCCAACTGGTGGAACATGTACATGTGCGTGGCGTCGACGGTGTCGGGGCGGTAGACGCGGCCCGGCGCGACGACGCGGATCGGCGGCTTCCGGTTCTCCATCACGCGGATCTGGATCGTCGACGTCTGGCTTCGCAGCAGGACATTGTCCTCGATGTAGAAGTTGTCCAGCGGGTCGCGGGCGGGGTGCTCCGGCGGGATGTTGAGCGCCACGAAGTTGTGCCACTCGTCCTCGACCTCCGGGCCGTAGGCGACGCCAAACCCCATCCGCCCGAAGATGTCGAGCAGCTCGCTGATCGTCTGGGTAATTACGTGGGGCTTGCCCATGTGGACCGGAAGGCCCGGCAGGGTGACGTCGACGAGCTTTCGCTTGGGTTTCTGCGACTGCTCCAGGGCGGCCTTCTTCGCCTCGAACGCGGCGGCGACGTCCTTCTTGATCTGGTTGGCGAGCTGTCCGGCCTTGGGCTTGTCTTCCCTGGGCAACTGGCCGATCCGGCTGAGCAGGTCGGTCACCGTACCCTTGCGGCCCAGGTACTTGATGCGGTATTCCTCCAGGGCCTTGAGATCCCCCACCGCCTCCAGGTCCGCCAGGGCCTGCCGACCGATCTGTTCGAACTGCTCAAGCATGTTTCGTCGCTCGTCGCTCGTGAACCGTATCCTGTATCTCGTTAAACGTCTCCGCCGCTGGCGGAAGACGTCAAATCCGAATACCGAAATTCGAAATCCGAAACAAGCACGAATTGCGAAAGCCCAAATCCGAAACTATCGCTTCGCGGCCAGAAGGCCCCTTGTTTGGGATATTCTGACTTGGCTTTTTCGAATTTGCTTCGGACTTCGTGCTTCGAGTTTCGTATTTCCATCGCCACTAAGCGATGGCGGCTTTGACGGTCTCGGCGATCTTGTCGAAGCCCTCGGGATCGGCGATGGCGATCTCGCTGAGCATCTTGCGGTTCAGCTCGATGTTGGCCTTCTTGCAGCCGTTGATGAACTCGCTGTAGCGCAGTCCTCTGGCCCGGCAGGCGGCGTTCAGACGCACGACCCACAGGCCGCGGAAATCGCGTTTCTTCCTTCGACGATCGGTCTTGGCGTTGACTTCCGCCCGCGTGGCGGCCTCTTTGGCCAGACGAAACAGGTGGCCGGCCGGCCCGCGATGGCCGCGGACCGATTTGAGGATTCGCTTCTTGGCTTGACGCCGTGCGGCGCCTTTTCGTACTCGAGGCATATCAGCTTTTCCTTAACATGAATCGTTTCGGGCTCGCTGCGGCAGCTGATGGATGCCGAGAAGCAAGCCATGGAGACTGGCCCTATCGGGGCGCATGCGAACTCACTTGAGGAGCTTGACTTTCATGGTTTCGGCGATCTTGCTCTCCGTCACGGCCGGGCTGCTCAGCCGGCGGCGGCGTTTGGCGTTTTTGCTGCCCATCAGGTGGCCGGTGCCGGCGCGGCGACGTTTGATCTTGCCCCTGGCCGTCACTTTCACTCTCTTGGCGAGCCCTTTATGGGTTTTCTGCTTCGGCATTTGCCTTCCACCTCACAACCATAGACCCTATTCGCTCTACACGGGTAAAAGCGGGAGTATACCCTCCTCGGTATGGGCGGTCAAGCCCCGATGGGCAACTTTGCGAAAAATAGGTGCGTCCGGCGGCCCAGCCCGGGCGAAACCGGCCCCACGCCTACTGCTTGGGAACCAGCAGGAGCGTCATGCGGCGGCCCGTCATCGCGGAGGGCCGCTCCACCTTCGCCAAGTCCTCCATCGACTCGGTCACCCGGTTCAGCACCTCGTAGCCGTGCTCTTTGTGGAGCATCTGGCGCCCGCGAAAGAAGACGGTGAACTGCACCTTGTGACCCTTCTCCAGAAACCCCCGGGCGTGCTTGACCTTGATCTCCAGGTCGTGCGTGTCCGTCTCCGGACGAAGCCGGATCTCCTTCAACGTCGCCACGTGATGCAGCGTCTTCTTGTGAGAATCCCGCATCCGCCGTTTTTGCAGGTAAACCCACTTGCCGTAGTCCATGATACGGCAGACGGGCGGATCGCTGGTCGGGGCCACCTCCACCAGGTCCAGACCGACTTCTCGGGCCCTGGCCAGAGCATCCTCCTTGCGAACGACACCAACCTGATTGTCTTCCTCGTCAATGAGCCGAATGGTCTCGGCCTTGACTCCCCCGTTTACACGTAGGCCTTTTTTCACGTGTTAGGACCACCTTACCTTTCTCAAAAGAACATCCAAAGTGCCCATCCACCGCCGGTCCGGCAGCCAGGTCTGCGCGGCAGTGGTCACATCAAAACTCCACGCCCAAATCTTTATCGGCGATTTTCCGCGTGGCGGTTTCCAAAAACTGGCCGACCGGCATCGTCCGGCTGTCTTGGCTGCCGCGGACCCGCACGCTGACCGCGTCGGATTCCGCCTCCTTGGGCCCGACCACGAGCATATACGGGACCTTCTCGCCGTGGGTTTTGGCAATCTTGGCCCCGATCTTCTCGTCCGAGAGGTCGGCCCCGCAGCGGACGCCCGCCTCGAACAGCCGCCGCTGCACCGCCCGCCCGTAATCGCTGGTCTTCTCGCTGATCGGCAGGACCCGGGCCTGCTCGGGCGACAGCCACACCGGCATCGCCCCGCCGTAATGCTCGATCAGGATCCCCATGAACCGCTCGAACGAGCCCAGCACCGCCCGGTGGATCATTACCGGAACCTTCTCCGTGTTGTCCTCGGCGGTGTACACCAGCTCGAACCGCTGCGGCATCGAAAAATCGAGCTGGATCGTACCCACCTGCCACGACCGCTTGAGGCAGTCGCGGATGTGGAAATCGATCTTCGGCCCGTAGAACGCCCCATCCCCCTCGTTGATCTTGTACTGGATCTCCTTGTGGGCCAGCGCCGCCTTCAGCGCATCGGTCGCCGTGTCCCAGATCTCGTCTGAGCCGATGTGGTTGATCGGCTTGGTGCTCAGCTCGATCGCGAAATCGCTGAATCCGAACGACCGGTACGTCTCGAAAATCAGGTTGATGACCCCGATGATCTCCGCCTCGATCTGGTCGGGCATGCAGAAGATATGGGCATCGTCCTGGGTGAACTGCCGCACCCGGAACAGCCCGTGCATGACGCCGCTGGCCTCGTGCCGGTGCACCATGCCGAACTCGGCGATCCGCATCGGGAACTCGCGGTAGGAGTGCTTCGTGGTCCCGTAGACCAGGCAGCCGCCGGGACAGTTCATCGGCTTGATCGCATAGCCCACCCCGTCGATCTCGCTGAAGTACATGTTCTCCTTGTAGTGGTCCCAGTGCCCGCTGCGGCGCCAAAGCTCCTCATTGAGAATGATCGGCGTCTTGATCTCCTTGTACCCGTACTTGCGGTTCAGCCCGCCCAGGAAGCCGACGATCTCGTTCCAGATGACCATGCCCTTGGGGTGCATGAACGCAAACCCCGGGCCCATCTCGCTGAAGCTGAACAGGTCCAGTTGCCGGCCCAGGACGCGATGGTCGCGCCGCTTGGCCTCCTCCAGCCGGTTCAGGTGCTCGTCGAGGTCCTTCTTCGTCGGCCAGGAGGTGCCGTAGACGCGCTGGAGCATCTTCTGGGTGGCGTCGCCATGCCAGTAGGCGCCGGCCACGGACATGACCTTGAAGGCCCCGACCTTGCCCGTGCTGGGCACGTGCGGCCCTCGGCACAGATCCTGAAAACCGTCGCCGTGCGAATAGAAGCTGATCACCTCGCTGTCCACACGCTGGATATTATCGGTCTTGTACTTATCGCCCGCCAGCTTCGCTAGGGCCTCGTTCCGGCCCATCTCCTGGCGGACGAACGGCTGGTCGGCCTTGGCGATCTCGGCCATTTCCGCCTCGATGCGGGCGAAGTCGTCCGGCCGAATCGGCTCGTCCAGGTCGATATCGTAGTAGAAGCCGTCCTCGACGGTCGGTCCGTAGACCAGCCTGGTCTGCGGCCATATCCGGCAGATCGCCTCGGCCATCACATGCGCACAACTGTGACGCATCGCGTCGAGCCCCTCGGCGTCCTTGGCCGTAATGATCTGAACCTGGGCGCCATCCTGCACAGAGCAACTCAGGTCCACCAGCTTGCCATCGATCCGGCCGACGAGCGCCGCCTTGGCCAGGCCCGATCCGATCCGCTCGGCCACCTGCCTCAGGGTCGCCCCATCGGCGACCTCCAGCACGCTGCCGTCGGGAAGAGTGATTCTTGCCATACGTCCTTTCCATGTCAGTACACGTCCAGCGCACCGTCGCTCGGCGCCCCGACAACATCGTTCCGGCCCGTAGGATGGGCTTCAGCCCATGCTGTGGGAGTCCAGCCGCACACCAGAATCGCGTATCTTCTTTATCTACCGTCACGAATATACCCGGCAGGTCCCCATTGTCAAGAACCATCCCCACCCCCGCCGGAGCGTATCTCGTATCTCGTATCTCGTGGCAGCCCCCCGTTCGTAGGGACCCGCCGCGGCGGGTTACTCGTTCGTAGTGACGCCGTCAGGCGTTACCTCGTCTGTGGTCAGATATACGCTCACGAGCAAGCCATGAACTCACCCGAAGATCGTAGGCTGGGTCCTCTACCCACGCGTTCGATCCAACCGGGAAGGGTTGCTCAAATCAGTGTACGGCTTGGAGCATCTTTCGCGGGTTTTCGCTTCACCTATCCGTGAACCGAACCGATAATTGCGGTTCCCTGTAGGATGGGCTTCAGCCCATGCGGTTCCTGAACAAACGAGATACGCGCTTTGTCGCTCCGACGCTTTCACGGTCCGACCCGGCCCCGGGCGGCGACCGAGATACGATCCCCGAGCGAAGCCTGCCCCTTCGGCGGTGCTCAGGGCAAGCTCTGAGCGCAGTCGAAGGGAGATACGAACTGCGCCCTCTGGCCGCCCGCTTCACGCTTCACGAACACCGCTTCACGCCAGAAACGCGGTCCCCCCCGTTTCTTCTTGCCTTGCCCGCCCCTCCAGACGACAATGGCGTCACAGAGACTTTGACGCGGCATCCTTGGATAGGCAGCAGAGATACCACTTGCGAGCCCGACACCTGTCGCAAGTCTGTGCGAAGCGATGAAACAGGGAAAATGCGAGGTGAAAAGGTGATAATAGGTGGCTGTCCCTAGTATGCCCTAGGATGGGGAGCACCTATTTCGACGTGGTGACAGACGTGTTGGGAACCAGGCGTATAGAGTGCTCTTATATGACGATCGACTAGGAGAATGGCATGTGCTGTAAGTGTGTTACTACATTCTTGATGATTCTCTTGCTGCAGTCGTCAAGAGCGTCCTCCTCCGTGATTACCAAGAACCAGAAGGAGGAAATGATCCAAGCGCTGGAGTACATTGTCAGCGGTTACGAGAACAGCATCCCCAGGGATACGTCCTTCCGTCTTCGAGGAAGGATATTCTCAGAACAGCGTCCCCAGGAAGGCAAGAGCATTCCGGCAAACAAGGTATTTCCGCCCGTCTGGCTCCAGTTCGGCTATTTCCAGAAAGGCGACAAGCGGCGATATGAACAAGACCGGCAGGATATGCCTGGACATCGCTACTATGTGATGGACAACAACAAGCAGATAAGGTCATATGCAACCAACGTGATCCGCATCTATCCTATCAAGAACAAAGAGGCCACGTGGGTACACAATACACATCTGTACGGTGATTTCGTCAAATCAACAGGCGCGCTAGGCGACGAGACAGTCTCTCTTGCCATGAAGAACCTGATTGCGGAGGTGAAGGAGGGTAGATTCGACAGGGAGGACTGGGACATTGTCGTTGACGCCAAGGAAAGCGGATTGGTTTCGGTACAGACTCGGTATGGAGAAAACACGTACAAGTGGGTGATCGACACTCGCAAGGGATTCGGCGTAGTAGCATTCGAGGAGCACAGTCCATCAGAGAAATTCCGCGTTGACAAGGATCTGCAGTGCGAGTATGAGCAACTGCCCAGTGGACCCTGGATTCTGGCCCGAGCCAAGCTTCTTGCGATCGAGAACGGGGTGGTCGCCGACAGACGCCTGGAAACCACTGCTATCGAAGAGGGGGTTGAGTTCTCAGATGAGTTCTTTGAACTGGAGAGCCTCGGGATGCCACCCGGCGTTTACACCATTGACTACAGTTTTTCACCCCCTCTGACTCTGAACAAGGGGGGACCTGTGGAAGCGGACAGGTTCCGCCTAGACGCACTCGCGGAGGCTCCTTTGGACGTGAATCAACTGGCCATCGTAGACTCGGAGGGCGAGGTCAATGTAGGCGAACACAGAGCCTATGCGCTGCACGAGCAAAGAAGCATTGTAGATGCCGAACCTGTGGTAGCCACAAGAACCTCATGGTTCGGGGGTAGACGCCCTCTCGCTGTATTCCTCTTCATTGGAGTTGCGGTGTGCATCGTTGGCTTCACGCTGGCCCGGTGGCTGCACCGTGAGTCCAAGGGAGCATAGATGACATGGAAGCGTATAAACATACGGTGTTTCGGAATATAGGCACCTTCTCTGTAATGATGGCTTGTCTTCTCCTCTCGGAAGTCTACGCAACTGAAGATCTCCGCGGCGCAGGCGTCATTCCTCGAAGCGAGGTGCCACGGAGTGATACCGTCTTCTGTGGGGCGCGATCGATCTGCGTAGTATTGAAGTATTTGGATCTTGAGCAGAGTATGGATTCCATTCTCGTTGACATGCCACCCGGAGTGTACGGGAATAGTATGAAACAGATTAGCGACTACCTGAACAGGTACTCAGAATTAGACTGCAGAAGTCTTCGATGCTCCGCCAGAGAGCTCTATGGCCGGCTAGATGACGGAGGGTGTAAGTTGGCGGTCCTTCATATCAATGACCACTGGGTCGTTGGGAGAAGGAGTTCCAACAAGGATGTGTTTGAGATTATTGACTATCCCAGGAAGTACTATCTGCCCGTCGATGTGGTCAACGAATTGTGGGAGGGCTTCGCCATTGTAATCCGTCGCAGACGCCTCCTTTCCAGTTGGCAGATGCTTGGTGCTGGCGCGATATCAGTCTCACTGCTCGGTATCGTTGCTCTCGTCCTCTCCAGGAGGCTAGTACTACAACGCTACAAGCGTTTCCAGTGACATTTGGTTATGGTTTTCAGTGTGATGCCTATCGCGTGTAAACGAGCGATAGGCAATTCCAGGGACGCCTTACTTATTTCGGCTTGGCGCATTAACATGCGAAGTGCAACACGGCAGGTCGTGACAGTCACGAGCCGACCGGTAAAATACTAGGGACAGGTAAAATACTAGGGACAGGCCCCTCTTTCTGCTGGCCATAACAGGCGGCAGTCCCCAGTATGACCCCCGATAATTGCAGTTCCTTGTAGGATGGGCTTAAGCCCATGCGGTTCCTGAACAAACGAGATACGCGCTTTGTCGCTCCGACGCTTTCACGGTCCGACCCGGCCCCGGGCGGCGACCGAGATACGATCCCCGAGCGAAGCCTGCCCCTTCGGCGGTGCTCAGGGCAAGCTCTGAGCGCAGTCGAAGGGAGATACCAACTGCGGCCTCCGGCCGCCCGCTTCACGAGCACCGTTTCACGCAAGAAACGCGGTTCCCGCGTTTTCTTCTTGCCCTTCCCGACCCTCCAGACAATAATGAGGTTACTGAGACTTTGACGCGGCACCCTTGGATAGGCAGCAGAGACACCGCTTGCCGGCCTGACACCTGACGCAAGTGTGTGCGAAGCGATGAAACAAGGAAAATGCGAGGTGAAAAGGTGATAATAGGTGGCGGTCCGTATTGTCTTTATCACTGCGGCTGGTGGTCCGCGATGATGTTGATCATGGAGGCTTTGGCCCTATCTGGATTCAACATGGACCATGCGACGGCTTCGCCTCGGACCCAGATAGCACGCTCACTCCTGAAACCACACGCGATTGACGCACAAGTGCCTGGACAATTCGCTCTGCATTTGCGGCCCGCCGACCCGTTGACAATTGAGGGGTATGTCTACGACGAAAAGGGCAACCACCTGGAAGGTGCCGATGTTGCTGTCATCGTATACTTCCCTCTTCCTATTTCACCCCGCAATCATTGGCCGCAACCTCTGGGAACGACGACTAGCAACGGGAACGGAGCTTTCCACATGTCGGTGCCGAGTCTACCTTTGTATCAGATGTCGAGACTATACATGGTCGTCCGATGCGAGGGTTATGGAGTCGGGAAGACTGAATTGGATGTCACGAAGCTGCGACACGATGTAGACATTCACTTGCAGAAAGAGCGGCTTCTGCACGGACAGGTTGTAGGACCGGATGGCAAACCTGCAGTCGGCGTTCAGCTACGGACGTGCTTGTTCTACGAGCTTCCGCCGGATGAGATAATTCCCAAAACGTTCTTTGCGTGCGCACCGGAATTGTCGCCGCCGTCGTGGCCGCCACCGACTACGACCGATGTACAAGGTCGATTCATATTGCGAGGAATGGCTCCCAGTGAAGACCACCATCTCATCGTCCAGTTCTCTATTGACGATCCCCGGTACGCACCCTTGGATCCGGATTTATCGATTCCATCGGAAGGAGAACGAGAACAAGCGTTCGTCTTCCGACCCAACGATACGGAGGAGCCCGTTGTCCATTTGGAGGAGGCGAGGTTTATCGAAGGCATGATCATTTGCGAAGACACGAAAAAGCCTCTGTCCGGCGCCTGGCTCAGTATCGTATTCTGCAACAAGAGTATGGCGGCTGACAATCAATTCGCCGGAATATGGGTCCAGACTGACGAGCAGGGACGATTCCATGTGCGGGGTCGCCCGCGCGCTGGCTGTTCGATCTATGTGTACCCGCCGGTTGGCCTGGCATACCCGGCCTGGGGACAGCACGTGAAGTGGCCCAAACACGCGGTTCGACACAAGGTGAGGATCGAGGTGCCGAAGGGTCTCCTGGTGTGTGGTAAAGTCGTCGAAGAAGGAACTGGCAAACCGGTGGCAGGAGCGGGCGTGGAGTATCAACTTTGCCGAGACCGAGAAGACTCCTACCACAGCAAGGCTTTTGCCTACTCTATTTACTGGGCAGCGGAATACCGCAAGATCCTTACAGATAACGATGGTGCCTTTCAAGTGGCCGTCGTCCCCGGACAGGGGTACCTGATGGTCAAAGCGCCCGGCCCAGAGTTTGTCAGCCGCTATGTGACCTGGGGCGACCTGCAGTACGACCGCCCTGCTGCGTTCTGGTACGTTCTGGAGGGCTTGACCCAGATCGACCCTAAACCCGGAACAAAACTAGCCGACCTAACTATTCCAGTACGTCGAGGTGTTACGATCAAGGGACATGTACTAGATCCACACGGCGATCTTGTCAACAAGGCCATGCTCCTCACACCAGCCTATCCCCGAATCCGATTCAGGCACTTTGTACCGACTACCGCATGGCCGCGTCCGATAGTCAATGGTCGTTTTGAGTTGCGGGGCTGTGATCCGAACACGCCCCGACGTGTCTATTTTCTGGATGTCGAACATCAGTATGGCGCCGCTGTGGAATTAGATGTCACGAACGTCCAAGAGGAACGTGCTACGATTCACTTGCAGTCTTGTGGATCTGCATCCCCTCTGTGTCAGAATGCGTGAGACAGTTCCTTGCCGATAATTAGAGTAGAGGGCAAGGGGATCATGAGTATGCTGGATGTCATGGATAAGACAGCGAACCAGAGGTTGTTGGCCCCGGAGAGAGGC
>Ga0208040_1004179_pt1 | contig 11135 bp, 7 predicted proteins | sample AD_UKC083_MetaG_FD_184431 | JGI IMG/M metagenome (GOLD analysis project Ga0208040, IMG submission 184431) | Active sludge microbial communities of municipal wastewater-treating anaerobic digesters from USA - AD_UKC083_MetaG (SPAdes) (version 2) | ecosystem: Engineered > Bioreactor > Anaerobic >... | reverse complement strand
CCGCTGTCAAGCCTTTCTTTCAGACGAAAGCGCCGGCCCTAATTCTCTGCCGGCAACTGGCTTACCCGATCCTATCTAGACCCAAGCTATTCTGTTTTCAAGCATCACGCCTCAGGCGCGATATCCTAATGTAGCACCTTGGAACAATTAGTATAGACTACCTGAATTGTTTTGTCAAGGGCGAATTCCTGCCAATTTGAGTTTTGCTCATTTTGCCGGAATTCAGAAAGCTTTGTTTTTTCAAAGTACATGCGCCCGTTCGGACGCACAAAAGCCAATTATAGGCAAACCAAACATTAAGTCAAGGGTTTTTCGGACCAATTTCCAAAACTCGTTTGAACAATTTTGTGACTTCGTTATCTCTGGTTGAAACGCCGATTTATTTGTCACAATCCTGATCGATTACACGACTTTATATATGTAGCTACAATTGAACCCGAGGAAGGTGGCTTTGACCAAGAATCAAAAAACTCAATCAAACCCTGAAGATGCAGAGATCCAGACCTTCACTGACCTGCCTGCCCTTTACCAGGCCTACGCCAGGAAGGTCTTCCATTATTGCTACTCACGTGTGCACAACATGCACGAAGCCGAAGACCTGACCTCGCTCACATTTTTGTCAGCCTGGGAGAAATGGCATACTCTCCGGGACCCCACTAAAGCAGTAGGTTGGCTCTTCACGATCGCGCGAAATAAGGCTTTTGATCACTTTCGTAATCCTCGGACTATCCAGCACGAAGAACTGAACGACGAGATGACCCCCAGTCTGAGCCCAGGGTTTTCTTATGTCACACCGGACACCCAGGAGCGTTTGCTGGATCTGCGCGGACTGCTCGACCAGCTTTCAGAGGCGGAACAAGAATTAATCCGCCTGCGCCTGGTTAGTGAACTGCCCTTCAAGCAAATCGCTTTTGTATTGCGGGAACCCGAAACACGCATAAAAAAACGTTATTACCGGCTGCTGGAGCGCCTTCAAGCCCAGATGGAGCAAGAATGAACACCCTGACCCAACTCGAGAAGGAGATCCTACAAATTACTCCGCTGCCAGAACCTCCTCCGGAGTTCCTGAGCAATCTGGCGGCAAGAATCGCTAACCCCTTCAATCCAAAACCCAAACCCCAGGCACGCGTTCGCCTGGCTTGGGCAGCAATGGCATTCATTGTTTTTGTATTGCTTTCAGTCGCAATGATTGGACCCGGAAAAGTGTGGGCTCAGATTCAATCCTGGCTGGGCTTGCTGCCCGGTGTCGGTTTGATCGAGCCCGACACTCCCATTCGCGTTCTCAAAGAAACGGTAAGTCAGACTCGCGCTGGTATCACAGTCGAAGTGTACAAAGCTACCCTGACACCAACGCAAAGCTTAATCTATTTCGACATCTTCGACTTGCCTTCCTCAGCTTACTCTGGCGACGAAAGCGAACCGGGGTGCATAATCCCACAATACCTCGAAACCAAAGACGGTCAGCGCTTCGAAGCCTTCAGCGACAGCGAATACGAACGAATCCCTCCAGAAATCAACACCCTGACCCTGGTGATCCCCTGCTTGCGTAACACCCAGACAGGCACAACGCCCGAAGACTGGCGTCTTCCGCTTGAGTTTGTGCCAAGTGAGGGACCGCTGGAACTCACACCGGTATACGTCTTCCCGACCGCCACTCCTCTGCCCACAAGCGAACAATCCGAACAGACACCTGTGTTGGAAAGTGAGATCCAAATAGTCGTCAGCCACAGCCTGGTGGAAGGCAATGATCTCATCCTGGCCGGTTTCATCCGCGGTCTGGAGGAGAAGTATCGAAGTCTAATAAGTGATTTTGAAATGTTTGATGCCAATGGACATCCTGTCCCCTTCATCTATGATCTGCACCAGACTGGTCTGCAAAATGCCCTGACCAATTACATCGGATCCTGGGTCATCCGTTTCAAACCCGAAGGGCTTGCCTTCCCGTTGGAGATTCGTCAATCCTATGCAGAAATCAGCTCAGCGCTACAAGGCGAAAATGCTTCGCTCACATTGACTTTCCCTGACGAATACTCTATCCCTGATTTACCCGTAAATCAAAGTTTCGAGTTAGCCGGCGAAAGGATGGAGCTCTACTTTGTCCGAGCACAGCCCTCCCAATTTGGTGGTTACCAGTATGATTTCTATTTTAAAGAACACCCAGTTATCAAAAATCTGGAGGTGTCGGTGCAGGGCAGACCCAGCTTGCCACAAATAACCTATCTTCATGGCGGTGAAATGCACGGTGAGCCAGTGTTCATGAGCAGTGTCTGGATGGAAACCGGTGCATTACACGGCAATGTCGCTGTTGAGTTCAGTAAACCGGTGAAAGTATTAGAAACGGTGACCCTGACCCAAAGCTTCACCCCACCAGCAGACCTGCTGAGTCAGATACACTCGGCTTATGGTGAAGAACAAGCCTGCATCGATTTCCTCGATGTTTCAGAGAGAGACAATGCAGACAGCACAATGCCAAACGGAAAAGTGCTGATCTATCAGGAAATTGCGCCGTTCGAAGGATATGGCCTGGTACTCTACGACCTGGATAGCACTGAACGCAAGACTATTGGGGTTAACCTTACCCATTCCGACATTTCACCTGATGGCAAAAATATCGTCTATTTTATTCGTGACAAGGGCTTGTGGCTCTACGATATTACTTCAGAGAGCAGCAAACAAATATCCGACCTTCAAGGTTCCGATCTGCGGTGGTCACCAGATGGACAGTGGATCGCTTTTCAGTCGTTCGCCGGGGCTACCGTGGTGAGCTCGGATGGCAGCCAGATCCTCAAACCGTCTGAACAAGGGGTCGGAAATATAGTTGGTTGGTCTGCTGATAGTCTGCGCCTATACTTCCGCAAAGCGTCGGCAAATGACAGTCAGGGACGATTGTTCGTCCATTCCCTGCAGACAGGCAAAACTGAGCTGACTGAGATGATCGACGCTGAAAGTTTCATCAGCCGCTCATTTTCAATTTCTCCCGATGAACAGTCTGCAGTATATGTTCAGAGTGGTCAAAATTGGGTTCTCGATAACTTCCGGACCGGCGAATTGAAGCAATTATCGGATGGTGTAACCTTGTACGATCCTGTTTGGTTGGAAAATGGCTGGCTCCTGTTTAATCTCTACGATCCGATTCGCGGAACAAACGGCGCACCGCTGATGATCAACCCTGATAACTGTGAGGTCATCCACCTGCCTGAGGAACTCAGCGGACAGGTTTTTGGGGTCTGGTTGGACCAATAAAAAGCGTGTGAAGTCAGGTTGAGCCCTTGACTTGGCTTCCAAGGCAGGGGCAAAACCTGACTTACACCTTATACCCGGTCCTCATTTACTCAATGTAGAACCGGGTTCACATTAGGCTGGAAAAAAGATTTCAATATTTTTTCGAGCCGATAAAAGGCACAAATTTCGGGGTTTTGGATGCGTATTCACGCCATTCAGGTCTCTCAGCTTTTCCTTTTTCCTGGATCGGGACACCCGAAACAAACAACAACAGGAAAGTGATGACTGCCGGGCTGATCAGCGCCAGCCATCCCCATGGATAGCTGAGGCTCATGATCGCCAAGCCCAACCAGACCAGGCTTTCGCCAAAGTAGTTTGGATGCCGGCTGGTTTTCCACAATCCGGTTTGCAGGATCTTGCCCTTGTTGTTTGGGTCACGCTTGAATGCAGCCAACTGCCCGTCTGCAACAGCCTCAAAGGCGAACCCAACCCCAAAAATCAACAATCCCACCCAGGTGGCGATCCCTGTGGGTTTTGGATCGGTGTAGTTCATGCGCAGGATCGCCGCGGAAACGAGATATTGCAGACCAGCCTGGAGCATGAACAGGCGTAGAAACGCCTTTCCCTCAGCATTCTCACCGTATCCTCGCAGTATTTCCTGGTAGCGCTTATCCTCGCCGGTTTTTGCAATGCGTTTGACGACATACCAGGCCAGCCGCAGCCCCCACAGGCTGACAGCAAGCGCAAGCAGCAAATTGGGCAGTTCCCTGGGCGAAAATGCAAAATAGCTGACCCAGGCGATCAGCGCAAACCCTACCCCCCAGGCAGCATCCAGAAAGGTGACCTTACTGGTCAGCCTGGCAATCACATAAACCAGTGAAAATGCCGCCACCGGCACCAATAACATGATGAGCAAGTATTGAAGGATCATTTTCGGATCAGGTAAGTGATGACAGAAACAGCAAGGGAGATAAATGTGCCCCAGGCCAGGTCCACCACCGTAACTAACAGCGGCCAGTCTTTGAGGGTCGCCATATTGGTCAGGTCATAGGTGGCATAGGTAACCAATCCGAAAATCGCAGCGCTTAAGATCAACTTCGTCAGGTTCTGATGTTCCAAAGCCGGAGCGATTACAAAGTAGACCATCGCAGCAATAAACAATATATAGAAGATTGCCGCAGGCAGCAGCTTAGCCTTATCTGCCATCAGATGCCCGATCTGGGCTTTGTAAAACTTCTGAGCGATTACGGTCAGCCAGAGCATATCAATGCCCAAAAAGACTGCAAAGGCTATAAAGAAGGTCTTGATGTGTTCCATTATTCCTCTTTCAATTTTCCATTACATAGCCAATAGCAAGGGCGTCGTGCCCTGCCATCAACGCGTAAATCGGGCTGGATTGCTTGATAAATTCAGGTTCCAGACCAGTCAGTTCACGCACCCGATTGAGATAAGGTCCGATGACTTTTTCGTTATCAGTGTAGATCAGGGCGTATTGTTTGATATTCCTTTGCTTGTGATCATTTTCAATCCGCTTCATCAGTTTGTTGAATTGGTGTTTGCGACCAAAGCCGATCATCGCCAGGTCTCCGCCGCCCTTTTCATCCAGGGTCACCACAGGTTTCGCGCTGACAAACTCCAACAACTGCCCTACGTTCGGCTTGACCCTGCCGGATTTGACCATGGTTTCAAGTTTATCCAGTGCAACATAGATGTGGGCTTTGTCGGCTTGTTCTTCAGCTTCCGCCTTGACTTTATCAACTGGCTCTCCGGCAGCCATGGCCCTGGCGGCATTGAGAACAAGCAGTCCCAACGCAACCGAGTTCTGCTTGCTGTCGACCAGCAACACCCGATCTTCCGCATGTAAAAGCGTGATAGCCTGCTGGTAAGACTGATAGGTGCCACTCAACGCGGATGCAAGGCTGATGATCAGGATTTTTTCGTATTTTTGCAGCAAAGCTTCCAGGCGGAGTTTCACCACGCCCACGGAAGGCTGCGCGGTGGACTTTTTGCCATCCAGCGCAAAGAATTGTTTGGTGCTCAATTCGATCCGGTCAAGGTAGCTGTGTCCGCCAATCACAATATTGAGCGGCACGACGTCGATTCCCAGGGAATCGATCAATTCCTGCGGCAGATCCGAACCCGAATCAGCCAGGATTGCCAGCGGTCCGCCAGCGCTGTGTTCCAGGTTGTACTGGCGCAGCATGTCGTCGGTCTTCTGGCTCACGAGTTTTCCAAGCGTGCTCACTTGTTCAAAGACTTCCCAGGGGGTATCGGTGTGGACGTGGAATTTGATCATCTGACCGGCGTCAGAAACCACTTGTGAATCTCCATGAGCATTGACGATAGTTCGAACGCTCTCAAGGCAGGAAGGGTTTTGTTCGCAGGCTTGGATGACGCCTTCTGTACAGTAGCGATAGGACGGAACCTCGTCTAGCTGAGTTTCGGCGTGATAGTTCATCATTTCTTTTGGGATCAGATTCTCAAAAGCAGCATCATTTTTCCTGTGGGAGTGCCCAATGGTTTGCACGATTCCTTCAATGTAGCGGTAAAAGGCTAGTGCACCGGCATCCAACAAGTTCTTGCTTTTCAAAATTTCCATTTGCTGGGTGGTGGCGAGCAGACTCCCCTTGGCGCTATCAAGGGACTTTTCAAGGGTATCAACGACGTCCGATTGCTGCTTACTCAGGTCTCGCAGCCCTTCGCCCCAACCCCTCATAACCGAGAGCATGGTGCCCTCTTTGGGGTTTGCAACTGCTGAGTAAGCCTTTTCCGTGCCGTGATTGACACTCTCGGAAAGCGCATGGATTGAGAAATTCTGGAAGTCCGTCATTTTGATGTGTTCAATCAAACCGGTCACGAAGCTGGCTAAAATCGTGCCCGAGTTTCCCCTTGCGCTAAGCAGCGCTTTGGAAGAAAGATTGTCAAGGAAGCTGGTCAGGCTGCTGGTATCCACATCCGCGATCAACCCTTCAGCTGTCAAAAGCATATTGGTTCCAGTGTCGGCATCTGCCACCGGGAAGACGTTGATGCGATTTAGCAGACCTTCATCTTTTTTTAGAGCCGCTATTCCTGATTGTAAAGATGTAAAAATTCTCGAAATAATAAGGGATTCATTATTCATAGGGGTTCAAGTTTCCTCCTCGAGAATGGATATTATCACAAGAGACAGCAACTCGATGAGATTTGTACATATTAATGTTTTTGAGGTTGTTCCGGGGTTACATTCACTCACTATTTCAACCCATAATTTTTCCTAACATGCTGCTTGGAAGTAAAAAAACAGCACCGTTTATGTTCGGTGCTGTTCTGTAGCTCGCATTGAGCTTTAGAAATCGATGTTGAAGAAAAAGCCGCGAAAGAAGATGTAAATAAAGTAGATCACAATCAGGTAAATCGCAGATTTTTTGCCGAGCTTCCCATTGTTGAACCATAAGATGGCCCACAGCAAAATGCCGGTCAGGGTTTCCCAGGGGAGATCCCAGGTAATCAGAGGGCGTGGGACGGCATAGGTGGAGATTAATGCGCCACCACCAATTGCCAGCAGTGGGTTGGTGATGTTGCTGCCCACCAAGGTTCCAAAGGAAATGCCCGCTTCCTTGTGGCGGATGCCTGCCAGGGCTGTGGTGAGCTCGGGTAATGCCGAAGCCAGACCAAGCGTGATGACCCCGATCAGAGATCCACCCACACCAGTCCGGTCGACAATGATTTCGGTAGCCGAAAGCACAAAAGTGGCGCACCCAATAATGAGAACGAGTAAGGCCATTGTGATCAAAGCGTCACGCAAGACCTCACGTCCGTTGGCTGGGACTTCCTCTTCCAATTCCTCAGAATTGATCTGGTTATCTGCTTCCTTGTAGTGTTTGCGTTCATCGATATATAAATAGTAGGTATAGGCAAGAAAAGTTCCAAATAAGATCGCCCCATCGATGCGGCTATAGTCTCCATCCCAGCCCAGAATGAGGCACATGACGGTCGTGCCGATCATCGGGATCATGCTCTTCCAGAGGAAGTAGCGGCGGAAGTAGAGCGTGCCTGCCAACAACACCACGATGCCCATGATCAGGGTTTGTTGGACCACATCCGAACCGATATTGGCACCCAAAACAATGGCAGAACCGGTTTGAAAATCCAGTGTGCCGCGCAGAATGTTCACTGAGGCGGTGAAGTGGGAGGTGATCTCTGGCAGCGAAGTGGCAACCGAGAGCACGGTCATGCCCATGAAGGTGCTGGATAGTTTGAAGTAGTTGGCGATCCCAATCAACTTCTTAACAGCATAATTCGCTCCCAATACCAGGATGGCGAGGGCGGCCAAACCAACCGCAATAACTCCGTAAATATTCCAATCTTGCATCATTATGAGTCCTTTTCTGAAAACGATTGATTATAAGACCCATTTTTCCCTTCGCAATAGCCGTAGATACGATTTAACCTCGATTTAACAATTGGAGGAGGAGATGATATCTGCCACCTAACCCGATTGTGCCGTGGTCTACCACGAGCACAGCCTTTCGCCGCAGGCGTCGATCATCATCTGGAGACCTGTCGGTCAAATCCCGTGCTCGGTCAGCCCACACGCGCTTTCAGCGCTGGGGTGCTTCGCGAGAGACCGGTACAATCAAGGAACAGGCCGGCCAGTTCCCTAAGGGATGACATCTTTTCGTAGGCCGCGTTCCGAAATTGAACCCGGCTCTTTTCCTCATTGACGGAGTGAGACCGCGATAGGTGAATTGATGATGAACATACAAGGCGGTCTCATTACACAGCTTCGCTGGTACTTCGTCCGACCAACAATCGGGAGAATTGAGTAAAATGGGTAGAGTCCTTAACCTTGAAAGCACATCAATGCGCAGACCAAACACGCTACTATTAATAATCACGTCCCTTTTCATCCTCAGTCTGCTTGCCTGCCAGGCTGTGCCGACCCTGACAAGGCCGACCCAAACCACAGCCCTTCCAACCGCCGCCCAGGCTGCGCCAACCGCGGCTGAACCAACTCCATCACACACCGCCACGAGCGAGCCCCCAATTTACGTCTACCAGCCCAATCCGGATCTGCCCCTTGCCCTCAGTGAATTAATCAACCAGCAAGCCCTTCCCCAATCGCAAGGCGGCGCCAACGAAATCGCATACGCCTTCGAATTTGGCAGCGCCGACCTGGTAGGGAACTGGGTGTATGCCCTGGTGGCGCCCTTCCCGACCGTCACAGACGAGGTCGGCGCCAGCTGGCTGCAAAACCTCTGGCAAGGGCAGCCCGAAGACGCCATCCAAACCTTGCTGGTCGCGGAAGGCGATTTGCCTGCCCTCACCAGCATCCTGGGTGAGCCCGGGCAGACGGTTCTGACCTACCCCAAAGACCAGCTGCTCGAAACAGCCTGGACGACGCAGAACACCTGGGCGATCATCCCCTTCGAGGAGATCGAACCCCATTGGAAGGTGTTGATCATCGATGGACAATCCCCTATCCACAAAGATTTCAGTGCCGGACAATACGCGTTGAACGTTCCAATCTCTGCCAGCCCGGTGTTGCCCGACGAGAGCTTCACTCTGCCGTCTGATCTGGCAGCGCTGCACCTCTCCAACCTTGATCCATCCAAAATCACTACGGTGATGCTCACCGGCGTGACCGCCCTGGTGCGCGCCACCGCGGTGGGGATGGACCAGCGCGGCATCCTCGTCCCTGGCGAAAACATTGCCAGCGTCATGCAAGCAGCTGACATCCTGCATATCAGCAACGAGGTGCCCTTTGCCCCGGAGTGCCCCCCGCATACTTTGGGCGATTACCTGGTTTTTTGCACGCCTGAAAGCTACATGGAGCTGCTGCGTTCTGTCGGCACAGACGTCGTGGAGCTGACCGGCGACCACTTCCAGGATTACGGCAGAGAGGGGATGCTTTTCACCCTCGGGCTCTACGCCAAAGAAGGCTGGCCAGTCTATGGCGGCGGCAAGGACATCCTCGACGCCCGTAAAGCGGTGACACTGGAGATCAACGGGAACAAGCTGGCTTTCATCGGCTGCAACGCTAAATCGCCCAATTTTGCCCAGGCAAGCGAAACCACGAGCGGCGCTTACCACTGCGATATGGACTACATGGCGCAGGCTGTGCGGGATCTGAAAGCGGAAGGGTACCTGCCGATTGTGACCTTCCAGCACGAAGAACGCTATGCGTGGGCGCCCAATGCCTCGATGGTCGAAGACTTCGACATTGTTGCTGAAGCTGGCGCGGTAATCGTCAGCGGCAGCCAGTCGCACGTGCCGCATTACGCTGAGTTTTACGGGGACAGCTTTTTGCATTATGGGCTTGGCAATCTGTTCTTTGACCAGTACGGCATTGCCCCCAATACCGACATCGGCTTCCTTGACCGGCATGTATTCTACGAAGGGCGCTATCTCGGCGTGGAACTTCTGCCCATCCAGTTCCTCGATAAAGTCCAGGCGCGGCTGATGACCCCGGAGGAAAAGGCGCACACCCTCACGATTATGTTCGACACGATGCGCATGTGGTGGAAGGACGGCAATAACCAGCCCGTGATGCCAGCCTGGATATCGATCCGATAAGAAGGGCAGGAGGATTTTTTTCACAACTTTTGCAGATTGACTTTGAAGAAAGATGAGACTGGTTGATTCAGAGAAACATTTCTGCCGCAAATTTTAATGCAAAAATTGTCAATTTTTACCAATTGGCTTGACGACCATTCCAGTAAAGGTATAATATTGATTGAACAGGGAATTCCCTATTCAGTTAATAATGGATAGACCTATAAATCTATACCGTTGTCAGGCAGGCCATGAAAGGCTTAAGTACCAAACTCCTCATATTCCATATTTGTCGTAAACGCTTTGAGCGTGTCCTTTCAAACTAACAACTGGTAAAGTAGAACATTACGGAGGTGAACATTAAGATTATTGTTTGGGTAGTAAGTTTTGTTTCAAAAAAAAGTAAAAAAAGGAACTGACATGAAGAAAAAACTGTTTAGTCTTTTTATCGTCCTGGTCTTTGTTCTGACCTCTTTCTCCAGCTTTACAACTTCCAGTGGCGTCGCGAAAGCGATCGACCCAGATTCGATTGTGACAGTTGAACAAGCTGTTTTGGATGAGATGCAGACAAACGGCTCGGCAAGCTACTGGATTCAATTCAAGAACACGGTAGATCTCAGCCCGGCTTATACAATGAGCTGGAGCGACAGAGGTTGGTTTGTTTATGAAACCCTTCTAAAACAAGCTGACGAAACTCAAGCTCAAGTCAGGAGCTATCTCACTGGCAACAAGGTTGAGTTCCAGAGCTATTGGATCAACAACTCCATTCTGGTTACAAACTCAGACAAAACCGTCTTGACTGACATCCAGAAGTTCGAAGGCGTTGAAAGCATCCAGGCACGCAAGAGCTTTATTCTCTACGAACCCGAAACTTCAGCCGCTGTGTTCGATAATGGCGCCAAGGCTGTTGAACCCAACCTGAAGCATATCAATGTCGACGATGTCTGGGAAATGGGCATTGATGGCTCCGGACTGGTTGTCGCCAATATCGATACCGGTGTGCGCTACACACATCAGGCGCTTGTCAACCAGTATCGCGGCAACAATAATGGCAGCTTTGACCACAACTACAACTGGCTTAACCCTGACAATCTAAACGATAAGGTTCCCCGCGATGGGAATGGGCATGGAACCCACACGATGGGCACCATGGTAGGCGACGACGGGGGGAGTAACCAGATCGGTATCGCTCCCGGAGCCAAGTGGATGGCTTGCGCGGGCTGCCCGAATGGCAACTGCACCGACACCGCACTTCTGGGCTGCGGGCAGTTTATCGCCGCGCCGACTGACCTGACAGGTGCAAACGCTAATCCGGATATGCGCCCGAACGCGGTCAATAACTCATGGGGTGACTGCGGTCAAAGCTATGATAACTGGTA
>Ga0208040_1004160_pt1 | contig 11173 bp, 7 predicted proteins | sample AD_UKC083_MetaG_FD_184431 | JGI IMG/M metagenome (GOLD analysis project Ga0208040, IMG submission 184431) | Active sludge microbial communities of municipal wastewater-treating anaerobic digesters from USA - AD_UKC083_MetaG (SPAdes) (version 2) | ecosystem: Engineered > Bioreactor > Anaerobic >... | reverse complement strand
TCAGCAGTATAAAATAGTCGGACCTTTTTTGATCGTGTTGGCAATAATTTTTGCCGTAATGGCATACTTTGGATTGCAAAATCCTTGGGTGCCGTTTGCTTTTTTGACCGGAGGATTTTTCTCCGGCTTAGCCGGGTTCTTTGGGATGAAGACTGCAACTTACGCGAATTCTCGCGCTGCCAGCGCAGCTACTGTCTCTTTAAACAAAGGTTTACAGGTTTCTTTCCGCTCAGGAGCGGTAATGGGATTGGTTGTGGTTGGACTAGGATTACTGGATATTTCTATCTGGTTTCTAGTTTTGAGCCACTTTTATCCTTATCTAAATAATTCTCACAACCTGATCATCATTACAACAACCATGCTGACCTTTGGTATGGGAGCTTCTACACAAGCGCTTTTTGCGCGCGTTGGCGGAGGTATTTACACCAAAGCTGCGGATGTCGGAGCTGATCTGGTCGGAAAAGTTGAAGCCGGGATTCCCGAAGATGATCCTCGTAACCCGGCGACTATTGCTGACAATGTCGGTGATAATGTCGGAGATGTAGCCGGAATGGGCGCTGATCTCTACGAAAGCTATTGTGGAAGTATCTTGGCTACCGCAGCTCTGGGAGCAGTAGCTTTTGAAGCTGATACAACAATGCAGTTGAAAGCGGTTCTGGCGCCGATGATTATTGCCGGTATAGGTATTTTACTTTCAATCTTTGGAGTTTATACGGTGAAAACCGGAGAAAACTCCAACATGAAGATGTTACTTTCCGCTTTAAATCGCGGAACAATGCTATCGTCAATTCTGGTTGCTGTTTTTACCTTTGTTTCACTGTTTTTTCTAGGACTCCATAACTGGCTAGGGATTTCTTTTTCTGTAGTTATCGGACTTATTGCCGGAGTTATTATCGGACAAGCGACTGAATACTATACTTCGCATAGCTATGCTCCGGTAAAAGCAGTAGCTGAAAGTTCCAAAACAGGTCCGGCAACAGTTATCATCGCCGGTCTAGGGTTAGGAATGAATTCAGTAGCAATACCGGTATTTACCGTAGTCACGGCAGTCATTCTGTCTTTTCTGTCGGCTATCAACTTTGATGTAGCCAATATGCTTAGTGCAGTAAACCTTAACACCGGTCTTTATGGTATCGGTATTGCCGCAGTCGGCATGCTTTCTACTCTGGGTTTTACTTTGGCTACAGACGCTTTTGGTCCTATAGCGGACAATGCCGGTGGTATTGCCGAGATGGCCGAACTGGGTAGCGAAGTTCGTAAAAGAACCGATGCGCTGGATGCTCTGGGAAATACTACAGCCGCGACTGGCAAAGGCTTTGCCATAGGTTCAGCCGGCTTAACCGCACTGGCACTCTTGGCCGCTTATCTGGAAGAAGTGAAAATTGCTCTTATTCGCGATGGTCAAACTTTTATCGGAGAAATTCCAATAAAAGACGCTGGTATTTTGGATTTTATACAACACTTCCAAATACACTTGATGAACCCTAAGGTTTTGGCCGGAGCGTTTATAGGTTCGATGCTGTGCTTTGTATTTTCTGGAATCACCATGAACGCTGTTGGTAGAGCTGCCGGAAGCATGGTAGATGAAGTCCGCCGTCAATTCCAGGAAATCCCCGGAATATTGGAAGGTGCGAGTAAGCCTGATTATGCGCGTTGCGTGGCAATATCCACCAAAGGTGCACAGAAAGAAATGCTCTTTCCTTCATTTTTGGCTATAGTCACCCCGGTTTTTGTTACTGTAATTTTTGGAGTAGCCGGAGTAATGGGGCTTTTGGTCGGAACACTTTCCACTGGCTTTATTTTGGCTGTATTTATGGCTAATGCCGGCGGAGCATGGGACAACGCCAAAAAATACATCGAGGAAGGCAACCTTGGTGGAAAAGGAGGATCAAATCACAAAGCTGCGGTTGTCGGAGATACGGTTGGTGATCCATTCAAGGATACCTCCGGACCAAGCTTAAATATACTCATCAAGCTGGTGAGTATGGTCAGCATCGTGATGGTGGGACTGGTTACTATTTCGATACTTTAAAAAATTTTGTTCTTTATCTGCCCGCCTGTTTTCACAGGCGGGTTTTTAATTATTTTTTCTTTAACACACAAACCACTTCTCCTTCATATCTTTCAAAGTGTTCTATGTCAAATACTGATTTTTTATTAATTTTTTTCAAAAAATCCAAAAAGCTTTCTTCTGACCAAACATGAAAATGAATACTGTAATTTATCTTTAACAATTCTCTCGTTCTTTTTATAGCTTTTATCAAATCGTGTTTTTCTGCCAAAAAAACCCAAGCAAAATAATGAAAAGGTCTAAATAATTTTGGAGTGATAAAATGATCTGTTAAAAAATGAAAATAACTCGTAGTTTTCCTGTGACTATCAATGTTATATTTTTTTATCGGTAAACACAAAAATATAAAACCTCCCTTTTTAATTACTCTCAAAAAATTTTGCATTGCCAAAATAGGATCTTCACAATGTTCCAAAACATGGTTGGCAATAATAAAGTCCTGACTATCGTTTTTGAACGTCAACAATCTTTCACAATCGTCTACAATATCGGTTTCTACAATTTCTTCTTTATTTAATTCGGCGTAATGAAAAACAAGATTCTCTTTTTTAAATCTATCTACATATTTGACATTTACGCCATCGGGCTTTTTAAGCGGAGTATGCAACGCACCTATTTCTATTCCCTCGCCTTTCAAATATTTTTGCGCCACCAAAAAACGATTTTCGTAAAAATTTTTCGATTTTTGAATAATATTATTTTCCATATAAAAACATTATACAACAAAACAAAAAATCCGCCAAAAAGGGCGGATTTTTTGTCTTTATTTTATTCGATTATTTCTCCGGAACAAGGTGCGAATTCACAATTTGGCCCGGTTCGACCAACTGAACTTCCGTCAGGGCAAATCATGGCTTCTTGAGTGCAAATAACCACATCTTTGTTATTTACCCTGTTTTGAATTCGATTTCTGTTTTGTTCTAATATCTGCCCGATATTTTCTTCGATCTCTTGATGAATTTGTTCACGAACCTCCTTTTTTTCTTGCATCAATCCTTGAATCTTTTCTTTGTTTTCAATCCTATTTTCAGCTCTTTCCATACGCAGCTTTCGCAATTCTTCAATCGCAGCTTCATCACCATTTTGAACCTTTTCCAAAAGAGCTTTTTTCTCTTCTAAAAAAGTCTTTACTTCTTGCAAATGTTCTTCAATTTTAACCTTTACTTCTTGCAAATGTTCTTTGGTGGTAGTAGAAATATTTTCATTATTTATGGCATTGACCAATCTTTGACTATTTTCCAACCCGCGTAAACGTAATTCTTCCATTTTTTGCATATTTTCCGGAGCTAATTTTTCTTGAATTTTATCAATTATTGTTTGACGCTCCAAAACCTGTTCGGCTGTTCTTTGTAAAACTCTTTCGGCACGAACTTTTTCTTTGGCTAAAGCTTTTTCTTTTTGATCATCCACTTTAGTTATAAAGCGCTCGGCTTTTTCCATCATCAGTTGCGCTCTTTTTTGTAAAACCGGATTATCCGCAGATTTTTCCGCCAAAACCTCTGCCATATACATCCTTTCTTGAGCAAATTGAGCCATTTTCTCAATCTTAGTGACAGGGTCAATAGTGGTCAAAAGAGCAAACTGTTCTTTAACCTCTTGCCAAAAAATACCCCACGGACCGATAACACCAACAGTATTTTTTACTGTATCTGTAGCTATAACCGCAGAAGTTTCTGTGGTAGTAGTTTCGCTTTGAGCAAACGTCGGCCCGGCAATTAACAACACTGCAAAAAGCGCTATACCTAACAAAATTTTTAATTTCATCATATTAATATTCAATATTAAATATTTAATATTTCTCATGACTGGATGGCAGTCACTATGATAGTATACTATATTTTCCAAAAAAAGTTACATGGTGTATAATAAATGTCGAGTTAAAAAAATATGCAAATTCCTTACCGTAAACCAGGACAATACAACTACGTCAAAAAAGATCCGCTAATAACCGCGGATAAATTGACGCAACTAAAAAATAAACTGGAACGTTTAAAAAAGAAACGACCGGAAGCAGCATCTGAAGTTGCTCGTCTGGCACAACTCGGGGATTTCAGTGAAAATGTTGAATATCAATTAGCCAAAGGTCGGCTACGTAGAATAAATAACGAGATTCAAATTTTGGAAAATCAAGTTTATCAAGCCACGGTGATTAATCCGGAAAATAACAGTACTGTGCAGGTTGGACATACAGTCAAAGTTCAAGTAAATAACGAATACAAAATGTATACAATTTTAGGATCAGAAGAAACAGATCCGGCCAAAGGTATCATTTCACACCAATCACCTATCGGATCTGCGCTTTTAGGTCATCGAGTTGGAGATGTGGTTGAAATAAATATTGGGGGAAAAGGAGTAAAATATGAGATATTAGATATTAAATATTAAAATATTGTAATATTAAAAACAAAAAACGGACTTTCAAGTCCGTTTTTTTTATTATTTCTTCTTTTTTGCTACAACTTTTTTCGCAACAACCTTTTTTACCGCCTTAACTTCCTTTTTAACCTCTACAATTTTTTTTGGAGCAGCGATTTCTTTTTTAACCCCGTTAAATTCTGCCTTCGGCAATCCGGCTTTGCCGGATTTAACCGGGTAAACTTCCGATTTTACGGTTTTGTCCGCCGGAGCTAAAAGTTTCATCAAACGATCTATTTTTACATGCAAACCCTTAATTTCAGCCATAAGTTCTCCATTATCTTTTCCACCTTTTCCACTTTTACCAAAACAATCATCACACAAGACTTCTTTACCCGGAGTTGGTCTAAAAGGAACTTGGCATTTTGCTCCGCATTTACCACAAACCGCATCATGCATACCACCCCTGTCTTCAAAGCGAGGTCTTTCTGATCTATCACGTCTTTCTCCGCTAAATCTGTTTGATCTTTCGTTACCACCGCCTTGTTTGTCAAAACAGGTGCTACAAAAAACCGGCCTGTCGCCTGTTGGCCTAAACGGAAGTTCGCATTCTTTGCCACATTCACTACAAGTAGCTTTGTGCATTTGGGGGCGTCCACCATCACGACCACCAAAGCCACTTCGGCCACTGCCGAATCCACCTCTGTTACCACCACCAAAAGATCGTCCTCCACCGCCGAATGATCGTCCACCGCCAAACTTTTTTCTGTCGTTAAATTTTCCCATACACTTAAATTTTAGATTTATGATTTAAGATTTTTAGATTTAAAATTATCAATTATAATATCCATTTATGCAACTTTATGAACTTTATAAATTTTTTAAAACTTTTTATATTTTATCATATTTTAGCGAAAAAAGCAAGGGCAAGGCAAAAAAAGACAAGTTTATTAAAAAACAACCAGCTTTTTAGCAGGCTGTTTTTTGTTTTTATCTTATAATTGTCGGCTCTACCGTATCCTTTCTTTCCTTGTCTTTATAATATTCCGGATCTATTTTTCTTTCAAAACAAACTCTTCCCGCTTCGTGTTGCCAATTTTCTTGATAATAAGGATCCTGATAATAACCATATTTTCCGGCATAATTTGGATTTTTTATATCTTTATCAGATGAACCAAAATTGGCACAAAGACTAAAATTTAATTCATCATTAACAATATACTCATAATTTTGTTGGGTATCCGGGTCTTGCGGAATATAATATCCGGCAATGTCAGCTTTCAAATCATCTAAATTTTCCGGCAACTTTCCTTTTTGAACCCAAAAATTTATAATTTGGCCCTGCAAAGATTGCAAATCATTGATTCTTCTTTCGTCAAAACGACGGTTGCGTTGGTCAGCGGGTGTGCCGACAATAAAAAATCCGGCAATAATACTGCCTAGCACCACTATTGCAACAACTATTGTTAGGATCTTTGGGATATTGGTTTTTTTATTATCTCTTTTCAATTCCCAAAAATAATAACCGAAAACCGCTCCGGCGATCAAAAGTACAGCCAAAACTTTCAAGAAAAATCTGGTGGAAATTTCTCCGTCAAGAAAATAATAAACCGTTATCATCAAATCAATGATTATGGTAATAGCAGAAAGAAAAAGTGTAAAATAAATCAACCATTTGCGTAATTTCAAATCTCTTTTTTCCGGTTGTTTTTGAATATCTTTACCAAGCATCCAAGAACTCAACAGATAAGCTGGGACAGCTATAAATAATACTGAACTAGCCCAACGAACACCCATAGAAATTCCGGTAAAATAATAATTTAACGCATCTGGAAAAAGAGCATTGATATAATTTACATAAAGCGTTATCAAACCGATAACACTGAGATAAAAAGTCACAATATTGAAAAGATGTAAAAATACATCCTTGGGCGTGCTTTTGACATGGTTTTGTTCCATATGGTTTATCATTATTTTTAAATTAAAATTTAATTATTTCCTATTTTTTATATATTTAAATATTTCCGACGAAATCACTACACTGAAACTTAATAATAACATTATAAACCATTCTTTTAAAGTAATAGGGAAAATTTTCAATAATTTAGACAAAAACGGATTATACATGGCGAAAATGTGCAAAACATGAGCGGCAACAACAGCAAAAATCAATAATTTATTTTTGGTTAATGAAATCTTGAATATTGAACGTCGTTCGGAACGGCAATTCAAAGCATGAAGATTTTCAAACATTATCATGATCAAAAAAACAAAATTGCGAGCTACGTTTTCCTCCAAATGCAAAAATCTCAAACCCACAAGCCAAACTCCAAAAGCGACAAATCCGATGACTAAACCGGAAATCAAAGTTTGTTGAATCATCAGATGGTCAAATATCCCCTCTTTGGGTGATCTCGGCGGACGAGACATAGCTCCAGGTTCTCCGGCTTCAAAAGCCAAGGCTACATATTGAATACCTTCAGTTACCAGATTCAACCATAGTAATTGTACGGCAAAAAGCGGTAAAGGTAAACCGGCAAAAATAGCAAAAAAGAAAAGCATGATTTCCGCACATCCGGTGCTGATCAAAAGATAAATCACTTTACGCACATTATCATAAGCAAATCTACCCTCCTCTACTCCGGCAACGATAGAAGAAAAATTATCATCCAAAACAATCATTGAGGAAGTTTCTTTGGCTACATCAGTACCTGAACCCATTGCCACCCCCAGATTGGCTCGTTTGAGCGCTGGCGCATCATTGGCTCCATCTCCGGTTACTGCCACAAAATGTCCGGATTTTCTCAAAGCTTCCACAATTTGATATTTTTGCATCGGAGAGACTTCAGCAAAAACCCGACAGGTGGATATTTTGTTATAAAATTCCGGCGTGTCCGGTGGTCCTAACCTTTGGATTTGTTCTCCCGTAATGACTTGCGAACCTTCTTTGGCGATATTTAATTCTTTGGCTATTGCCATAGCGGTAAGCGGATGATCGCCAGTGATCATCGCCACTTCTATCCCGGCACCGCGACATTTTTCTACCGCCTTTTTGGATTCGGCTCGTAGCGGATCAATAAATCCGACCAAACCCAAGAAAATCATCTTTTTTAATTCTCTTTTTTCCAACAGACCGTCTTCATCTTCCGATGATGATTCTTTTTTGGCTAATGCCAAAACACGAAAACCGTTTGAAGTCATTTTATTAACCTGTTCTAAAACTTCATCTTTATTTATGGATTTATTTTTTCCTTTGCTCAAGATATATGTTGACATCTCTACTACAACTTCCGGAGCTCCTTTGACAAAAATTTCTTTTCTTTTTTTATACTCTGTCAAAACCGCTGAAAAACGATTTTCAGATTCATAAGGAATACTCAGGACTACTTTGTATTCTTTTCTTACTTTTTCTAACTCAATTTTATTTTTAATCGCCAAAGCCAAAAAAGCCACATCCATAGAATCACCGTGATGATGCCATCTTTTACCTATTTTTTTGAGATCACCTTCGTTGTTAATCGCTCCGGAAATACATAATTGCTCCAAATCTTCCAAACATTCTTTTTCACATTCTTTATTATTGGTAATCTTTACATATCCTTGACCGTTGTAACCTTGTCCGCCGATTTCAAATATAACTCCTTCGGGCAACCAAACTTCTTTGGCAGTTTGTTGGTTAACTGTCAAAGTGCCGGTTTTATCGCTAGCGATAAATGTACAACTACCCAATCCTTCAACCGCGTTTAAACGCCTGACAATCACATTCCTTTTGGACATGCGAAAAGAAGCGATGGATAAAACCACGGTCAAAGCCACCGGTAACCCTTCGGGAATCGCCGCCACCGCCAATGCTACGGCTAAGAAAAAAACTTGCACCAAAGGCATACCTCTACCCAGAGATACTACCACCAATAATAAACAGGCAAAAACCATCAGATAGCTGATTATTTTGGCAAAATTTTCCATTCGTAAGATCAGTGGAGTTTTTTCTATTTTGGAAGAAGAAAGAACTTTGGCTATTTTTCCCAATTCTGTATAAATACCGGTTTTAACCACAATAGCTATTGCTCGCCCGGTCATCACCGTAGTGCCTGCAAAAAGCATGTTTTCTTGGTCTTTTATTAAAGCTTTATTATCAACCAATTCTATATTTTGTTTTTCTACCGCACTTGATTCTCCGGTTAAAAGCGATTGGTCCACGGATAAATTTTTTACTTCCAATAACCTCATATCGGCCGGAACTTTACTACCAGAACCTATTTTAACAATATCTCCGGGCACCAATTCTGAAGAATCAATTTCCAGCTCGGTTCCGCCACGAATAACAGTTACGGAAATTTTTATCATTTTTTTCAAAGCCCCAGCGGTTTTCTCCGCTTTGTTTTCCTGCCAAGTTCCGATAACAGCATTTAAAATAATAACTCCGATAATAAAATGCATATCTGTCCATTCTCGCAAAAACGCGGCAGCCGCAGCGGCAAATATCAAAATATAAATCAAAGGACTTAGAAATTGACGCAAAAAAATATTCAACAAGCTCGGTGGTTTGGCAGAAGGTAAAACATTTAACCCGAATTCCCCTCTTCTTTTTTTAACCTCTTTATCATTTAAACCAACCCTGGTAACATCCATTTTTTCAAAGATATCTTCTAGGCTCAAACTATGCCAAAAAGTCGTTTCATTGATTATATTTCCATTTTTCATAATTTATTTTATTTATAAATCACGATCATTCTTCGTAAAATGATATCTGTAGGTTTTTTAATTTGATTTCCTTTAAAATCAAACCAAACCATCAAAAATTTTTCTCTTTCCATTTTTCTGACTCTACCTATTTCCGGATCGGAAACATAAATATATTTATCATCCAAACCGACAACTACCGAATAATGTCCATCGGCAACATCGGAATCATTATAATCGTTTCTTCCGCGAGTAAACCAATCTACTATTACCGGGATGCCTTTTTTCAACCATTTTTCTATTTCTTTAAAATTACTATTATCTTGAATTCTAAATTTAAAACCGAAATCTTTTGATACTTTTTCCATTTTTTTAACATTGGTGCCGAATTCTCTGTTTGTTCCACAGAGTTGCGCCAATTTTTTTTCCGCAATATTCAAACCGTAAAAATCAAAAATTATTTTTAGCGTTGACGGTCCGCACCAACATTTAAAAGGCGTGCCTTGAAAATTTTTTACTTTTAGCATTATTTTTTTCATAATTTTATATATATAGATTATAACAAAAAAACATTTATTTTACAACAAAAAAACCGGCCTCTAAAACCGGTTTTTTTGTATTATATTTATATTATTTACCAACCATTCCTCTAGTTATCTTTCCGAAATAACCTACCGCCGGTGAAATTTTATTGGCTTTTTGAAATTTAATCAAAGCTTTTTGTGTCAAAGAACCAAAATAAATAGATTCTTTCCCTGGAGAACCAACACCCTTGGAATCAATCAGAAAACCATTGGCATTAAGGTATTTTTGGAGTTCTTTTACATCTTCACCTTTCATACCCATCTTCAAATCACGCTTAAATTGATATTTCGTCGGAGATTTTTTGACCGCTTCATCAGTATCGATTACGACTGTTTTAATAACATCGGCTTTAGCCAAAGATTTTACCGTTATTTCAGCTCGATTTACATAAACACCTACAAAAGTCGCACTAATATCATTTTTTCCATCACCATCTAAATCAACCGGTTTTGTCTCTCCTTTAGCCAGGGTTATTTTAACCGGCTCGGAAGAAAATTCCAAAATAGCGATTAACTTGTATAAATCTAAATTTTTTATAGTAAAACTATGTAGTCCGAATTTCCAACCCTTACCTGATTCCGGAGCGGTAAAGTTGATTTTATTGGTCACATAAGTGAGCACATTAACACCTTTTTCTGTTATTTCTCCGGCATCTTGAGTAGAACCTATAGTAACACTCACAGAACCAACGTCGCGAGAACCGCTTCCAACTCCGGAAGGTAAACTAACCGTACCACCACCTGAAGATATCCTTTCAAAGATAGCACTAACGGATATATTTTGAGTAACATTTGTGTCTGTACGAGGGTTAATTGTGGAATTATCACTCCATCGCAAGAAACGATATCCTGATTTAGCTACCGCATTTACAGCTGTGCCTGAACCACCAGAAACCACCGATTGCGTAGAAGAACCGCTAATACTTCCTCCTTGATCAGTACCATATTTTAATTCAAAATTTTCATCTTTTGCGATGTAAAAAATCTCTTCACCGTAAATATCGTTTGAGGCTTTAAAAAAAACAGTTCCTTTGAATTCGGTAAAATGTTTAGGGTCTGAATCTTCACTGCCTTCCGCAATATCAGCTACTTTTACCGTTCCATCTGCCGTACCGTCTGATTTCCATAATTCACGACCATAGGTAGCATCATGGGCTGAAAAATATAAGTAACCGTCCACTACAGCTAAGTTCTCCGGATACGAATCGTCACTACCAGTATTAATATCTTTTACCATTGTTGTACCTTCTTCCGTTCCATCGGTTTTCCAAAGCTCCCTGCCATAATCACCGTCATTGGCTGCAAAAAACAGCTGATTGTTGTAAATGGTAAAATAATAAATACATGAACCGCTACTGAGATTTATGTCTTTTACCATCACCGTCCCCTCTTCTGTTCCGTCGGTTTTCCACAATTCACGACCATGCGTGCCGTCGTTGGCAGTAAAATACAAATATCCGTTATATACTATGAAACCGTT
>Ga0208040_1004158_pt1 | contig 11176 bp, 6 predicted proteins | sample AD_UKC083_MetaG_FD_184431 | JGI IMG/M metagenome (GOLD analysis project Ga0208040, IMG submission 184431) | Active sludge microbial communities of municipal wastewater-treating anaerobic digesters from USA - AD_UKC083_MetaG (SPAdes) (version 2) | ecosystem: Engineered > Bioreactor > Anaerobic >... | reverse complement strand
TGTAGATGGGAGTCGTCTTGTCCGTGGACAGCTCCTTCATATATATGTCCCAGTTGCCGCTGGAGTTGTCCTGCCAGACCACCAGGTCGCCGGAGATGGAAGGCCACATCTGGTCGCGTTTGCCGGTGGCCACAGGGGACTCGACGCCGGTGGCAATATTTGTCATATAGATGTCTGAGTCTCCGCTCCGGTAGTCCGAATAGACCACTATATCCCCCGAGGCCTTGGGATAGAGCTGGTCGTAATCCCCTTTGGTTATGGGCTTTTCCGATCGGGTGAAGAAGTCAAAGCCGTAGATATTCCAGTTGCCCCTCCTATTATCGCTCCATACCAGCAGGCTGCCGTTGGTGCTTGGATAATCGGCCTCTAAAAGCAGAAGCGGATCGGAGTTGACATACCTCATCTTTATCTGCGAATAGCCATCGCTGTTGTCCATCCACACGATCTTGTTATCGCTAATGATCTTGCCTGAATGATAGGGTTTGATCTGATAGGGATCGCCCTTGCCGTCGTTAGGGGTCTGCTGGCTGGGAAGAGTGGCAACAGGCACCTCCACACCCTTTCTCAGGTCAAACAGGTAGATATCCGAATTCCCCTGCCGGACATCTAGCCAGGCCAGGTAGTTGCCATGGACCACGGGGTTCCCCTGATTTGCAGTGTCTGTCACCACCGCTCTCTCCGTATTGGTGGCCAGGTCATAGGCATAGATGTCCCAGTTCTCGTGTCTGCCGTCCGCCCAGACCACAGTGTCGCCCCAGATCCAGGGTTGGGCCTGACGCGCCGGGTCGGTGCAGATGGCCGTCTCCTCACCTGTGGTGAGGTTGTGGAGATACAGATCCCATTTATCCTCGCCGCTGCGGGAATCGACCCAGACGATTCTGTCTTTATGGATCACCGGGGAGAGCTTCAGGGACTGGGCGGCAGTGATCTGCTTTTCCTGGCCCGTGGTGAGATCATAGAGGTAGATCTGCTCTCCACCTGAGCGCGCATCGATCCAGATGATGTTGTTTCCATCGATCATACCATAGCGGTGGTCGGACTGATCTGTGGTTACCTGCTTGGTCTCCTTGGTTGACAGGTTGTAGAGGAATATTTGCAGATTTCCCAGGCTCATATCCGTCCAGATCACATTCTTGTTGCTGATATCAGGGCTGCTGTGATCGAAGCTTTCCTCGGTTATCTGCGTCTCCTTTTCGGTGGTGATGTTGAACAAATAGACATTGAAGTTGCCGTCCCTATTGTCAGTCCAAACGACGTTATCTTCGGAGATCGAGGGATTGGTGTGATTGAAAGGACCACTGGTTATGGATATATCGGCCAGTATCTCGAAGTCGAACATCTGGATGTCCGGATCGTTGGTTCCTTTCCGGTAATCGGTCCAGACCACTCCACGTTTGCTGATCGCCGGCTCCATCTTGATGCTGCCTGGAGCAAGAGCGATATCCGCGCTGGTCTCGATATCATAGAGATTGATGTCCGTGTGGTTGTTGAGGTATGCGATATAGCGGCCATAGACCCTGGGATCGGTCTGTATGCCAGATTTATTGATGGTCGTCTCCTTGCCGCTCGACAGATCCATAAAGGCGATATCGTATTCTCCTGTGCGGTTGTCCGCCCAGGCTACGATGTCTTTGCTGACCGAGGGGAACGACTGATCACCAGGACCGGTAGAAACGGCGGATTCTTTGCCGGCGGAGATGTCATACATATAGATATCAAAATCTCCGGAACGCTTGTCCATCCATACAATCCGGTCATCGCTAATCTTGGGCCGGATCTGCTCGCCGTTTGCAGAGGATATCTCCACCTCATTTCTGGAGGAGAGGTCTAGAAGATGGATCTGATAGGTGCCTTTGCGGTCGTCCGCCCAGACCACTCTATTTCCGCTGATGTCCGGTTGAGTCTGGTTTCCCTCTGCGGTGATGATCGCGGACTCGGTTTTGTTGATGACATCATACATATAGATGTCCCCGTTACCTGAGCGCATATCCTGCCAGACGATTCGTTCACCGGACACGGCGGGACTGATCTGGAAGAAGGGATCGATACAAACCCATCTCTCCAGGCCGGTCTCCAGGTCGTACATGAATATGTCATAATTTCCGCTCCTGTTATCCGACCAGGCCACGACGTATTCATCTATTGCAGGCTGCAGCTGCTCTGAGCCCACAATGATCGCTATAGGACGCTCCTTTCCAAAGTCAGCCCCGCTGGCAGCTCCCGCCAAGAGGAGGGCCGCCGTTATGATCAAAAGCCTAATTGCCTTATGCATCTCATCACTCTGTGATCGATCTATGATGTTCTTCCTCGATACTTGTCTGATGGTTTTGGCGAACCACTATAAGGACTTTTCTCGACGTTTGCCGTGATCAATGCAAAAGAATTTGGATGCATTGTCGGCGGCAGCCAAAGGCAATGGGTACTCTCTTCAGGGATTGGAAGGATCGATCCGGCCCTCTAACGGATCATCGTCCGGCCCAGGCTCACAAGGAATAATGCAAGGAGCAGCCAGCCCAGGATGGATTCCAATGTGGCCAGGTAGCGGTAGACTCCTACTGGGTACCATTTAACCTGGGTCTTGGCGGTAAAGACCATAGCGCTGAAATAGAGATTGTCCAGGAAAGTGAGCTCCTCGTTTTGCCCCTGGATGTATTCAGATCCGTTCAGCGGCTCCACCACAATTCCCATTCCCTGCCAGTAGAGAAATGCGAACAACAGGATGAAAAAACCGCTCAAGAATACGGTGTATCTGGGTCGAACCCCATAACCGCAGGAGATCCAGGCCAGGCCGTCCAAGAGCTTGGACCAGTTGATCTTTCGGGCCTGTTCTTCCTGGATGGTAAAGCTCTTGGCAGCCTGGCTCGCGCGACGGTAATGGTAATAGCAGTCGTCTGCATCCTCGAACCACTCCAGGTTCCTGTAGTTCCTGGCCAAAGAGAGGTAGGTTTCGCCATCATATCTCAGATGATTGCAGAGAACAGGCCATCTGGCTTCCAGACGGTTGAACTCCGCGTTTTGAAGGGATATTTGACTGCTGATCTGCGCCTTTAAGAGGCGCATCTTATCAATGGTGGCGCCGGCAAAAGAGATGCCTTTCTGGAAGATGGCTGTGGAATAGTCTGCCGTCTTCGCGAATACCGTCCCCTCGAAGAACGCCTCCTCCTGGAAGCGGGCTGAGGTGAAACTGACCATTGCCAGAAAGGTGGCAGTAGGGAAGCTGGTCCTGCCCAGGAACAGAGCGCCATCAAAGCCAGCATCCCCTTGAAATAGCGATGCCTGCCAGGACGATTTGCCCCCGAACTGTGCCCCCTGGAAATCTGCCTGGCCGAAGATTGCCTCGGAGAACTGAACCATTCCATTTAAAGTGGCATCCTTGAAGCTTACATTGGCAAACCTGGTGCGAAAGAAGGTCGCATCACCTGATATGCATGTGCCAATGAAGATCGCATTTCCCCGAAATTGGGCGAACTCCATATTGAGGTCCTCTTGAAAGCTGGTAGCTCGAAGGTCGGCGTTTCCGAGGAGCAGGACTCCCTGAAAGCTGGCATAACCGGCGAACTTCGCCCCCTGGAATGAGGCTTCGGCATTGAAATACGAGTTCCAGAAGCTCGTCGATCCCCCAAATGAGGCTGAATTGAAGTTGGCGGTCCCAGAGAACCTGGATCCGGTCCAGTCCGCATCATTCCGAAAGGAGGCCTCCAGGAAGTTGGCACACAGCTCGCTGAAGCTGGCAGAGACGAAGTTGGCAGGGCAACAAAATAGAGCTCTGCCAAAGTTGGCTATGGCAAAGAAGCTCGCCTCCTGGAATTTTGCTTCCTTTAAGAATGCTGCATCTCTGAAAGACGCATATCTAAGGAAGCTGGCCCCCTCGAATCTGGCACCGCCATCGAATGTCGCCCATTTAAAGCTCGCCTCCTGGCGAAAGGTCGAGCCGCTGAGGTCAAGAGGCTCGCGGAATATAGAATTGACGAAATTGATCCGCCCCAGAAAATCTGAGTTCCTGATCTCGATGCGAGAGGCCAGGACGTGGGCTAGAGTGGACATATCCCCAGACCTTTCATTATGAATGAAGGGCAGATCAAGTCTTGACAGGTCAATATCGCCAGCTATTGCCACGTGCTCATAGATGACTGGCTCCCCATGTTCGATCCTCTCCAGGATCTCGCTGGCCTCAATCACGGGGAGATCTGATACTTCTACCATGTGGTTGCCTCTCTCAATCCTCTATCTTAATCCTTTTTGAAAGCTACTCCGCCCAAATCAGCAACGACTTTATACTCCTTCCGATAACCCCTAACACACCGGGAGGAACTTTAGTTGAAGGATTATCTCACGATGGAAGATGTCAAACTCGATAATAAAAGGGTCCTGGTTAGAGTCGACTTCAACTCCCCCATGGACCCGAGCGGAAATATCCTGGATGACAAGCGGATCAAGAGCCATTTAGATACTTTGCGCGCTCTGGAGGATTGCCGGGTGGTCCTCATGGCCCATCAGAGCAGGGCGGGAAAGAAGGACTATACCACCATGGAAGCCCATGCCCGCTCTGCCACCAGACTCCTTCGACGCGATGTTGCCTATATCGATGACATCTTCGGCTCTCATGCTCGAGAGGCCATAAGATCCATAATGCCAGGGGAGGTTCTTCTACTGGAGAACACCCGTTTTTATGCAGAAGAGAACATGAACCGCACGCCTGCCGATCATGCCAAAAGCCATATGGTGAAGAGGCTGGCTCCTCTATTCGATCTTTTCATAAATGACGCTTTTGCCGTCTCCCATCGCTCTCATTGCTCTGTTGTCGGATTCACCGAGGTCCTGCCCAGTATTGCCGGCCTTCTGATGGACAAAGAGATCACTGCTCTGGATAAAGGGCTGAAGGGCGATGAGCATCCCACGATCTACTCCTTGGGAGGTACCAAAGCGGACGACTCCATCAAGGTGATAGAGAATGTGCTGCGGCGCGGCGGAGCGGATAAGATTTTGACCTCGGGGGTTGTAGCCACTGTTTTCTTGATGGCAGCAGGAATCAATATTGGTGAAGCCAATCGAAAGTTCGTAGAGGATCAGGAGTATCTTGAGCAGATACCGATTGCAGCTAAGCTTCTGGCAGAATATCCGGACAAGATCGCAATGCCGGTGGATGTGGCCCTGAATAAGAATGGAGAGAGGATCGACGTCGCAGTCTCCGCCCTTTCCAACGATCTGCCTATAGCGGACATAGGTCTGGAGACCATAGTCGATTATTCCAAAGAGCTAAAGGATGCTCGGGTTACAGTCATGAACGGGCCGGCAGGTATATTCGAGCAGGAGAAGTTCAAATTGGGGACATCTGAGCTCCTGAAGGCCTCTGCCGAGTCGGACTACTCCATCGCCGGCGGAGGGCATAGCGTGGCCGCCATCGAACAGCTGGGGCTGGAGCCCAAGTTCTCTCATGTGAGCATGGGCGGCGGTGCGAGCATCACGTACCTCTCGGGAGAGCCCCTGCCGGGAATTGAAGCCCTGAAAAAGTACGCTCTAAAAGTGCGCAAGGCTTAGAAAAGAAATATCAGGGCAGCAGCTCTGCCACCCTATTTCTGCATTCCTGCACGAGGGCTTCAGGATCGCCCCTGGCATCAAAGGAGGCTGCTGAATTGTGGCCTCCGCCGTCACCTCCATGAGACCTGCCGATGTCACCCAGGATCTGGTTGAGGTTCAAGCCGGCTTTCGCTGCTTTGCGGCTGGACCGGGCGCTGATCCTGACCCGATCACCATGCCTTCCGGCAACAAAGGCCACGTCTGCCCCCAGGTCGATCAGCGCTGCTGCCGCTGAGCCCTCGAAGGAGTTTATCCTGGAGGCGGCTATCAGCCATTCTCCCTGGCGCTCGATCTTTGTCCGGGAGGCTGCCTTGAGGACCGCTATCCTCTGAGAGATGGCCGGGGCAACGGATAGGGTCTGCAATGCCTCTTCGTAATCAAATCCTCCTGCCTCCAGTAGCTCTGAGGCTGCCATAAATGACTCCGCGCTGGCCCGCTTAAACCGTCCAGTATCCGAGATAATCCCTGCCATTAGACCCAGGGCCATCTCCCTGCTCGGCTGCCGTCCGTTATCCTTCAGGATCTTCCAGACGATCTCCGCAGTGGATTTGGCCGGCCTTTGGATATAGAATTCTGCCTCTCGGGTCAGCCCTTCATCCTGATGGTGGTCTATGAGTCCATATCTGGCAAGCTGAATTCTGCCCAGCTGCAGCCGGACGGATGTGTCCACCACCACGATCAGATCCCAGCCCTCTTCTGAGGGATCGATCAGTATGTGTGCTCCTATGATATCAGATAGAGCCTCTCCGGTGCGGCTCAGGTCGTCTATCGCCCCCACTGTCCCACCGAAGGCCCCGGCCAGGGCAAAGGCGCTCCCTATGGCATCAGGGTCGGCGTTGCGGTGGCACAGGTACAGGACGCTTTTGTATCTGCTGACGATGGAGCCGAACTCGGCCTCTGAGATGAGCATAAGAGAATTGGTCAAATCCAAAGAGATAAGTTCTTTCCCGCCAGACAATATTTTATGCTCTTTAAGGATAGATCCCAGGCAGGAAAGGTGCTGGCCGGGTCCCTGGACGGATTTATAGGCCAGGATTCGGTGGTCTATGCCCTTCCCAGAGGTGGGGTGGTCCTGGGATATGAAGTAGCCCGCCACCTTGATGCTCCACTGGATCTGCTCATAACCAGAAAGATCGGCTATCCCGGCAGCCGGGAATGCGCCGTCTGCGCAATATCCGAGGATGGGGAGATGATATGCGACAGCTTGGGCGCTTCCCGCCTGGATCCCGTATGGCTCGGCGTCCGGGCAGAAGAGGAGATGGAAGAGGCGAACAGACGGCGAAGAGCCTATCTTGAAGGCAGACCGCCCCTGAATGCAGGAGGCAAGGTGGCCATAGTGACAGACGACGGCATGGCCACTGGGCTTACCGTCCTCCTGGCCATTATGGTGCTGAAAAAGCAGCATCCTAAGAGGATAGTGGTTGCCGTTCCCGTCTCGTCGATGGAGGCAGCAGAGAGGATCAGAAGAGAAGCCGATGAGCTTTTCGCCCTGGATGTGCCCCCTGATTTCTGTTCAGTGTCCGAGCATTACGAGGAGTTTGCACAGCTTGAGGATGAGGATGTCATCCGTCTGCTCAAAGCGGCTGAAAAGAGGGAATAGTACGTCTCCCGATCAAAAAGGTCGGCTTTGACTGCAACAGCAGGCCAGTGGCATTTAGCCCTTATCTTTTACATGAAGATCGGGAAGGACAAATGGGGTATAAACCAGCCCAAGAGGATTGTATTCTTTGAGCAGTTTCAACCTGGCCATCCTTATGGCATCTCCGATCGAGCTTTTGTCTTTGAGAAAATGCCCCAGGCACGTCTCGGCGAAGCTACATGCCAGCGGCTCGAAGACGGTTGTCTCTGTCCCAATGACCCCTGCGCTGCCCGAGCGGACGAAGTCGGCTACCAGATTAATTGCCATTTCTGGGTCCAGGGCAGTAGTGTGGCAACCATTGATAAAAACCAGTGGTTTGGGTTCTATCCATTCGATGTTGAAAGCATTCAGATTCGATCCATCTATGAAATCGTTGCCCGTTCCATCTCCGACCTGAAGGTAGGGAATATTATTAGCAGAAACCCCGCCATGACAGTAAAAATAGATCAGATGCGATTTCGGGCTTTTGAGGTTATTGATGATCTCCAGCCGCTTATCTGAATAATGCCAGGATATATCGGTCCTGATTTCTCGCAGCGCCCTCATATGCCCATCGAGGCGATCGAGGTTTGTGGCGACACATACCACCATATGCGGACCATCATCCATGACGATCTCCGAGGCGGATTCATCGGGCACAGAGGTGGGAAATCCCAGGATATGCCTGAAGCCCCAAAATCCACTTGGACAGACGTAGCCATCCGGTTTGTCGTTTTCATCTCGCTTGGAGTGGGGGCATAATCCATTAAAACAGGGTGCCTTGTCCAAAGGCGAATTGCTCTGAAGTGCTGCAGAGAAAGCCTCGCAGAGCTTATAGCTACCCGCTTTGGTATCAAGAGGATAATCATAGATCAAAGCTGCCGGGAGAATCTGGGTGGGCGAGTCCCTTATGGCGATCTGCACCATGCCGGGATTGAGCATCAACCTCGCCAGCTCATTGGTCTTGCTGTGGGTTTTGATGAACTTTCCAATTATGGCATCATAAAGCAAATACCCTCTTCTGGCCAGAGATATCAGATCCTCTTCAAGCCTCTTGAGACTTAAATTCTCATCAGAAAAGCGATCAAGATAGCGATAGGTCTGCCCTTCACCCTCCTTCCAGGGCTTTTCTTCCCCCCATGAGGCTTTCCACAGGGCTTTTCTGGCATTCTCCGTCAGATTCTTCAATTCGGTCGCAGGTATCACAGCGCTATTCTTGAAAATGGGCTCCTGCTCCTTGGCACCAAAGAAGCTGAGGGTATGGGTGCCATCGCCATTGCTGTTCAGGAGAATGCTGAGGCGATGAGGAGCAAAGCCCCTGAGATGGTCTGCCCATAGGGTGTGGCTAAGGGCGTAATCGACCTCCGACCTCAGGGCTCCCTCTTTTTGCAGGCCATTATTTGCTACGATTGCTCTTACCAGTCTGGATTGGATGAGGATCTGCTCGTAATAAATATTGCAGCGCAACCGGAATGTGCCCTCTTGTGCCGGTGACTTGACCGGGAAGAGCAGGCGTCGGTTAAGGATATCTACATCTGATACTGCCCGCATTGATGGATCCGGCTGGTGCAACACACGGGCAGTTCCATCATCTTGAAGCTCCAGCTCCCCTACATCCGCCCCTTCAGTGATCTCGATCTCACCATCGAAGGGAAAGATGGCTACCATCAGCCTGGCTTTCGGTGGCACATAATCAGGAATCGTTGCAGGCGCGGTTTCGATGGATTTCAGAGTCGGCCGGCCAATATCAAGCCAAAAGCAATAGGTCTGACCAGGCTCCAAGGGAGTCTGAGGATCTAGGGGCTTGTCAGCCTGCTGCGAGGGTGCAAAGCCGGTGTTGACTGTGCGGGTCTGAAGGCGAGTTAGAGCCACTCTGACCAGATCGTTCCTCTCCTCTTCACCCATGGCAGCGATCTGTTCTGCCAGAGACATCCCAATTCCATCGTCCTTGGATGCTAGTGGTTTGCATCCATCTGCCTCATCCTTTCTCATCGTTGGAGGAGGATGGCCTTTTTGTTCTGCTTTGGGCGTATAATGTGTCCATCCCCCTCCTTTAAAATCGTCGACGCTATTTGAGATCCCTTTCAGCATCAATTCCCATTTTTCCTCTTGAACCAGCTCGGCTTGAACTGAAATGCGGTCCTGACTGGCTGTGAGCAAAAGGATCTTTTTCAGCACCTTGATTCTTTCCGGCTGCGAAGAAATCTCGTGCTCGGCTTCACGGGCAGCATCCACCAGGGCCTTTTTCCCGGCATCAGAAAGGTGGGCTGATTCAGCCAGCGCCAGGAGTATAAGAGCACGCTGGTAGGGATCTGAGACTGCATAGGCAATCGATATCGCTCTTGAAAGAAGAGGCTCAGTCAGATAAGGCGCGAGGTGAATAAGCAGATCTGGATTGAGCCCCTTCTCGCCAAAGATTGTATCTTTGAGATCCATTGCGAACTGGTCGGTCATTCTATCTCACACATCCCTTTTTCCCAGGAGCAATTATGAGCGCCCATCCATCGCCTTCATCAATCCGGTGGAACTTTGCCCCCGCTGCCACTTCCTGCGTCCATTGGCGTCACCGTCACTGCTGTGCCCGGTGGGATCACATAGTCGCTGGAGGGCTTTCTGCGTCGTCCGTCTAAGAACCAGTCAATATTGAAGTTATCAGATCTTGATACCATTACGATCAGGGATAAGAAGTAGGAGAAAAAGCCAATGGCAAGCCCTATGCCATATGCTCCGAAGAGGCCGCCCTCCCGATCGAATAGAGCGAGGACTGCGCTCCCGCCTATGACGCCAATCAATGCTGCCAGGTCGCTCAGCTGGACATCGCCCTTTCTATATCGATTTATTAGATAAACATACCATCCAATTATGGTGCCAAATAGCAGCGCACCTATCAGCTGAATCATCTGAATTACCGATTCATCTAACATGATATTGCCTCCTTTCCCACTCTGAGCCAGGCAGCATAAAACGATCGATCAGCTCTCGTCTCCAGGCAAGATGAAGATATAAAGTCAATCCGCCAGCAAAAAAGAAAAGCACAGGAGCCCACATGCCAGAGAGATAAAATGCCCAAAGAGCAAACATCAGAGTCGCTGCACCTGCTGCCATACCATCAAAAAGCGGACGAGTGATCTTACCGCTTAGACTGCCAATCCACCAGCCCCAGATCAGGCCTATCCCCATGTATCCAAGCAAGGAAAACAACATAAAGCCCCTATATCCCTTATTTTGTATCCTAAACTCCGACTACGTGGGGAATATGTTTAGCCCAAGCTTAGCTTCTATATCTCTAATTTTCTTAGGAACTTCCATTATTTTCCCATGTTCTCCAAAATCAATATGATATACTTTGCTGAACTCAAAGAGTAAGTCACCAGGTGTCATTTTTTTATTTGCCCCAGCCTTCTTTAAGAGAAATTCGAGTTTGCAGTAGGCATAAAGAGATAAAAATGCTATAAACACATGTCCAAAGACACTTTCGTCATCATGCAAATATAACCTATCAGCTGATAATGTTGATTTATAGGTGTCAAACATCTTCTCAACACTTTCTCTTCTCTTAAATAATTCATAGGCTTCTTGTTCATTCATTTTTCGATTAGATATGATGAGAATGCGCCCTGATTTTTTCATCTCCTCGTGAAGTTCTACCTTTGTGAGCTTGCCTGCATCCAGTTTATCATAAAGGGTATCGCGCTCTTCAAGCATCAGGACTTGATCCTCGAAGAGATAGAGATATTTGGTTCCTAGCTTCTTGCATCCGCATCTTATCAATCGCTTATGATAGCGAAAATGTTCATTAAGATGAATGCGTTCCTCATAGTAGTGGCTATTTCTTCTTGCAGGAATTAAATATGATATCTCCAATTTATCAAGGAAATTAAATATCTCTTCTGAGAAGAATCCTCTATCAAGAATCAATACCTTGCCACGAATATCGAGTTCGAGAAGTGAGTTGCTTAACGTCTTAATGTCTTTAGGGCT
>Ga0208040_1004147_pt1 | contig 11210 bp, 7 predicted proteins | sample AD_UKC083_MetaG_FD_184431 | JGI IMG/M metagenome (GOLD analysis project Ga0208040, IMG submission 184431) | Active sludge microbial communities of municipal wastewater-treating anaerobic digesters from USA - AD_UKC083_MetaG (SPAdes) (version 2) | ecosystem: Engineered > Bioreactor > Anaerobic >... | reverse complement strand
TGTGCGCATCGTCGCCGCGACGAATGTCGAGCTTGAGGAAGCCGTGCGTCGCGGGAACATGCGCGAAGACATCTACTACCGTTTGAACGAGGTGCATGTCCACATGCCGGCATTGAGGGAACGTCCGGAAGATGTCCCCCTCTTGGCGGAACATTTTAATTACCACTTCTGTGTCAAACAGGGCCGGGAGTACCGCGCGATCGACCCGCGGCACATCGCGGAAATGCAGACCCAGCCGTGGCCCGGAAACGTCCGCGAACTGGCGGCGCGGGTTCGCAAATTCGTCGCGACCGGCAATCCCGACTTGCTGCTGACGGAAGGCGGCCCCGAACTGGAGCAGGAGAGTGCGCCCGCTCGCGTGGGGCGAATCTTCACCACCGAGCCGGAACCGGCGCGAAACCGGGAGCAGACGCAAGCACGCGATGCGCGCACCGCCGCGGAAGCTCCCCGGGAATTCATGCCGCTCAAGACAGCGGTCCGGAAAGCAGTGGAAGCGACCGAGCGAACCCTGATCGAGGAAGCGTTGCGGTATACCCTGTGGAACCGGCGAAAAGCGGCGAAGCTTCTCAAGATCAGTTATAGTTCTCTGTTGCGGCGAATTGAAGAGTATCATATCGGGAAGAGTGGCAGCGAAGCGGAGTAACCTGCAGAAGCTCCCAAAACCAGAGAAAGAGGTATCGTCATGCTGGCCAAGAGCAGTTGGAAACACGACAGGCGGCTGTGGGCGTTCATCCCGGCGGCCGCGGCATGTTTTGGCCTCCTGATGCTGGGGTGCGCCAGCACGTCCAAGAACGTTGTCACTCCCCGCGACCCCGAAAGCGAGGGAAGCAAGATCATTGACGAAAGCCTGGACATCGGGACTTCCGAGCTTCTCGGAACCCCCGAGGCCGCGGACGCCGAGAAGCCGAAGCAGGGGGTCAGCGCGAACGGGCAGCCGGTGCCCTCGTTCGACGATGTCGACGACATGCCGTATCTGATTGAGGCAGGCGATCAGCTCGAGTTCCGTTGCTTCGATGACCCCAACCTCAACCAGGTGGCCCAGGTCCGGTACGACGGGCACATCTCCCTGCCCATGATTCCCGACCTCAAAGTGCAGCACCTGACGCGCGAGCAAGCGACCCAGCTGGTCACCGAAGCCTATGCGGAAGTCTTCCGCGAACCCCAGCTCTCCCTGGCCGTCCTCGCCGCCTCGAGCAAAACCTATCATGTCATGGGCGACGTGGAAAACCCCCAGGAATTTCCCTACACCAAACCCATTTCCGTGCTCGATGCCATCAACCAGGCGGGCGGGCCCCGGGTCAATCAGCGCGGGGGCGATTCGTTCGTGGGCTCGCGCAGCGCGCTCACGCAGGCCCTCATCATCCGCCGCTATGGGGGCGCGCGCGACGTCATCGAGTGTGACCTGAGCAAATACCGCGAACCCGAGGTCAACCCGGCCGACACGCTCGTCCTGCCCAATGACATTGTCTACGTCCCCGAAGGGGTCAACCTGGTCTACGTCCTGGGCGAGGCGCGGTCTCCCGACGTCTACCAGCTCATGGAAGGCACCACCCTCCTGCAGTTGCTGACCCGGGCCGGCGGATTCTCCGAAACCTCCGCCCGCATGAGGCAGGTCGTCCTGATTCGCGAAATCAAGGAAGACACAAACCGTGTCTATCTCGTCAATGTGCGTGAGATTCTCAAGACCGGGCAGGACATGGTCATGAAGCCCGGAGACATTCTCTACATCCCCCAGAAACCGCTGGTCCGCCTGCAACAGTTTGTCTCACGGTTCGTCGGGTCCATTACCCCGCTGATGTCGTTGTACCGAGAGGCCTACGATACCTACTACACGGATCGCCGCTATGACGAGTTGTTCGACAGCAGTTACAACGGCGCCAACGACCTGCTGAGAGTGCTCGAGGGCGTCCGCAGTTTCGGTTCGCTGGCAACCTCCATTCCGACCCCGTAGGAGCCTTGTATGAGTACGGAATTCTCAACTGAGCTGGCCCTGCCGGCTCTGCCGGCTCCCGGCGGTATGCATGGAGAACGCACACTCAACCTGGTGCGTCTGATACGGCTCCGTGCCCCGCTCATGCTTGTGGTGTTTCTGGCGCTGGCCGTGCCTTCGCTTGCGGCCGCCTACCTGCTGGTGCCCGAGGAATACACGGCGAGCAAGACCATCCGCTTTGCCGCGAACCCCGTCTCTGTGCTGGGCGATGAGAGCGGCCAGGGCGGTACCGTAAATTACGACCGCTGGGTCCGCACGCAGGCCTTCGAGATCACCGACGCCACCGTCATGCAACGGGTTCTCGACGATCCCGACATCCGCAGCCTGGAAGAGATCCGGCAGGCGGAAAACCCCCTGTTGTATCTTCAGGACCTGGTGCAGGCGCGCGTGCTGGGCGGCAGCGAAAACGTTGAAGTCGTCTGCACCGCCCCGAACCAGAACCTCGCGGAACGCGTCCTCGCCGCGACGGTGAAAAACTACATGGCCCTCGCGGTCACGGCCGCGGTGAGCGACACCAGCGCCCGGCGTTCCACCCTGGTGGACGAAAAAGAAGACCTTCAGAAGGAACTCGACATTCTGCGGGGCCGCATCAAGACCATGAAAGAAAAGCTGGGCGTCGCGCCGGGCACGCTGTCCGCGCTGGGCCCCAGCGAGACCGAGGCGGACCGCGAAAACCTCTCGGCGGCGGAAAAGAGCAAGATCGAGGCGAACAACCACATCGATACCTTGAAGGGCATTCTGGACAAGATCGCCGCCTACAAGCAGCAGCTGAAATCGTCGCCCCAGGAACCCATTTTCGACCTGAATATCGAAGAGGGCACACGGGCCGACATCGAAGTCAACATGATTCAGCAGGAATTGGCCCAGGTCAAAAGCGAAATCGCCGTGCTGGAGGAAAAATACACGACCGAGGCTCCGCCCCTGAAGGCGCTGCGCAACACGCAGGCTTCGCTGCAGGGACGGCTCGATCGGGCGCTCGCGGAGGCCCGCGGGCGGCTGCTCGAGTCTGCCGAAGCGCGCACCCGGCAAGAACTGGCTGTCGCGGAGAAGGCCCTCCTGGAAGCCGAAACCCAGATCGAACAGTTCCAGCGCCGCATCGAGGCCCAGACCGAACTGGCCGTCAAGGCGGCCGGCCAGCAGGCCGGGATCGAGGCCCTCCAGGCCGAAGAAGCCGACCTGGCCGACAAGATCAAGCACATTGAATCCATCATTTACAGCATCGACGTGGAAAGCAAAGCGCCGGGACGCATCTCGCTCACGTCCAACCTGTTTCCTCCCGCCCGGGCGGACTATGGCAGGCGGAAGCAGTTGATGGCGCTCGCGTTCCTGGCCTCGGCCTGCGCCGCCGTGGCCGCGGGCCTGTGGCGTGAACTCACCGACAAGCAGGTCCGCAGCGCCCAGGACGTGGCCGTCCTGACCGGCCTGCCGGTGCTGGCCACCGTGCCTCACGCGAGCCTTGAACAGTCCAACGCCCGCCACGACGGCAGCCTGCTCCAGACCGCCCGGGAGCCGGGTTCCACGTCCGCGGATCAGTTCCGCCGTATTCTCACCCGGATCATCTACCCGCCGGAAGGATCCGCGGAACTCAATACCTGCCTCGTCGTCAGCCCCGGCAGAGGCGACGGAAAGACCTCGCTCGCGTGCAATCTTGCCACGGCGCTGGCCCAGGCTGGCCGGCGGGTGCTGCTTGTGGACATCAACGCGCGGAACCCCAAGGTCGAGGAGGCCTTTGGCTTGACGCCCGGGCCCGGCCTCGGCGAAGTGCTGTTCGGCGACCGGGAACCCAACGACGTCGTCCGCCAGACCGATTATGCCAACCTCTTCGTCATCGGCCCCGGTAGCCAGCGCGATGTGGTGGTGGGCAAGCTGGCCTCGCGCGACATGGTCGCGTTCTTCGAACAGGCCGAACAGGCCTTTGACCACGTCATCATCGACACTCCGCCCGCGCTGCTGATGGCAGACGCAAAACTGCTGGCGCCCGTGGTGGACGGCGTCGTCGTGGTGATCGGTGTGGGCGCGTCCACCACCGGCATGCTCCAACGCTGTCTCAACGATATGAGACAGATCGGCGCCAACGTGATCGGCGTCGTCCTCAACAAGGTCAAGGCCACCCGGAGCGGATACCTGCGCCGCAACCTGCACCAGTATTACGACTACATGGAAGAGGGCCGGGGAAAAGGCCGTGCCATGGACGACATGCAACTGGAGTACGACGAAGACGCCCCGGACGCAACCATCGTGCTGGTGGATGCGGAAGACGAAGGCGAAGACAGGCCCCGCACCGAGGGGTAATTCCCGGATGACACAAAACGCGAACTTCAAACTGCCCCCGGCACTGGTCAGGGTCCGGTCGGCCCTGGCCCAGGCCATCGCTTTGCCGGTGCGCCTGTGCCGGCCTGTGGGCCGGCGGCTGGCCATGTTCGTGTTCGAGATCCGGGCACGCGCCCAGGTGCGCGGATTCGTCGCCCCGGGCGTGCAGTTTTTCGGCGCGGTGACCGTGGAAGGTTCCGGAGACATCCACATCGGCCAGGGCACGCGCCTGGGACGGCGCGTGTATCTGGAGACCAGCGAGGGCGGCAGAATCCGGATCGGCGCCAATTGCGTCATCAACGACGGAGCGACCATTGTCGCGTACAAGAACATCACCCTCGGCGACTTTGTCATGATGGGCGAATACGCCACGATTCGAGACGCAAATCACGGCACCAGACGCGGGGAACCCATCCGCGTGCAGCCGCACATCGCCGAAGTCGTCACGATAGGAAACGATGCCTGGATCGGCCGGGGTGCGTGCGTCTTGAAAGGCGTCACCGTGGGCGAAGGCGCAGTGATCGGCGCCAATAGCGTTGTTACGCATGATGTCGAGGCAAATGTCATTGTAGCGGGCGCACCCGCGCGTCCGGTCGGAGAGAGACACGAATAATGTCAATGGAACGGATCATGATTCAACGAGAACGGGCCCGGTCGTCGTCTGAGTGGATCGCCCCGGAAGATGAGGTTGACCTGTTCAATGTGCGCATCTCCAACCTCTCGTTTGAGGACCTCTGCCAGTGGCTCGACAGCCAGATCGCGCACAGAACGGCCGCCTATGTGGTCACGCCCAACATCGACCACGTGTGCCGCCTGCGGCGCAACGCCGAATTCCGGGAAGCCTACGACAAGGCCGGCTTGCGCCTGGCCGACAGCGCCCCGCTGATGTGGTGTGCGAAACTCTTTGGCCAGCCCCTGAAAGAAAAACTCAGCGGTTCCGACCTGGTGCCGCGTGTATCGGCGTACGCCGCGGAGAAAGGCTACCGCGTATTCCTGCTCGGCGCGGCGGAGGGCGTCGCCGACGAGGCCGCACGACGGCTGCGCGAAAAGCACCCTTCCCTGCAGATCGCGGGATGCTTCAGCCCGCCGTTCGGATTTGACCGCGACGCCGTCCAGAGCGCGAAAACCTGTGAACGGGTGCGCGCGGCCCAGGCGGACATCTGTTTTGTGGCCTTTGGTTCCCCCAAACAAGAGACATGGCTGCTGCACCACGCCCCGGCGATGAACGTCCCGGTGACGTTTGCGGTGGGCGCGGGACTGGATTTCGCGGCCGGGCGCGTGCGGCGGGCGCCGGTCTGGATACAGCGGTCCGGATGCGAGTGGCTGTGGCGCCTGATGCGGGAACCCCAGCGCCTGTGGCGCCGGTATCTGGTAGAGGACAGCTATTTTCTGGTGATTCTGCTCACAGAAATCGGCCGCCGCTTTGGCAGGAGATAACCCGGCGCGCAACTGGAACCCGGGGAGCGGAGCATCCCGGGAAGGAGACGAGCTTGTCACGCAGATTGTGGGCGATCACGTTTATCGCACTGGGCGTACTGGTGGTTCTGGGCCTCGCCGGCGCGGGCGGGTTCTTTCTGTACCGGCAACACCAGACCCGCCAGTGGTTCGCGGAAGCGGAAGCGGCCTTTGAGAAAGGCGATTGGGACACCGCCACCCGCCGGTACGCCTTCTACCTCAACCGGGAGCGCGAAGACACCGCCGCGCTCGAACGGTACGCGGAGGCCAGCCTCCACCAGGAGGGCAATCGCAGGAACGGATTGTCGCAGGCCGCCACGGCCTATCGCCAGATCCTTCATTTTGAGCCCGAGCGGCAGGACATCCAACAGACGCTGTTTGAGCTCCAGAAAAAACTCGGCTCGTGGCACGAGGTCCATTACCTCGCGGGTAGAATGCTCGAGAAAGATCCCGGCAACGTGGAGCTCAAGCATGAACAGGCCCTGGCGCTGTACCGCCTTGCAAAGCGGAACGACGCCGTCACGGCCTACCGCGCGCTGCTCGACGAGGGGATCGCCAAGCCCGAAGCCTATCTGAACCTGGCGCGGCTGCTCCGCGAAACCAACCTCACGGAACAGGCCGACGACGCGCTCAACGCTTTGGCGGAACAACGCCCCGAAGACCCCGCCACGTATGTCGCCCGCTCGGACTACTTCCTTGAAGGGCGGGAGACGGACAAGGCCCGGCAGGAGCTTGAGAAGGCGCTGGCGCTGGCCCCGGACGACCTGGAGGTCGTCATGCTGGAGGCCCGGCTCGCGCTGCTTACCGGCGACGACGAGGTTTCCATCCGTGCGGCGCGCAAAGCCATCGAACGCGATCCCAGCCAGGCCCGCATGTACCTCGTGCTTTCCCAGGCACTTGCCGCGAGCGGCGAGAAGGAAGCCGCGCTGGATGTCCTGCGCAATGTGGATCCCGCCGTGCGCAGAGACAGTCCGGAGCTGTTTATGCAGTTGGCGGAACAGTTGATCAACCTCCAACAGCTGGACGAGGCCCGCGAGACCATTGCGGCGTTTGAAAAGACCTACCCCGATCACCAGTCAACGCTGAGTTACCTCGAGGGCCGGGTGCTTCTGGTGGAAGGCAATGCCGACGCCGCGGCCGACACCCTGGCGGGAGTCATCGAGCAGAATCCCGCCATGTCGCCGGCACGGTTCTTCCTGGCCGTGGCCAACCTTCTGCAGGGAAAGCGCAAGGATGCGCGGGGACATCTGGAGATCTACCTCAAGGAAAATCCCAACGATGAGGGCGCCAAGAGACTGCTCGCGGAAGCCATGGGGGTGCAACCCGATCCGGAACAGCTTCTTCAGGCCGCCCAGGCCGTTCTCGGCAATCAGGAAGCCCGCCCGGACACGCTCGTCTCTTCGGCCCTCGCCCTGCTGGCGTCCGCCCTCCGCCAGGGCGCCGTCGCGTCCCAGGTCCAGACGATCGAGCAACTGTTTACGCGCGCGCTCGAACTGAACCCCAGGGAAACCCGCGCCTATGGGGGCCTCGTCGACACCTACGTGGCCGCGGGCATGCCGGCAAAGGCCCGCGAGACCCTCCAGCGCGCCGAACAGGCCGGCGTGCCTCCCGTAGAACTGGCTCGCGCCAAAGCCAACACCGATCTGGCGGAGGGCCATCCCGAGGCCGCATGGAAGGCCTTCGAGGAGACCCTCGCCGCCAAGCGCCCGTCCGTCGAGGAGGTGCGGCAGTGGTCCCGGTTCTTCTCGCTGCGCGAGCAGCCTGATCTGGCCCGCCGCGCCCTGGCGAACGCGGCGGAAACCCTGACGGGAGAACCGGAACGGGCCGAACTCGCCGTGGAGGGCGTCTCCCTGGAATTGCGGTTGGGGGAAGACGAAGCCGCGATGCGCCTCCTCGGTGCGATCGAGTCACAAGTGGCCGGCCACCCGGCGGCCGAGCGACAGCTCCAGGGCGCAAAGGGGCAGCTGGTCTGGCGCCTGATGGAACAGAACGACGCCCGCAAGATTGAAGAGGCCCGCCAGATACTCATGCAGGGTCCCGACGGCAACCAGAACGACCCCATGCTCCTCACCCTGCAGGGCATCATGGAACTCCGCAACACGCCGCCGGGGTTTGAAAAGGCGGAATCCGCCTTCCAGAAAGCCCTGGAAACCGACGGTGAGAGCGTCGCCGCGCTGATGGGCATGGCGAGCGTAGCCGCCTCGCGGGGCGCCCTGTCCAAAGCCATGGAATTCGCCACGAAAGCCGCCGGCGTCGCCCCCCAATCGGAAGGCATCGACCTGTGGCGGGCCGAACTCCTGTTCCGTATGCAACGGTACCTCGAAGCCCGCGACCTGCTGGAGAACGTCCTGGCCGAACTGCCCGGCAGCCCCGCGGCCCTCGAACTGCTGGTCAACACCTACCTCGCCACCAACCAGCTCCGCGAGGCCGAACGGACCTTGCAGCGCCTGGAATCACGCGTCGGGCCGGATGCAGACCGCGCCGAGATCATCAAGACCCTGCGGGGACGGATCCTGCTTGCGCAAGGAAACGCGTCCGGTGCGGAGGGCGTCTTGAGGACGCAACTGGCGGCCAACCCGGACGATTTCTCCGTCGTTCGCAGCCTGGCCCTCGCGCTGGCGCAGCAGAACCGCGTTGGCGAAGCGGAAACCCTTCTTCGCGATTATGTCGAAGCCCATCAGTCCGACGCCGAGGCCTTCGTGGCGCTCGCGCGGTTCTACCTGGGCATGAACGATCCGGCCAAGGTCGACGCCGCATCCACCGCGCTGACCCGCGCCCTGCTACTCGACAACGATTTCCTGCCCGCGCTCCGGGCCCTGGTGGACGTGCAGGTCCGGCGAGGCAGCCCCGCGGGAATTCTCGCGGCGTGCGACCGCTACCTGGCGCACGACCCGCTCAACGCCGGCGTGCTCTTTGCGAAAGCCTCGGCGCTGAGCCGCGAGCCGGCGCGGGAACAGGAGGCGCTCGGACTCCTCGATCAGGTGATCGCGCAGGAACGCCAGCCGGAATATCTCGCCCTCCGCGGCATGCTGTACCTTCGCGCCAAGAACTACGCGGCCGCATTGAGCGATCTCCGCGCCGCTTCCATGGATAACCCCGACACCTCGGCCGAATTCGATGCCGCGCTCGCCGAAACGTACTGGGGACTGGATGAAAAGGACCTGGCGAGAACCCATTACGAAAGCGCCCTCGAGAAACTACCGGCCGGCGGCCCGGCGCCGCTCTGGCTGAAACGTCTCGAAGAAATCATGGGACAGGAGAACTAGTCCATGACGCAGGAACCGCATGCGCCGGCTGCGTCGGCTCAACCCGCCGCCCCGGGTGCCGCAACCGCCTGGATCCGCTCGCTGTTCGAAGTCAAAGACCTGGTGGTCGTGGCCCTGCTGGTCATCATCTACCGGAACGTCGCTCATGACATCCACCGCGGCTGGACGCTGGTGGATTCCTACTACTCCCACGGGTTCTTGATCCCGTTCGTCTGCCTGTTCTTTGTGTGGCGCGACCGCAAAGTCCTGGCGGCGCTCCCCCGCAAACCCTCGGCATGGGGCTACCCGTGGGTGGCCGCGGCCGCCTTGATGCTGTTCGTCGGGGATTTCCTCGGCTTCGGCGTGCTGACGCACATGTCGCTGATCCCCATGATAACCGGGGCGCTGCTGCTCACCCATGGCGCTGCCCGCACACGCACCCTGTGGTTCCCGATTGCCTTTCTGTTCTTCATGATCCCCATTCCGGCGTCCATCACGCAGAGTTTCGCGCTGAAACTCAAACTCGTCGCAACGGAATCGGCGGTCCAGCTGGCGAATCTGTTCACGCTGCCCATGGTTCGTGAAGGCTCCTACGTGCATTTCGGCGACGACTTTCTCCTGGTGGGCGAAGTGTGCGGCGGGCTCCGCTCCCTGATTGCCCTGCTGGCGCTGGGCGCGTTGATGGCGTACATCAGCAAGACCCGCTGGCTCGCGCGCGTATTTCTGTTTCTGGTGGCGGCCCCGGTCGTGGCCATCCTCACCAACATCCTGCGCATCTTCAGCCTCTGCGTCGTGGGGTATTTCTACGGAAGCACGGTGGCTGCGGGCACGTTCCACGATGTCTCCGGCATCTTGATTTTCCTGATCGCCTTCATCTGCTTCTTCTCTCTCGAAGGGCTGCTGCGCAAGATCCTGCCGGCCAGGGAGAACCCGGAGACCGCGCCATGAAACATTACATCGCCCTGGTGCTTATTCTGGCCCTGATCGCCGCGGGCCATCTGGCAATCCTTAAAGCGCATGCGACCGCAAGCGCCAAGCTGCCCACCGTCGAAACGCTCGACATCCCCGACCAGATTGGCGACTACACCCGGCGGGGCGCCGACGCCGAGATTGAGGACCATGTCAAGCAGGTGCTGGGTACCAGCATGATCCTCATCCGGGACTATGTGGCTCCGCCGCAAAAACATGCCCAGTTGACCGTGGTACACAGCACCTCGCGCCGAAGCCTCCATTTTCCGGAAGTCTGCCTGGTCGGCGGCGGATGGGAAATCATGACCCAGACGACCCATCCCGTCGGCTTCTTCTTCCGGGCCAAGAAACTGGTGCTCGTGAACGGCGACATGCGCCAGCTCGTGCTCTACTGGTTCAAAACCGGCGACGAACTCACCGGCAACTTCTTCGTGAACGCCTACCACTGGGCCAGGGCCCAACTGGCGTTTGGCTCGCCGACCTCGACAATGATCAAGGTGTCCACGGTGCTCCGTCCCGGCCAGAGCGAGGAGCGGGCGTTCGAAACCCTGGAAGATTTCGCCGTCAAGTTCACACCCATCCTGCAGGAACGTATTCCGTAGACGGGGCCGGCGTGCGCCGCCGCATCCAGATACGCTCGGCGGAGCGGTTAGAAAAGGGAGACGTTATGAGGTCCGATTCCAGTTCCCGGAGAATGAGCGTCCTCAGTGTAACGGCGCTCGTGTGCCTGCTGCTCGCGGCGATCCCCGCATGCGGCGGCCGCCGAAGCCAGCAGCAGACCGAACTCGGCCAGACCTTCCTCGGCATCGGGAAGATCGACGAAGCGCGGCAGGCTTTCGACAAAGCCCTGAAGCTGAATCCGCAAAACGCCGACGCCGAACTTGGCATGGCACGGTGTTTCGCGGTTCAGGACAATCTGGAAGAGGCCCTGGCCCACTACCGCAAAGTCGTCGAGCTCGATCCGCCCAGGGAAATCGCCTACGTCGAAGCCGTCCGGATCCTCCTGCGCAAAGAGCGTCGCGACGAGGCCAGGAACCTGGCGATGGACTTCGAGAAGATCAATCCGGAGAAGGGCGGGATACTGCATGCGTTCGTCTTGCAGACCGCGGGCCAGACCGCCGAAGCCATCGCCCTGCTCGAAAACCTGGCCGCAACCTACCCCGCGTCAACGGAGGTGCGCGTCAGCATGGCCACGGCCCAGGCAGCCGCCGGCCAGGACGCCAAGGCCGTCGAAATCCTCG
>Ga0208040_1004125_pt1 | contig 11262 bp, 9 predicted proteins | sample AD_UKC083_MetaG_FD_184431 | JGI IMG/M metagenome (GOLD analysis project Ga0208040, IMG submission 184431) | Active sludge microbial communities of municipal wastewater-treating anaerobic digesters from USA - AD_UKC083_MetaG (SPAdes) (version 2) | ecosystem: Engineered > Bioreactor > Anaerobic >... | reverse complement strand
TTGCCCATTGCTATTGCCATCCTGCAAAGCATAAAACAGATTCCAGAAGAGTATATAACTAAAACCGCTTTAATTGGAGAACTTTCCCTTGATGGTAACTTAAGGCCAATTAATGGAGTGCTGCCAATGGCTTTAGCAGCAAAAAAAGATGGAATGGACGCCCTGGTACTGCCTTATGAAAATGCCGATGAAGCTGCGATTATAGATGGATTAAATGTTATCCCTGTTACTTCCCTGAGAGAAACAGTTCAATATCTGCGAGGAGAGATAGATATTGCTCCCGCTTCTGTGGATAGAGATAAAATCTTCTCTGTTCTGAATGATTTTAAGATAGATATGAGCGATGTTAAAGGTCAATATCAGGTGAAAAGAGCTCTGGAAGTTGCTGCTGCGGGAGGTCATAACCTATTGATGATTGGACCTCCTGGAAGCGGGAAAACTATGCTGGCTCGTCGCGTTCCTACTATTCTTCCTGAACTTTCTTTAGATGAAGCTCTGGAAGCTACTAAAATCCATTCCGTTGCCGGCTATTCTAAATATTTCCGCAATGGTATACTAACCACCCGTCCTTTTCGGGCACCACATCATACTATCAGTGATATAGCATTGATTGGAGGAGGTGCTTTCCCTCGTCCAGGTGAAGTTTCTCTGGCTCATAGAGGTGTCCTGTTTCTGGATGAATTACCAGAATTCAAAAGAGGTGTTCTGGAAGTGCTCCGTCAACCTCTGGAAGATGGAATCGTTACCATCTCACGTGCTGCTTCAAGTCTCACTTTCCCAGCTGAATTTATGCTCATAGCTTCTATGAATCCCTGTCCCTGTGGATATTTTGGCTCTAATATTCCTAATCATATCTGCAACTGTGATTTTGGCGCCATTCAAAGGTATCGCAGTAAAATTTCCGGTCCTCTTCTTGACCGTATTGATATTCATGTGGAAGTCCCAACGGTTAGCTACGCTGAACTTTCTTCGCTCCCATCTGGTGATACTTCTACAGAAATCCGAAATAGGGTTAATAAAGCTCGGGATATCCAACGCCAACGCTATGCTCACGAAGGAATCTTCTGCAATGCTCAAATGGGCTCTAAATTACTTCGTAAATACTGTAAACTTGACCTTCAAAGCCAAGCTCTTATGCAAAATGCTATTGACCATTTAGGTTATTCCGCTCGCGTTTTTGACCGTATCCTAAAAGTTGCTCGTACCATAGCTGACCTGGAAGAACAAGAAAATATCACCAGCGACCATATCTCTGAAGCTATCCAATACCGCACTCTGGATAGAAAATACTGGAGTTGATTCAATAAAATTATACAATTTAATTCCCTAATAAAGATAATTCTCCTTGACAAATAGAAATAACTTTTTACCATACTAATGATTAATAACATCAAGTTGAATTTCGTTCCAACACTTATGTAGAGCAAAGCCAATTTGGATAGAAGTGTATGAAATTAGAGAAACTTGAAAACCTAAGATTAAAAAGAATCAGTGGTAGAAGGATGGAATGCCAATGCAGACGCTATTCCTCAAAATTGCCGATAAATATAAGGTACAAGTGGATATGATTGAATCTGATTATAAAGTTTTTATTAAACAATCAAACCGATTAATAAGGGGGATTCAAACAAGTTATCAAATATCAACAATAGAGAGGAGCAGGTAATATTACGCAATAGGATAAATCGCAATATGTTATCAACTGTACATGAATTGACTATCGGATGCTGTTTTGACTGGTTACACTGTTAATTGGATAAAACAACATAAATTATCAAGATTATGCTCGTGTAGTATGGGTTCTTGATGAGCTTAACGAATGTGGATGCTACAGTATACTATTAACTGAGGGAGAGCCGTTGATTCATCCAGACTTTGTTAAAATACACAGGTATGCGCCAGAGATTGGAATATAGGTCAATCTCTACACAAATGTGTATTTCCTTAGTGACGATATTGTTGATATGTTTAAAAAGTATACTCCGTTAATGCTGGACATTACTCTCTACGGATTTGATAAAGAATCTTATAAAGCTTTCACAAAAACATCTGACTCCTTTGATAATGCTTCAAAAAACTTACAAAAGTATAGTGATTCGGGAATACCAATTACAACCACGACCAAGCTTTATAGATTAAACTATCACGATATTGATAAATATAAACTACTTGACTCATCATTTGGACTGAACTTTAGTTTGCGCTCTTTTGTTTGCTCCCCTAATAATAACGACCAGTATCACGAAAAGATTAACTTGAATTTACCCTGAGAAGATATTGTTTATTATGAGAAACAGTACAAAGATCCCGTCGTGGAAAGTACAAATCATTTATAACAACAAATGAAGAATACGACACCCAATCAGTTTTGCTGTATTGATTGGTATGTGGAGGAGGTATTATTTCTTGCTTAATTGATTATGAAATGAATATGAGCCTTTGTGTACAAATCAGGAAACCTTAGATGAAACCGGATAAACTGAGCGTTAATGATGCATAGATTAGGCTCGGTGAAATAATGAAATATTGCTGTGTGATGGACAAGTAACAAAAATTGCATATGTATGCAGAATTTGCAGTTACAGGGAAGTTTGTAATATTTGTCAAGCATAGATATTAAGGATATATGAACCATTTATGAAGGATTTTGCTGATGAATAATATCGCAAAGATTAGATATTGCAAGGCTATAATAAAAAATAAATAGGAGGTTACATGGATACTTACGAAAGTCCATCAGTCAAATTAGTAAAAATTGTTATGGCTGGCGGTTGTGGCAAATCATTTAAAGATGATGATAATTCCTGTTACTGCGAATTAATTACCCCAATTATATCACCCCTCAAAAAATAAATAGTATAGATTAGTTATGTTAAAAAAAATCATTTTTCGCCCGTTTACTTTTGTTGTTATATTGATGGTGCTAATTGAAGCTATGATCTCAGTGCTACCCCAACAAGTTTTTGGAATGCTAATTGATACTATTTCATCTAATACGACTGAACTGACAAAATACATCATTTACCCATTAGTAAGGATCATTGCACAACTCTCAGATCTTCCACTAATGACACAATTATTTATATTGTATCTATTGTTATCTTTGTTCTCGTTATTTGTTTCAATTCTAAGGGGATATTGCGTGACTTACAATGGAGAGAGAATTTTATTTAATATTAGAAAGAAGCTATTTTCTAACCTAGTAAGAAGTAATTATACATATCTTAACACTCTCACATCTGGTGAAACTGCCTTAAACATAGTGTCGGATGTAGAAAATCTGAGGAATTTAATAATTGGACCTGTTAATGGTTTGCTCATTGACCTGATCAGTGTTTTTCTGATCGGGTTTATATGCTTTAGAATATCAGCAGAGCTATCAATACTAATGCTAATCCCGATACCAATAGTTATTATTAGTAGTTTCATCATTGGAAATAAGCAACTTAAGATATCCACCCATTTACGAGAACACTTGTCAAATCTGACATCTACAACAATTAATAGAATTAAAGGTTTCTTGCTTGTAAAACTATTTGCTCAAGAGAATAAAGAAGAGGAGCAATATTCTACTTTGCTCTCCAAGTATTTCCACCAAGCAGTAAAAAGTTTGAAAACAACACTCGCACTTTTCCCGCTAACCAGTGGAGTCCAGATTATTGTCACGGTAGGAGTACTATATGTAGGTATCTTGAGAGTTCAACAGCAGGTTCTTAGCGTTGGAGAATTATTGATTTTTATTCAATATTTAGGTCGTTTTTATATACCATTTATTAATATTGCAAGGTTCTATAACAGTATTGCAAGGTCTATAGTATCATATAAAAGATTAGAGAACACATTTCTTGAAACTGAGCGGAATAGAGATATCATTGTTAATGGAATTATCCCTACAGCAAATTATGCTGGTTTGGAGACACAAACGGCTATAGAATTTGATGATGTAACTTTCAGTTATTGTACAACCGATTATAGTCCAAATGTAATAGAATCATTGAGCTTTAAGGTGATGCGAGGAGAGAAGGTTTCTATTGTAGGTGAAAGCGGTAAAGGTAAAACAACTGTGTTAAACCTAATTGTGAGATTAATATCTCCTCAGAAGGGAAAAATAAAATTTAACGGAATAGACATAAACGAATATGACACAAATTACCTTAGGTCTAAGATTGGCTACTTGACTCAGAATAATATTATGTATAATATACCCTTGATAGATAATGTTCGTTATGGGGTCCCAGACAAGTCCATTGAGGATGTAGTCAGAGCATTGTCTCAAGTAAATATGCAGCGCTACACAAGTTCAAATTACTTGTTCAAAACTATGGGAGAGGGAGGGGAATTGTTATCTGGAGGTGAAAAACAAAGAGTAGCGATAGCAAGATTAGTATTATGTAATCCAGATGTCATTCTTCTTGATGAGCCAATAGCTAATCTTGATATTGATAATGCCAAATGCGTTATGGATTTAATATTTAACCTGTTTAGCGATAAGACGATTATTATTACTTCACATCAACCATTGGCGATAGCTTATTCAACAAGATCCATATTGCTTTAATGTCTATTGTATTTGTTGAGAATCATTTGGTAAACTGTGTGGATTCGTTATATTCATATAATGAGTTTTAATATGAAGACTGATATAAATTCTTGTTTTAACTCTCAATTTTGGAGTGGGAAATCAGGTGAAATGAGGTTGCCTTAGTATAAAGTGGAGGTAAGAGTAAAGTAGGTAGTTTTGAGCAAAATAGTTGAGTATAAAATAGTGGCGTAAAATTCAACTCATTATTTTGTAATTTATTTAGGAATATGTTACAGTTTTTACCCTTAGCTTCAATTTAAGGTTTTGGGAACGATTATATTATTAAAACCAGATTTATTGTAAATCTATTTCTCAGACAGGTAAATTTAATAATAGTTATACAACTCGTTTTTTCTTAACTGCTTATTACGACTACACTTTGAATAGATATTTTTATCCGTCCACTTTGTTTTATCAGATAAGGATTATGGGTAAAACCTCTACTCATATTCTTCCAACAGCTGAATCAGATATGACTTGAAGGTTTCTATAAATTCATCCAAATCTGAATATATCTGGAATGCTACTTCATTAAGTACATCCTTTCCTGCATAACCTAATTGAGAGTAACAATATATATCTATCCCATTTACGGCTATTAAAATAGTATAATTATAGATAGTAGAGATTCCTTCATAATTATAATCACCTTTATACCTATCCATGGTATCAATCTTAACTTTGAAATGAGGTTCATCAGAAGAATAAGTTACGGTATAAGAAGGTGATTTACGTATCTCATCCCGGAACCTTGTGACCAGCTGCCTACCAAGATAATCTTCCGCATTATTAACAATCTCTACCGGCACATATTGACCAATAAGATAGCCTACCAGACTAATAAAAACTAACAAAAATATTATCTTCTTCATCTTTCCTCCTACTGTTTTTTATATTCTCTTATGCTAAATAATATTGTTTTATGTCAAGATAAAAAGCATCTGCCATTTCTTTGAGAATTATTATCTGCGATATGAGTATGTATCTTTGAAAACCTCTCATCTCTGTGATTTTGTAAATAGTGATAACTTTTCACTTGACTAATTTATACTAATAATAAATAATAAAAACTGAGAGAATGATAAAGGAGAGTAACTGTGATGAAACGGTTTATAGGTTTTATTGGTCTATTACTTTTTTATTTTCTTAATTGTCTTTACTTCTTGTAGTGACCCCTTGATTAAAAAAGCAATGTCTGGTGATGCTGAGGCACAATATTTAGTTGGAAAGTCTTATTATGATGGGAAAGGCGTAAAACAAGATTACAATGAAGCTTTCCGCTGGTTTAAGGCTTCAGCTGAACAGGGAAATGTACAGGCAAAGAATGCTCTGGGAGTATGCTATGAGAAGGGACAGGGGGTAAAACAAGATTATGATGAAGCTGTGCACTGGTATAAAGCCGCGGCTGAACAAGGTCATACTATAGCTCAAAACAATCTTGGCGGTTGTTATTTATATGGAACAGGAGTAATCAAAGATTATAATGAGGCAGTACGATGGTTCAAAATCGCTGCTGAAAAAGGAAATGCAGATGCTCAATGTAGTTTAGCATGGTGCTATTCCAATGGTTATGGAGTAAAAAGGGATTATAACGAAGCTTTCCGCTGGTATAAAGCTGCTGCTGACCAAGGATATAAAATAGGTCAATATAATATTGGTCTATTCTATAAAGATGGTAAAGGTGTAAAACAAGATTATAACAAGGCTGTGCGATATTTAAGAGCCGCAGCTAAAAAAGGCTATGCCAACGCTCAATTTATTCTTGGTGATTGTTATTATTTTGGACAAGGAGTAAAACAAGACTATAATGAAGCCTTCAGCTGGTTTAAAGCTGCCGCTGAACAGGGTTATGCAAAAGCTCAAAACATGCTTGGAATTTGTTATTACTATGGAGAAGGAGTAAGACAAGATTATAAGGAAGCTGTTAAATGGTATAAAATGGCAGCCGAACAGGGGCATTCATATGCTCAATGTAATTTGGGACTTAGCTATTCAAATGGATTAGGAGTAAAAAAAGACAATAATGAAGCCTACCGTTGGTATAAAGCTGCCGCGGATCAAGGTAATGCATGTGGTATATTCAATATCGGGGTGTGCTATCAAAATGGAGAGGTTGTAAAGCAAGATTATAAAGAAGCTTATTACTGGTATCTAATTGCTTATTTGAGTGGTTATACTGATGCAGAACAAAATATTTATTTAATAGAAAACATTTTGACAAACCAACAAAAGCAAGAGGTGCAAAAGAGGGTTAAGGAATGGGTTAGAACTCATTCTAAAGAATAATACATAAACTTATTTAAATAATTGAAGGTAATCAATAAGAACTTATAAAATAGAATATAATAAATTATTATCTATAAAAAGAGGGATATTATGTCCATACCAGATTATAAGAAAAAAGAAGCTAATGTAAAACAATGTGAAGCCGCAAAAGATAATAATAAAAAAGTAATGTTAATAGCAGGTCCAGATACTGGTAAATCATATACAATTGCAAAACGAGTAGCATATCTTTTATTAAATGATGTAAATCCAAATAATATATGTTATATCATTTACAAAAGCTACTTGTACCGATTTAACTAATTTAATTCTGCGAGCACCCCAAGTGGGATGCTTTTTTCTACATTCTATAATCTGCAGTTTCGTCTCTTTATCTATCTTAATAGAACAGTTCGTTTTCTTGCGGGGAAGCTCTATTAATCCATCCTCCTTATTCTTATAGTATCGCTTCACCCATTTACGCACAGTCCTAACTGAGGTATGATAATCTCTACTACAAGGTTTTATCCCAAATTTTAGTGTATTTTGAACCGTCTGCAGACAGTGATTATTCTTCATTATCCATAATTCTTATGTTTATTGTTTAGGTGTTCCTAGTGGTTGCTATCCCTCAACCAGACTCAATGGCTACCATATATCTCTTTATTTTTTTTATAAGCTTTTGCTTGGTCCTATTTATAACCTCTGCGAAGGAAATACTTATTCTCTTTATACCATTTCGCTATCATACATCCAAATTAAGCCATTTGAAATAAGTTAGTTTTGAGACCATATCCTTGTTTTCATCAAGGTATTCAAAGCACTCAATCAGAGCATTCATAACTTCATTCATTGAATTGAAGGTTATGTTTCTAAACTTCAGGTCTCTAATCTTTGCCCACAGATGTTCTGTTGGATTCAATTCTGGACTATATGGAGGTAGGAAGATGTATCGGACATTATCGAAGCTTTTCAGGTAGCTGGTGGTATGCCATCCAGCTTTATCCATAATCATAATGTTTCGGTAATCCTGATACTCATTAGAGAAGTTCTCAATGAATAACGACATAATATCGGTATCGCAGTTGGGAGCCAGGATAGAGAAGATGTCACCACTTACTGGATTCACCGCTGAGTAGGCACATAGATATTGTCTTACAATCTGTTTCGAAACTGTAGGTCTCTGACCTTTAGGAGCCCAACAGGCGACAGGAGTATTGATTCTTCCAAAGCGGGCTTCGTCTTGGAAAAATACCTGTAGGGGTCTTGTATCGTTGGGTTGAAAACTTAGCGAGGCGGCTGCCAGGTATTCCGGAAGTTTTTTTTAAAGTCTTCCTGGGTTTCAGCATCTTGTTTGGGATGTTTAGGTCGAGGAACTACTCTTCTCCAGCCATGACGATGCAACAAATCATAGGGATAATCCTTGGAGACTGTCCTCCCTATCCTGGCTTCTATTTCTGCTTTGATCGTTTTGACAACTACCAACAGACCCTTCTCAGCTTGTTTGCCAATTTCAGATAGAAGCTCTTCTTCCTCTTGCCAACTGAGAAATGAAGTGCGATTACCACCTCTACTATGGCTAACTATACTCTCTTCTCCCATATGATTGAAGTTATACACCCACTTATTGACTGTGTATTTGGATACTCCAATAATATCAGCTATCTCCTGAGCCGATAATCCTTTCGCTTTTGCCATATATAATGCCTGCCAGCGATTGTGCTCTTGAATATCTTTGCTGTTGCACATCCTTAACTTTAACTCCTCAGCAGTCATTGTGTCGTTAACATGGATACGATTCATGTTTACCTCCACTTTGTAAACTCTGGAGACAATATAATCATATCTTGTAATTATGCAAGCGAAATAGTATAAGTTCATCTAAAGCACCACTTAATCTTGCACTGCTTTTCCCAGTTACGATTAAAGGTTTAGTGCCCAGTCTTATAAGATAGAGCTCAGCTTTAGTTAAGGCATTCTCACCAAAGAAGATTCTACTCGGTGAATATAACATTAGATTTACTCCCGATTATGGTTATAATTTTAAATATTTTTAACCTTCAGCAGTTTAATTTTAATAATCACTGCTCAATTTATAGGTAACTTTATAAGCTCTAAATAATTAAGTTTAAGCAATGAGAAAGTTTATTTCATCAGCACCAATTTCTTTTGCAAGAGTGGAACTCCCGGAATTTTAACTGTAACAAAATAGATTCCTGAAGAGCATTGAATTCCCTTATTATCCTTCCCATTCCAATGATAAGAAAAATCTCCTTTATTATCTAAGGGGATAGTTTTTACTACTTGTCCCCGAATATTATAGATATTGATTTTTCCTTTTAAATTAACATCGCTTTTAATAGCTATTTCTACTTGCTGGTTAACGGAAAAACAAGCAGGATTTGGATGAATAGATAGAACTGGAGGTGTAGCCATAGGGTCATTATAAGCAGTAGGATTAACTATGACATAATTAGTAGGTAAACTTTCAGTGTTACCATCAAAGGCACAGACAGTTAGAATATAATGGTCAGTATAAGTTATATTTCTCTGCCAAAAAGTCTGAGAAAAGGGAACTTCCGCTATTAATTGAGGGGTTATTTGATTATAAGAATCGTAAATACGATAGGAAGTCCATTGATGTATCCCATCAGCCATAGGAGGTTGCCAATAAAGAATGAGATTTTGTTCATGAAAGGTTTCTAAGTCATAGCATAACCATTGTGGTTGATAGATAGGATCAATCGGGTCAAATACCCACCAGTTTCCTTCCTGAAGATATGGTGTTTCTGCATTTGTAGATATATCATCAACTCTCTTGGCATAGCCCTCTTCATTGTAAGTATATAATCTGGTAATATTAGATAATGATAGCAATAGCTTTACACTTAGTACAGCTTGGGTGGTATTATCTTTCTGGATAATAATAGAATAGAAATAATCTCTGGGAGTTAATTTATCAACAATATAACCAATTTCGGTCACATCCCTAAACTGGAAAGTAGTTTGGAGCTGAGTCCCTTCATCATCTATAATTTCTGTTCTAATCCAGCTATCTCCTGGATTAAGATAATGAACTTTATCCCAAACCGTTCCTTCGGGCAAATTGAAGATTATGTTCACCGCAGGATTATAGCGTTCGTGACGAGCTAAATAGAGATAATCTCCTGCTTCATACAGCCAGTTAATGTAATCCCAATGATAGACAAAGAATTGATGGTATAAAGGATAACAATTATGAGTGCCTATCATCATTGGGGTTCCAATAGTTTGATAGATGGTAGGAGGAATTTCACTTATTTCTATAGAACCAACATTTATCGTTTGATTAGGACTGGGATTGAAGGTTTGAGGTTGTAATAAACCACCAGGTGTCCCATAAAAAGTTTGGTCTATACCTGCTACATCCGCTAAAACAACAACATAAAAAGGTTCGGTTAACAGGGAAGTATGGGAGAAAGGATACTGAGGATTAATAAATTCTTCGGCTAAGATTTCTCCTGAATCCACTCCTATCATCTGGATGCGATGATTTATAAGGTTAAAGTTTCCATTATAGGTAATCTGACCAGTAACCGTGGTGGTATTATATACAAGCAAAAATGGTTCAAAATCAACAGTAGGAAGTGAGGGATTATCCATATGATCAAGAATACCTGCAGCAATTTCTGCGGGATCCGTGGTCCCCCAGTAGTTGTTTTCGGCATATATTACAATACTGGGATCGGTATAAGAATAGGTATAAACGCTATGAAGAGTATTGGACTCATCAATATTATTATAGATGGCATTTTCACCTTGAGCCCAGATATGATAGATAGAAAGATTGCCTAAACAGGGTTTGGCATTCTGTCCCAAATAAAAGCCCGTGAAATTACCATAGATTTGATTACGCTCAAAATAGGGTTCACTGGTAGCACCAGTTACCATCACTCCTGCACCAGAATTGGCATCTCCAGGGATAAAGTTATTTCTGATGATATTATCTGCAATATAACCAGAAGAATTTAATAGATAGATGCCGGTTAGATTGTTTTCAATTATATTATTCAAGATTTGAGGTTGAATGGCATTAACAGCCACCAAATCCCAGGCAGTTATACCCTGTTTAAAATTGTGATGAATGTGATTATTCTGAATTAAAGGTGAGTTTGAACCATTGGAAGATTGATTGGAAAGCTGAATAGCTGCCATATATTGAGAACCTGTGCCATTATAACGAATCTCATTATTTTCAATCACTAAATCACTGTTTTGAACAACCATTATACCATTCTGGATGCTCCGTTCAATAATGTTTTCCGAAACAGTTACATTTGCTGGATTAGATGCTCCGATAGCAAAGATTTGCATTGCTTTCTGATTGTAGGAAAAACGGCTATGAGTTATTTGTACCGGTGAATTAACGGAATTTA
>Ga0208040_1004117_pt1 | contig 11288 bp, 21 predicted proteins | sample AD_UKC083_MetaG_FD_184431 | JGI IMG/M metagenome (GOLD analysis project Ga0208040, IMG submission 184431) | Active sludge microbial communities of municipal wastewater-treating anaerobic digesters from USA - AD_UKC083_MetaG (SPAdes) (version 2) | ecosystem: Engineered > Bioreactor > Anaerobic >... | reverse complement strand
TTCCATCTACCCTTTTCTCCACCGTGTATACATATACACTACCCCCCCCAAAGGTCCTGTGGAACACAAGTGTTCCACGGCGCCCAATGCGCCCAAAGCGCCCTCTTGGTGACCAGTGACCTAGTGTGGGCTCGGAAGATGATGCGCACTGTGCGAACTCCTCTGCCCTAGCAGAGGACGCCTTGTGCGCTTGTTCGCCATGTCGCACTTGTGTTCTAAGACCGAAACGGGCCTGAACGTCTCACTCGTCCCTCACCGCCACCCGCTCGCACCCCTCGCGCTCGCGCAAAACCCGCGCTCGCGCCCTCGGGCTATGGGCGCATGGGGCGTCCGCGAGCACGATGCGTGCTCATGCAGAAAGGAGAAGTACCATGCTGAGCAAGGCCAAGATCGCTGCCGCACTGAAGGCTGCCGATGCCAACGGGGTCATGGCAGAGCTGCCACCTTCGACTTATCAGGTCGAGGGTATCTACCTGGGAGCGGTGCGCACCATCACCGCTGCTGGAGACCCTGCTGTGAAGCTGCTCGTCCTCGGTGACGACGAGATCGAGCGTGGCTTCACCGTTAGTGACAAGGTCGCGTGGCGGATTCCTGCCGAGATCCGCTCCGGCGAGGCCCGTGGCTCCTGGGTGCGTCTTCGCTATCATGAGGGCATGGCGCAGTTCGTCATCGGTGATGGAGAGTTCACCGATGTCGACGGCGACCTCGTGAAGTAGTGCGCTGCGTGAGCAGGTCGGGGATATCCCTGGCCTGCTCACGCTCCCTAGGTGGGACTTGGGTCTTCTTTGTTCGAAGAAGGTCGAAAGATCGCCAAGTGTTCTGGTCGCATGCACAAGACCATCTGCAAGGAGGAGCCATCACATGAGCAGTGTCAAACGCATCTCTGATGAAGCGGCTGCAGCGATCGCTGCTTGTGCGGCGAGCTGTTGGGATTGTCCTGCCGCGGCCGACTGCACCCCTGACTGCGTGGTGAACCTTGTCGAACAGCTGTTCGCAGACATCACCGCGCTTGCCATGTACACACGTGCGATCCAGAAGGTCCTCGAGGAGGACGTCATGTCTGGTGACGCATCGCACACGATCGTATCCGTCTCACGGCTCATCGACCAGATGCTGCCGTTGCTGCCCAAGGAGAAGACATGGACGCAGTGAGCATAGCGACACAGAACATGGCGTACGTCATGTACGTCATGCTCCAAGAGCTCTTCGCGGACCCGGACGCCGAGATCAACGGAGCCGACCTTGTCGAGGCTATCGGCATGTGCGTCCAAGGACGCTTCGGTGCCGGCATCTCCATGATCGATGAGATGATCAGACGGCAAGAACGCCAGGAGGACTGACGATGGAGACGCCTCTGCTCACCAAGCTGGCCGTCGGTCTTCTGCTCCATCTCTCCATCTTCGGCGTGTCTGTCGCCTTGATGTCCCTTGGGCTCTACATCATCGACCGCGTCTATCCCGACCGCTTCATCCTGCAAGGCGATCGTGAAGAGGACTGCGACGACTGAGCTTCCACGGTTTGCGATGCTTGGTCGCGTGTGACAGGTCGATGCGGTTGCCCCCATCAACAAGCGTCCCGGTGCGGGACCAAGCATCGCATCATCCTGCGTGGCGTCCGATCGTGTGAGACAGAGCAGACATGTGGGCTTTTCTTCAGCCGTGATCTGACTTGCTCCGTGCAGGATCGGACGCCATGCAGGGCTCGATGAGGACGAAAGGAGCCTCCCATGTGCTTGACGAAGTTTGACGACGACTACGTGTCCTTGTTCGTCGAAGACCTTGTCCGCAGGTATCTTGCCATCATGCTGGGCATCCAGGACAACTACGACATAGAGCTTGAGCCGCAGGACGTCCAGGACATCGAGCATTCTCTGTTCGACATCATCGAAACGGTCTGACCATGGGCCGTTACCAATGCTGCATCGAATGCTCGCAATACCGGGACCGGGAGTACCGACCAGGATGCGACATATACGGGTCAGCGGTCCCGGCGTTCGAGGTCTGCGAATGGGACGACACACGCAAGATGATAAGGAGAGGGCCGATCCATGATGATCAACCAGGTGTCGATGATGATCGACGCGGAGCTGGTCGCGACGGTGCTCGGGCGCAAGGAGCCTGACGACGAATGCTTCGCCATCGCTGACATGCTCATGATCGACAGGCGCATCGACATAGCCACCGCCAATCTGCCGCTTTGCAAAGAGGACGCGAACACACGCAAGCGCAACCTCAAGATCGAGGCGGCTGTCGAGCTCGGACGCCGTGCCGTCACCTCGAAAGCGGCATCCGAGGTCTCTCAGATCAACAAAGTCGAGGACGTGCTCACGCTCATGAAGCCGCTTTACGCGCACGAGGACCGAGAGGTCTTCTATTCGCTCAACCTGAACATGAAGAACCATCTGATCCGCATCGAGCAGATCTCCATCGGTTCTCTCAACGCCAGCATCGTGCATCCAAGAGAGCTGCTCGCGCCAGCGGTCAGGCTGCATGCCGCATCGATCATCCTGACACACAACCATCCGAGCGGCGACCCGACACCGTCAGGTGCGGACATGCAGCTCACCAGACGCATCCAGAAGTCTTGCGACGTGCTCGGCATCGACCTTGTCGACCACGTCGTCATCGGGAAAGGAGGCAAGGACTTCGTCAGCATGAGAGACAAGGGCATGTTGTGACAAGGAGGACACATGGCACAGAACGACAAGGTCAAAGGGGTCTGGCTCATCACCACTGCCGATGGGCTCATCATCCCTGAGAACAGCGAGCTCGCTGCGCTCAGGACAGCGGTGTCGACCGCAGGCAAGCTTGAGTTCGTGAAGTACGGCGAGGCCGCTGGCACGTCATCGAAGAAGAGCTTCACGATCGAGGCAGAAGGCACGCCGGACTTCTGACATGACGGCCTGACGAGCACTGGCCCATCTTCCACAGAGAGGAGCAGGCACAATGTCTGAGACGAAGCACGTCCTCATCGAACGAGGACGCTACAGCTCGTATTTCCAAGTCGCTCGAGCCTGGTTGACTGCGGCCAGTGCTCGTGCGGTCTCATCGCCTCACGAGGCGATAGCGTTCCTTGACGCAGCGATCAAGGAGCTCCGCGAACTCAGGGCCATGATCGTAAGGAGCGCATCATGACCGACGATCTGTTGATCGAGGAGCTCTCCCCTGTCTATACAAGGGAGAAGATCGACCTCGTCATCGACACGATCCCTGAAGGAGCCAAGTGCTGCTATACAGGACAATCCATCTTGGCGTACTGTCCCGATCCGACGTTCTCGTGGGAGGAGGTCAACATCTGGCCTGACAAGACGGACGTCGACATCTTCTGCTACAACAAGCAGACCTTGGCGAGCGTCACCCAGCGGTTCCTCGACAGAGGATGGCAGCCGGCAAGCCCCATCGATGCGTTCAAGGCCGACCGCATCAGGTTCTTCGACGCAAGCAAGCGGTTCAACCTGCAGACCGTCGCGTTGACCCGTGCGCTCATGCCGCCGGTGAACCTGACCTGGATGTCTGAAGCCACCGATGTCGTGACGACCGTGAGACGGTTCGACATGGACTATCTCATGGTCGGCATGGACGTCCATACCAGGCAGTTCGTCGACTTCCGAGGCAAGGACAAGCGCGTCGCCAACGTGAACAAGCTCAATGCCAAGTTCGACGTCAATGACGTCGATGCCTTGTTCTGGGCCAGACAGTTCGACCGGGTGCCCAAAGGCTGGTCGCGAGGCATCGACACCAGACCGGTCGCCAGGACGTACCTCAAGTGGATAGAGGAGTCCATCGAACGAGGCGACAGGAGCGTCGGCTCCAAGACCAGGTACTACGCCGACCGCAGGATGGCGACCGTGATCGAGACGGTCATCCAGGCAGGTTTCACCAAGGAGCAAGCGGAAGCGATGTACCACTTGTTCCGCCAAGAGGATTCGACGTGGGAGGCGTTGAGGATCAACCTCGCCACGATGAAGAAGACCATCGAAGCATGGCTTGCATCGGTCGAGAACGACTGATGCGGAAAGGAGAGCACTGATGGAGCTGGTTCCCAAGAGTTCGCTCAAGTTCTACGACGGCTTCCTGCTCGTCGGGCAGGAGGTGTACGTCAACGACCGACTGGCGCGCGAGTACAACGACATCGTGAAGATGGCCGACTTCATCTGCTTCCTTGAGCAGAACGCAGACGAGATCAAGGCCGCCGCCCAACCGGTCGTGTATCGACCCGAGATCGAGAAGAAGCCGGTCATCACAAGCGGCAGGACGGTCGAGACGCCGCTGCTCGATGAGCAGATGAAGTTCGAGGAGCAGCGTGCCCTCGAGTTCCTCGCCAAGCGCAACGCCGAGGACGTCGACACGATGCTTGCACGGCTCACCGAGCTCGCCAAGTGGTTCGACCGGGACTACGTGCTGCATCGCCGACTCGACTTCGAGCCCGTCCAGTTCATGGACGACATCCTCGAACTCACCAAGGAGAAGGTCGTCGAGATCGTCGAGCGGTACCATGACCCGGAGATCAAGAAGCTCCGGAACATGGTCGATCTTGGCGTCTAGCAGTATCATCATGTCCCCTGGTCTTTGGATGACAGGACCACAGGAACGTCGTCCAAAGCCAGGGGGCATGATGACCCCACAGGAAGGAGCGACATGGAATTGATCGCCATGCCCCAGACCATCGGCGCCGCTCCGTTCAAAGGATGGCCCGAGGTCTACCGGGTATCGAAGAACGAACCCCTGCCACCGTCAGGCATCTCGTACGTGATCGCTGAGAAGACCGATTTCGCTTTGCTTTTCAGGATCATGGTGCCACTGCTCATGAAGCACCATCCTTACTTCGACTGGTTCGAGATCTATCAGGACCTCGTCGGCAAGAAGTACTACGAGCAACGCGTCTACCATCGCCGTTCTCTTGAGGACGCGATCGGGACGACAGGGTCATCGTATGGCGCACCCGTCTCGGACATCGAGACGATGACCATCGCGGACCTGGCATGCGATCGCGAGACCTACGTCGACATCGAGACGTTGACGGAGCTCGCGATGCTGCCTGCGTTCATGACCGACATACGCGATGCGATCACGATCAACGTCACGAACAACTACAAGTGGACGGACGGGTACAACAAGAAGACCGGGATCTGCTCTGGGTATCTGACAGAACAGCATCGGCCTCGGAACCTCGTCGTCTTGGACATCTCCTCCTCGATACCCGATGGGGTATCCGCTGGGATGATGACGCTCATCAAGACGATCACCTCGCTTGCTGACGCCGATCTCATCCTGACTGGTGGACGGTCCTACTTCTACACGTTCGAGCAGGCGCAGGCGATGGACATCCACGAAGAGCGGATGAGGATCCCAAGGTCCAACGAGTCGTCCATGTTCCGAGAGATCCTTGCGACGCACGACATGGACTACGACGTGGTCATCACGTTCGGCGACTCCGACAACCCAGGGCCAATCGACCTCGGTCGTCGCATCAAGACCCAGGTCTGGTACTCCTTCTTCACCATGGAGGTGGACGTCTACGGCAACTCGTACCATGAAGGAGCCGGTTATGGACGATGGGTCAAGGAGAACAACCCGGATGTGACGGTCGTCCACAACACCGACTGGGCGCGTTTCTTCACTAAGAAGGAGCAGAGATGGTGAACCGCTCCAAAGCCAAAGGGACGAACGCTGAGACCAAGATCGTGAACTACCTGAAAGACGCAGGACGAGATGCGCGAAGGGTCGCCCTCAAGGGCAAGCGTGACGAGGGCGACATCCACGTTGAGCATCCGAACTGGAACGAGGACAAGATCGTCCTCGAGGTGAAAGCAGGCCGGCAGACGCAGAATGTCAACCGCAAGACCATGGAGGACTGGCTTGCCCAGACACGCAAAGAAGCACATGCCGCCGAGGGGACAGGCTATCTTGTCGTCGCCAGATTCGGATGCTCGGTCAAGGACTACCATGTCTGGTCTTCCGATGGCCGCAGGTTCTGGTACCTCGACGTGTTCGTCCGTGAGATAGGACGGGAGGTGTAGATGAAGAACATCGTCCATCTTCTTGACGTGGTCGACAAGGTACGGGACAGTGTCGCTCTCGGACTGATGTCCGATCCGGGCTTGTCCAAGACATCGCAGGTGAAGCAGTGGGCGGAGGACAACGGACGACGCTACTGCGAGCTCATAATCAGCCAACGGATGCCGTCCGAGATCTCAGGCATGCCGATGCCTGTGCCGGAGACGCAGCGCATGGAGATCTTCGATTTCCAGACGCTGCTCGACCTCAAGGACGGCGACGTGCTGGCGTTCGATGAGTTCACGAACGGCAACATCCAGACGCTCAATGCTTGTCTGACATTGATCCAAGAACGGACGATGCTCTCAGGGAAGAAGCTCCCATCGCTTGTGATCGTGGCGATGGGCAACCCGCAAGGCAGATGCGACCTGCTCCCGCAGACCAAGCAGAGGTTCTTATGGGTGAACGTGAACTGGCATGAGAAGACCTGGTCGGACTACATGCGCCGCAAGTGGGGCTTCAGTCCGAACAAGGCTTTGCTCAGGATGATCACCGAGCAATACAAACATCAGTTCGACGCCAAGGGGGTCTTCAACTATGTGACCCCGCGGACGGTCGAGAACCTTGTCAGGATAGCAAGCACCATCGCAGAGGACGATCCGTTCTGGTCGGCGCTCGATGACACGATGGTCGCAGTCGTCAAGGAGATCTACCTGAGCAGGACCCAAGACAAGGACCTTGCCGACCTCAAGCAGAAGCTGCTCTCCTTGGTGTCCGTGCTCTCGATCGCTCATCCGGACGAAGAGACGCAGATCGACATACGTGACCTCGTCCGCGAGATCGAGCAGTCCTGTACGCTCAGGGACCTGCGTTCCAGGATGCGGGCGTTCGAGAAGACAGGCATGTTGCCAGACTTCTTCGACATGATGCGTTCTGCAAAAGACGGTGATGACGGTGACTGACACGACGTTCGACTGGCGCTCGTTGTTCGTCCGTGGGGAGTCGCCGTACTTCTCCATGTTCAGAGCGGGATGCATGGGCGTCTCTGCTGAGGACTGCATCGGCTGGTGCCATGCGCTCGGCATCCCGCTCAGGGAGAAGGACGTGCGAGCATGGAAGGACGGGAATTGGAACTATCGGACGAGGACGTCGACCTCGGTCATCGACCCCGTCCTCAGACCAGGACACGAACGAATGGCCAATGTGCTGGAGTCCTCGCTCGAGGACTTCGATCGTTGGCCGAACGGTTGGTCAGGGACGGAAAGACGATGGTTCCCATGCGATGAGAACAACATGCCCATGCAGAAGTGGGGATACCAGAAGGACTACGTGCCCCTTCTGTATGAACGCAGAGAAGCCGAGGCGCTCAGCCCGATCGGATGGGTAGGGCAGAATCTCTATGCACAGCCGTTCATCGTGATCGACATCGACGGCGCGGGACATGGCGAGTACGATGAACAGGTCATCGCGTTCGGCGACAAATACCGTGACACCACGGAGACCTGGGAGAACCCAGCCAAGCCAGGCTCGTTCCATCTGTACTTCGATACCGACAGACAGATCCCGATCAGCCATTTCCCATACGCGAAACTCGACCTCATGGGGAATCAACGCAATGCTGCGGTGTACACGAAGAACAAGACGCCGAACGGCAAACCGAGACGGATGTTCGACGAGCACGTCTGGTCAGACCTGAAACGGTACCTGAAAGAACGTAGAGACCAACGTGATGCGAAGATCAGAAAGGAGGACAAGACATGACCTTGTACGACGTGATCATGGGATCAGGCAAGGAGACGTTCACCAAGGCCGATTGGCAGGCGTTGGGGAAGGGCGAGATCCAGGACGAGGAGACCATCCGCGACATGCTCATGGAAGGGTACGGTGCTGTCGCCGATGAAACATAAGCGATGCGTTGATCCAAAAGACTACGAACCGGAGAACCTACGTCTTCTGATCGAGTCGGACGAGGACGCCTTCCAGCCGGGACGACGCAACAACGACATGGTCAACTGGTTCATCGCCAATCGGCTCTACGAGATCCAGACGCCACATCCTGTTCCGTGGATCAGCAACCAGACCAGCCAGTATGTCCGACAGCTGGCCGAAGGCCTACGACACAACGTGCAGATCGACAGCCTAAACGAATGGGACATCGACTGGGAATGGAAAATGTACGTACTCTGCGAGCATTACGGACACTACGAACGACCAGAAGACCTGTACCACTTGTGGATCCCGATGGACTACACGGTAGGCCAGGAGATCGACGGACAGCTCGACCTCCTCTGACGAAAGGAATGACATGGCACTTGATCCTGTGGGCACCGGCATAAGCCACAACTGGAACTACTCCAGACCGAACGATCCAGGTTTCTCGTTGAGCCTGACCGGGACCGTCGTCGCCATCCAGGAGGTCCAAGCGATGAACTTCTCGAGCGATGGACGCCCGACCACGCCGCAGTTCTGGGAGAACACGAACCAGCCGAAGATGAACATCCGGATGGTCTTGTGCGGCCCGTCCGGCGGTTATCGCACCTGGACGTTCCAGCCAGCGAGCCGAGCTGCAAAAGAAGGCAAGAAGAAGTCGGTGCACATCGATCTCTACAACCTCACCAACGGTAAGGGGCTGATGAGCCTCATCGGGCAGACCATCAAGATCACGACCCAGGCTCCGCCTGAAGGCTTCGGCTATGGGAAGAACAACCCTCGGCCATGGCACGTCGAGCTCGTGCCTGGCGTGAAGTACGAACTCAAGGAGCCGCTCGATCCTATCTATCTGATGCCGAAGGTCCTGGCTGACGGAGCCGTGTCAGGAGGTTCGATGAACGTCCCGGTATCGGTGCAGTATGCTGTCGCTCAGAACGACCACCAAGCACCGGCGACCACCACCGACCAGCCGGAAACCGGCAACGCCTTCGCTGACGACGAGATCCCGTTCTAGCCTGTACGGACAGGCTGGACAAGGCAGGGGGAGGTGACGGGAGACCACCTCCCCCTGCCGCTCCTTTGAGGGAGAAGACGAATGAACTGGTATCACAAAGTCGACCAGGGATGGTTGGCGGCCCGAAAGAGCTACCTGTCCGCGTCCGATATCAGACGCCTACTTGAGACCACACCGACAGGTAGACCGAGGGCGAACATCGAAGAAGCCTATCTGAAAGCATGGGCGTCGAAACAGTGCGCTATCGCGCATGAGGACATCGAGAGCTATGGCGCTATGGCAAGAGGACATCTCCTCGAACCGTATGCGATTGAAGATTTCAACAAGCTCAAGATCGCTCCTGCGTTGTGTCATTGGGACGACATCCTCGTGTATTCTGCAGATGGAGTATCATCGTCGCCTGACGCATTGGATGTCCCGCAACCCGAGCATACAGTCGAGATGCCATACGACAAATGCCATGCGCGTGCTCTCGGAGAGGTGAAGTGTTACTCTGACGAAAGCCATTATGTCTGCGGCATGGCACCGAAGATGACATTGAATGAACGATGGCAGATAGCCACCGCCTTTCATGTCATCCCAACGTTGGAGAAGGCGTTCTTGATCTTCTACAACCCACGATCAGCGCACCCTCTCTTCTACCATGAGTACACAAGAGCCGAGCTTGCAGACGAACTCGATCAGATCGAGATCGTGGTGAGCAGGTACGCTTCGTTCTCGGCCATGATAGCGACGGAAGCAGATGCCAGATGTCCTCATACCGTCAGGGCTTTGTGCCGGCATGAGGACATGATCGTGAAAGAACTACAAGAACGACAGGACATCGAGACATCGGTCATCGACAAGGTCGGTGTCTCTCATGCCTAGCCCAGGTCCGATCAGGAAGATCATCAGAGCAACCAGAGAGATCACGGTGATCATCAACGGCGAGCCATACGATGCATTGCTCGTCCCACAGAACATGGTCGCGAGTGTAGACTTCTCGATGTACCCGGAGGACGATCCTCTGAAAAGGGAGCTGAACATCGAGAAGCTTTCATCGTTCGATCTTGTCGTCGAAGACCTGATCGGAGGTCCTGAAGGACCATGGAGGCTGAAGCCTGAGACCGTACGACGGATGCTCGAGTCTCTTTAGCGCCTCAGTCTCCTTTTGGCGGGGGCGCGGCGTCTATGGTGTCGTCTGTGAGCACAGCCACAGCGCCACGCCCCCCCCCTGGTCACATGTCCCTTACCGGGAAAGGAGATACGATGGAAGAGTCTTTCTTCGAAAGAGGCATGCTTGCGGTCAGAGCATACCTCGACCATGTCGGCATGCTGGTAGCCGATCAAGGCAAGAAGCACTTCATCGCATACGACGCCGATCGTTGCGTCTATGTGAAGGTCGAGGTCAGCAAGCCGTCGCAGGGGATCCCGAACACACCTGCTGAACGCACCATCAAGTCATACCTCAAGCAGGTGGCGGCCTGGGGTGCGAAGCATGGAGCTACCGCTGACATGCAGTATGCTGTCGATCTGGTGACGATCATGGTCATCGCCGATGATAAAGCGCTTCTTCGCCATCACAGGAACATCGGCTGAGGAGGAACCATGCATTACATCGACGAGGACTACCGATGCGACGACCCAGACTACGCCTACGACGAGGCGTTCGAGGAGGCATGCAACGACCACGAGATCACCGCCGACGACATGACGCCAGATCCCGATGCGGTCGAGGTGCGCATCGGCTGCGACCAAGACGCGGAGGCGGAGTGTCCCGACTGCCACGGCGAAGGTGGCGGTGGCGGATTCGACAACGGTAGGCGTACGGAGACGCTTCTCCTTCGAGCTCTCTGGACACTGGAGGACGCTCTAGCCGCCCTCGCAGCCTACAGGAAGGAGAGCGGGCGATGAATAGAACGAACATCCCCTGGTGCGATCTGACGTGGAACCCTATCACAGGCTGCACGCGGGGCTGTGACTACTGCTACGCACGGAAGGTGGCGGCGAGGTTCGGTGTAGGGGCGACAAAGGAGCTTGCGGCAGACTTCACACCGACCTGCCATCCCTACCGCCTCAGCCAGCCACTCGACCGCAAGAAGCCTGCCATCATCTTCATCGGCAGCATGGGCGACGTGTTCGATCCCGCGATACCGGACGAGTTCCGCGACCGCATCTTCGCCACCGTGGCGGCAGCGCACTGGCACACGTTCGTGGTGCTCACGAAGCGGGCGAAGGAGATGAAGCGGTACGTGACCGAGATGCGTCTCGCAGGTCGCGGGGCATCGGCGCTATGGCGCGACCACGGCATCCAGACCGATAGTGCCTGGTGGCTCAACAACTTCCCCAACCTCTGGCTCGGCGTCACC
>Ga0208040_1004116_pt1 | contig 11290 bp, 12 predicted proteins | sample AD_UKC083_MetaG_FD_184431 | JGI IMG/M metagenome (GOLD analysis project Ga0208040, IMG submission 184431) | Active sludge microbial communities of municipal wastewater-treating anaerobic digesters from USA - AD_UKC083_MetaG (SPAdes) (version 2) | ecosystem: Engineered > Bioreactor > Anaerobic >... | reverse complement strand
TGTGGCTGCTTCGGTTTTTAATTGTCAATCTCTAATTAAGGATTGGCGAATTTGACCAAAGATAATAGTTTTGTCTAACTAATGGAGCACGACCGTTAGGCGCAGATAATGAATAGTTTAAGAAATAATGGCAAGTTATTGTATCATTAAGGAAAAACCTTGCAAGCAACGTCAAAATTTAATGACTCATTAGAAATAACTACCCTTAAAGGTTTTATGTCTTCACAGAAATAAAGTAATAAAGCAACAACTTCATAACTCATTATATTTCTTTAGTGTTCCTTTCGCTTTATGAACAGGGTATTTTATAGCATTTGCTCTAACTTTCTCAAAGACAATCTTTTTCACGTCAAACTTATATTTATCTGCAAGCATAAAACTATAAGCAAAAACATCTGCCAATTCTTCTTTTACCCTATCTAAGTTGGCTTCCTCTGACTTTTTCCAAAGAAACAATTCAAGCAGTTCACCCGCTTCAACGTTTATTGCTAACGCCAAATCTTTGGGATTATGAAACTGTTCCCAGTCCCTTTCATTACGAAACTTTATCAGGGCATCAATTATTTGTTGTGTATCACTCATTTATTGCTTGGTTTGAAAAGAGTTAACGCTAACTTATATTCATTATCATACGGTAGTTGAAGTTGTGGCAGCATTTCTGGCATGACCAACGACCAACTGACATAATAATATGCAAGGATATGGTAACCGGAAAATTTCTTGTCAGGGATCAATCCAATAATATAATTTTTGTTTTCTGGTCGATATCCCTGAGTACCCTGTAATGCAATTTCTTTGATTTTTTGCTTCGGCATCTTTTGAAAAAACTCAAGTGCTTCGACCATAAACATGACCACTGCCATATTCGTACCCATTTCTTTTTGTGACTTCTGGAAATCTTCCATTTCCTTTTCCTTTCTTGGATCACGGGATTCCAAGTCAAACGGGTCTTTCTCTATTTCATCTATTATGTCATCCAAAGATTTCTCCTTCCCAAATATTTCTTCATCGACAAGTTCAAAGTACTTTTCAAGTTTCAGGTCTTTCGCCCAATTTTCAATGAGTTCATATTCCTCACCTGATTCCCTGTCATCACGATATTCGTAAAATTCAGCATACATGTCTTTGGCAGTTTTCTCTTCCAATGCAGTTGCTTTAAAGTTGGCAGTTAAATCAATGCCATAAAGGTCTCTGTATTGATAAGCACCTATAAGGTTTAGTATTTTGCTGGCACGTAGTATCGCTATTGGTGAAAGGCTGACGATGTTTTTGTCTGTCGTTGCTTTAATCCCATCAGAAATGATTGAATACAGGGACAGCAATTGATATGGTCGGATTTCCTTGAATTCCTGAAATAACTTATCCTCAATGAATAAATCTATCGGAGCGTTAAATATTTGCCTGTTGATACCATCAAAGAGAGAATCAAGATATTCATTAATGGATATATCCGGAATCCCTTTTTTCAGCAGAACCTGACGATGTTGCCGAAGGTCATTTAAAAACACCGACTTTGTCTTATTATTTGAAATGAATAACTTGTTCCGGGCATCGTTTCTGGCATCCGTTGCGAAGTCCAAATGCACAAGTTCGTGCATTACAAGATGGTATGTCGCTGGGTGCTTTGAATTGAACTTGATTAAATGGTGCTTCCTATCGTATTTTTCGGCAAACTCAAATTTTGCTGCCGTATCAAGTGAAGCATCAATCTCGACCTTTATTTCTTTGCCTGATTTCTTTTGAAGGTGAGTCCGATAATCATTAAATAGTTTCTTTCCAATATCTGTTTTGATCAACGCTTGAGCGGATTCAAGAAGTAGTTGTTGCGCATTCTTGTTCAGTCCCCTTTCTTCCACCCCGCATTTCTAAATGCACTTGAGCGCAAAATCGAATGCAGCATCATTGTCCCCCTTCATCTGATTGACCAGAGCAATCCCATATAAGGTATTAGGATAGTCAGGATTGATCGAGTGTGCTTTCATTAAATATTGCATCCCATCATCGACCTTTCCTGCCTGTATTAAATTAGTTCCAAGGTTGTTGATGGCGATGTTATCATTGGGATCGTTATCAATTACCTGCTGGTAATACTTGCGTGCCGTTTCAATGTCATTCTTGTTCCTTGCAAAGATGTTCCCGATCATTATCAATGCATAATTATTCTTTGGATTCCATTTAAGGGCATCTATCAAGTAATTTATTCCTTCTTCATCATTACCAATCATTGAATATGCCTGACCAAGTGTCCTGTAGTACTCGGAATTGGCTGGATTCTTATTGACTAATGATTTTAATATTGGTATTGCCTCGTTGAACTTGCCCCGCTGGCATAAATTATTTGCCCGGTTGAATTCAACATTTTGTGCAATAATTTCACTTGGATTAAAAATAATTTCAGCAAATCCCTTTCGGATTTTGACCTCTGGTCGGATATCTGCAACGGTATAATAATCAGTCAGTACTTTAGTAATAAGTTCTTCATCGTCCAACTTCCCCCTAAGTACAGGAAAGAGTTCTTCAAAGAAACTGCTGATCTGGTGAATAATTATCATGCTTATAATTAATAATTTACGATTTGTATCAAAGGTAATAATTTTGTTTCACTTTTTTATTTAACGATTCCCGGATATAAACCGACTTTAATCCACTATAACCAGAGTTGATGGCTTTAGTCGATTCAATTGTGAAAACACTGAACGGTAGGGATAACTCCTAATTGAGAGGTATCGTTACTGGTTAGAGATCATTGTTTTGTCACCAAAATTTATTTGTTTATCGAATAATTAAATCTCCAGATGGGTAATTTATTCAGATATTGCTTTCACACACGTATTCCAAACATTTTGTTCAATTAAAACTTGTTTCCAGAATGTATCACCGTCATGAATATCTTTGTTCGGAGTGCTTAACAATTTCTTATCATCCGGTGGGAGTCGATGGAAACAACTTAAAAATTCCGTATGCATCCTCTGCTTTTTGTTTTCATCAAGTTTGCTCTGCAATGACTCGAATATTCTTAGGTATAATAATTCCAACTGGTTTTCCGAATATTCAATATGTGAATTATTACCCGTTGAACAGGAAACATGGATTGTTTCTGTATTGCCATTTTCAATCTTTATAGTGTCATCCAGTTCAAAATAACCATTTTCAAGATTAAGTATAGGACTGTTTGAAATTGCGAGATCATCTGTTGATTGTTTAGAATCCGGTTCTTCTGACAAGCAGGTGATATTTCCATCAATCTCAAGAATATTTGTTTTAGCATTTAACATATTTTTATATTCATGAAATACTTTCCTGTATTTTTTCACGGCAGATAATGAAAGACCAGAAATCAACGCCACCTGAGATTGAGTGATCTTCCTGTCACTTGCTGTTAATGCTTCAATGGCTTCCCAGATTCTTCTCTTGGTTTCCTCAACTATTGGTTCATTCTTTATCTTGCAGGTTACTTTTCGCTTCTCATTTGCCGTAAGGGTACATTGCTTTGACCAGAATGACCTCTTCTTCTCATAGTACCTGCTGAAATCAACTCTTCCTTCCTTATACCTTTTCCAGTTTGCATTATAAGATTTAATAACTTCATCATATGTCAATGGTGGAGCACAGATCGATTTATTTATGTGTTGGATAAATTTCAATAAATCTCCTCGAACAATGGGGTCATTATTATCCGGAGAACCAGCGTTGAGGTATATCATCTTTATTGTTAACGCACCAATGAAATTATGACGGTTACCTTCAAATATTTTTTTATCCCTTAGGTGGAATAATCTTACCTCAATGACATCAATGCCTTCACGTACATAAATCGGGATATTTGGGTCTGTAAAATATTTTTCATCAACTTCTTGCTTGAATTTCAGTTTGTACTTCCTCGCTACATCATTCATTAAGTGATTCAGATGCCAATCTGCAAAAAAGGTATACGGAGTGTATATTATTTCTCCTTCCTTATGTGCACTGCGTGTACCTTTTTCATTTATTGGAGATGGGGGTATATTACTGCCCTTTATATATGTACTGCGTATACCTTCTTTATGTTCAGTGATAATCTGGTCAATATTAAGAATGGTTGGAGATTCATTAATGTAGATGTCATAATCATATGGGATAACTGTGTATCTGGTTAATGATTTACTTGTTTTATCCAATCGACCATTAAAATATGATTCACTGATATAGTCATATTTCAAATTGTAGTCATCGTTATCAGTTATACTGTCAACCAAAGCAACTATATGCAAGCCTATTTTGCTCAGGGATAGATTACAGGAAACTATCCAGTCATACTTCTTGATAATTGATTCCTTATATTCTAAAGCCATTTCTTTGCTTGGAAAATCATCAATATCCAAGAACATAAGGTTGGTTATTGATTTAAGATGGTCGGTGTCTTTATACCCATTAAATCTGGCATTATAACAAACTGCGGGTAATTGTTCTTTTCTTTGGTCGTATGCCACATTTTTCTCGTTATTGACGTATTTATTAATGAGATATGTTCCGGGATCAATATCATACACCAGATTGTATTTGATCTTCTGCAATACATCCCAGAGGTAAACCTGCCCAGTGATGGTTGCCCCTGTGATATGCGGGAAAGTATCCAGAACCGTTCCAAAAATGTCATGAAGGTATTCTTTGTGGTACTGGTACTTCAGATATTCGAAATTTTGTAATTCATTCATAATAAATCATTTTTTGTTTCAAAGAGAGACCCGGCAAGGTCTCTCTTCTATTGCCTTTTAATTTACTCTCAGGTTGATTGAACCCGATTCATCAACTTCCTGTAGCATACGTCTTACACTTTCACGGATGATTTCACTTACCGAGATGCCAGTTTTTCGTTTGATTTCTCTTAACCTTTTGATCATGCTGTTATCCATCCTTGAATAAAGTATTTGATTTTTCTTTTCATAGGCTATCTTGTAGCCTTCAATTGTCTCACTCATAACATCTTTGTATTTAATAAAGTAATTTTTGTCGGGTATTTGTCACCCGTTTGTACTCATAAATACTTACAAGTTTGGGAAACGACATCGGAATCTGTTATTTCAATTACTAAATTCCGGGTGTCTGTAATTATTTGTTACGGATACCATTTTATTGCCGATCATCAGAAACAATACCCCGTTCTGCTCTGCAAAGCCTTTAATTATGTTTGCGATCATAGGTTTTGTAATATGCTCTATAAGAATCGGGTAATTGAGTACGGATACTTTATCCCTGAATTGCAATTCCGCCTGTTCTTCTGTATAACACTGGCAATCTGTTAGGTAAATAATTGTTTTTTCCATATTTATAATTTCTAAAGTTTATAATTTCAATACTGTCGCCATTCCCGGAGCATATAGTTGGCTGGTATTCTAACCATTACTCATAGCCATACCTCTTCTAATGCGCTCCTAAATGGCTCACGTTTAGTTTTGGTTTGTTTCTGTAACCAGAACGGTTACTGATACAGTGCAGTTCCTGAATCAGATCAGGCAGTTCGACTGTATTGGTTCTGCAAAATTATACTCTAAAACAATTACTTGGTCTCCGTTTTTTCAACATTACACATCTAATTGCTTTACTGACACTTACACTGACCAAAAAATGCTGTTTTTCTTCAATCATGCCCTATCTTACTATGCTTTGGCGATGGAATCTCTATGTAATATGATAGTAAATCATGTTTTTATAACTTTAATTGGTAAATATTTAATCGTAATTTCTATCACATATACGTCAAAAGGAGAAAAATATGGCAGCATCATAATCTATCTTTGACGGAAGTATTTTATGTGAGAAAATATAGATGAATGATATACAGACGATTGAGCAGTCTTATGGTCTCATAGTTTAATTCTGTATTGCCGCTAATCGGGTGACGAATGTGGATTATCTGTTGACAAGGATTGATGTGAAATGGCTATAAAACCATTGTGGAACAGCATGTATGAGTCCATGAAAATGTCAGATTTTTGAAAAATACGAAAGAAGAGAGTCGTTATTGAGAAAATACATGCCGTAGAAAGGGGGCGTTCTTAATCCAACTTATGTTTGTGACTTGGGTAGAATTCATATATGCGTACTTTCGCACTACTAAACTAAATGAAAATGGAATACTTATCTGGGGAGAAAGAAGTAGTTTTTGTTGGATTGAATCCGGTAAAGGAAGCAAATGAAGCAAAAGCGGTATTTTGTATAAGAAGCACTTTCTGGGAAATACTTACAAAAGCAGAAATAATCGAGGGATACAATGCTGATTTGAAAAAATGTGCGGATGAAATATTCAATGAAAAAATAGACACTAAATTTGATTTGGGTTATGCTGATTTAGTCCCTGAATGTGATAAGAAGAAATCATCGGATGTGAAAATACTGGATCATCATGTGCCAGATTTACTTTTGAAAATAAGTGAGACAAATGCCAAAAAAATAGTTCTTCTTAGTAAGAAGGTTGCAACTGCTTTTGCAGAAAAGTTAAAAATCGAAAATAAATGTCCTGATTATGGCTTCCTTGCTGAATGTAAATACTCTAATGGCAAAAAATTTAAATTATACGTAATGCCATTCCCTGAAACAGTTCCCATTAAAGACAAACACAATTATTATAAGGAAATATTGGCTAAGTAATTTAATAAATGGGAAGCCTGCTCCTTAACATTTTGAATAATAATTCCTTACTTAATTCACGGCTGCCATTTTTAAAACATTCTAATACTGCGTTGAAATAATCAATAAGTACTTATTATCACTTACTTATTATTCGCCAAAATGAATTTGCCTTTTACGTCCCTGAATTTAATGTAACTGGGAATTGTAGATACATCATCAAGGTTGAAGCCGTCAAGCCAAACATCACCATCCACGTCTACGAAGAATACTTTATGCCCATTAATGATTTCTGATTCAATTTTTGATGCTGTAATATCATGTTCTTCAAGCCATGCTTCGACCTTGGGTTTTAATCCAATACTTATTTTTTCCAAGACATCTTTTCCTTCCTTGAATTTTTTAATAATCATGATGTTAAATACTTTAGTGGAATTATATACCGTAACTTATAGTATGATTCCAATATTCCCAAAGCATAACCATTGCCAAAGTATCCAACTCACAATATTTTAATAATGCTCTGGAAACCGCATTTTTCTCAACTAACGACATCTGCATAAATTGCATCCTTGCGTAAGCCGTCATTGCTGCCCCACCTTCTTGTATATTACTTTTCATCAGGAATTGCTCAATCTGGTCATCATCAATTCCTTCAAATAATGGTGGCAACAATTCGTATGGGTTGATGATATTTCCTTCAGCATCCTTTCTTAGCCACACCCTGCCGTCATCATAATTCAGACTCCTGATGAGTGAGTTTTTGCCATATATCGGTTGGGAATACTTTTCCTGAAGATATCCTGATGACATTAAAACAGCCGGGAGCACATATTTAAGTGAATTAGAGCCACCCATTCTGGGGTGGTAATAGTACCACTTAACGAGTTTCAACAAATCAATCATGTCCCTCGTTCCGGCATGATAATTCCCATGAGTGATGGATTTAATGAAATTGATTAGTTCTTCTTTATCTGGCACTTCACCAAGTGATGCATCGTCCAGTTGAACCATGATCTGGTTCAGGACAGTATTTTCGTGAGCAGCATATCGGAAGATCGACCCATTATCATGTTCAAGTTCTGCTTTCAACTTCCGGGCAAATTCGAAATTTGGAAAAATACCTTTCGTGTCACACAGATATTGACCCTTATGCTCAATGCTTAAATCAGCATTGACCACATGATGGGAAAACTGAAATGCGATCTGTTCGTAGGGTCTTCTTCCCCGGAAGAATGGGATCGCAACCATAGAGGTCTCGAAGTCGATAAAATGAAGCGGGTAAACAAATGACTTCATCTCTGCTTTAAGACCACCAATATTAATATAAGGTGTGTGATCATTATCAACCGCTTTTCTTATTTGTAACCACTGCCGTTCAGTTCTGGTGAGTCTTCCGTCTGAACATGGATTAATATCACCAATATGATCTTCATCCATGTCACGCATCAGGTATATGCCAGAATCCATCAAATCCTGTTTCTTGCGAAAATCCCATATATCCAAGATTCTGGGTAATTCAAACATTTCATCATTCCAATTTAATTGTTGTTTCCAACACTCTGTAAAACCGGATAGTTTTCCATCTTGCTCTTGTTCATGAAAGGCTTGGAATTCACAGATTTTACAGTCTTTATGTATTGGGACTACAATTTTCTCATCCCTTTCATACATATCTGCCAAAAAATGGATATTATCAACAAAACCCCGTTCAGGTGGATTTGGAGAATCAGTTCCTTTGAAAATTTTATCAATCAACTCGTCAACACATACACGGATCAGAACCTCTTTACCAAGTCCATCAGGTGAGACATCACCGACAATTTCAACTATAGTCCTTTCGCCCTCTACTGTTTTCAATAAGAATTTCTGGTTTAATCCATCGACAGTTGCCACTGAGTTTTTATCAGCAAGCATAAGGTATGCATGGACATTCCAACTGGGATATGCTTGGGTGATGACATACTTCTGAAAAGCCACGTCATAAACATAATCGATCCAACCTGAATCAATAAAACCTTTTTTTGAAAGCATGTCCCTGTGATCGCTCCCGGCAAATGATTTGGATTTTACTTCGAAAAGATTGATGTTATTCCCCTTCTTTTCAATAACATCTGCCCTTATGAATAGGTTTTTGAACCTGAATGCTGCTTCAAAGATGGTGGCATTTTTATTGGCTAATAATTCATTTGTTTTTTGGAGAGGGATATCATACCCTCGTTCCGAAACCTCAATCCCATCCGGGTAGTAACATTTAGCCAATGCACCAACCTGATAACCGCCTTCGGCAAGTGCTTCCAAAAAGGCATCATCTTCAGATGTATCTGGGTATTGGGACTTCCCGGTGTAATAAACTTTTGCAGGGCAATCTAATCCTATTTTGAACCTTGATTTGGTAAGATATCTTGGCATAACAAGTTGAACAATTGGTATCCTAAAGATACTAAATTATTTGTTTACACTATGTTATGGTAATTTTGAAGTGCAATATTTACTGCTCTTCACCTTCAGAAAATAAAAATTACCAATTGGTTCAAATATGCTGTCAAGATTTATTGGTGTGTATGTTATTTATGGTATTCTGATTGGCTTAATTCATCCCTTCAAAGAATTCTGACAAAGTCATATCCATTGCATCGATGAAATCAAAAAGAGTAAGCAGGGTGATATTCTTATTACCCTTCTCAAATCTCTGAATGGTATTGACATGTGTATTGGCAAGTTTCCCATAATTGGACATACTTAACCTTTCATTGACACGGTAGTTCTTTAAGAACAAACTCATTTCAATAAATCTCTTCTTCTGATGGTCTGGAATCTTTTTCTTCGACATTGACTTGGTATTTCCAATAAATACAGTTTAAGGTAGATTTTTGAGCACAATAACTGCAAAAAAGTGTACCTTTTTTGTACTGAAATACTGGTTTATTGTTCCCAGAACTCAAGCAGGAACGGCATCAATCATAGGTTTCTAACGCTGAAAAGGCTCAATTATAACAAATTGGTTGACATATTGATGGGAAAGTGTGCCCGGCAAGCGTGGGAACGACTATTATTTACAAAATTTTGTGTAAGGATTAAAGACCCTATTACCCTTTACTGAAATCCCAGAAAGAAATTTTATGGTAATCGAGAATGCGAAGCAGGGTTGAAAATTTATAGTATATTTTACCAGACTCTATAGCACTGTATTCATTTCTGCTTATCCCAATTTCTTTCGCCATCTCAATCAAGCCTTTTTCTTTCTCAAGCCTGAGTTTCTTAATTCTCTCACCAATTTCGCTCATCAGTTTCTGGTGCTCAGGAGCAATTATTTTGGGTTTTGGTGATTCTATTGACGACATGCTGAGAAATTTTGATTAAAGATAAGGGATTATGCACAAATAATTGTGCGTCATATATAAAATATTATTATCTTCGCACAAACGTTTGTGCATGAATTCACGAAAAGTTAAGAGATTCCGGTCAGAATACTATATCACAAATACTGAAAGCATGGAATGGTTCATGATCATTTTTGAAGTTGATGATCATGATGTGCCATTACGTTCATTCATTGTCAAAATTCCATTAACAGACTCAAGATTCAAGATTTATCCATACCTGATAAACTAATCCATGTATTATGAATAATAAAACTCAATGGAACAATAACCAGTCTTTAGCATGTATCACTTTTGCACTTAGTGATACTTGTCAAGCAGCAGTATATCAATACATTAATAAAATAATACAAAAACTCGACTCACTAATGATATCACTTATAATTGTTGGATAACATAAATGACACTAACTGAAAACCATAAAATATAATTTGAATATGGAAGACATAGATAAGAATAGCAACCCAAGAAGTGAACAGACCAACGAAGAAGCCATGATCCGTAATCTGGAAAAGACATGTTCTACCTGTTTGACAGGTAAGACCATTATTTGTGCCCGATACCTTACTGATTGGGAAATGCAATCGTTGGGGTGGAAATACAAATGCCTTATAATATTTCTTGATGATGGATCATATTTTTATCCATCAGTCGATGGCGAAGCAAATGAGGCGGGAGTCCTTATCACATCTGTTAAAAACTTCGAAACAATACCCCGGATATAAACTACAACAAAAAAATAGGTAATGATATGGCACTCAAGGGACAATTAACAACAACGGGATTCATTCCGTGGGATACATTCCAACTTCTGTTACAGAAACTGGAACGTGATGGTAATTATAAGTTCCAGTTACTATTTGCTGCAGGAACTTATCTGGGTCTCAGGTGCGGTGATTTGTTGAAATTACGTTGGAAGGACGTGTTGAACAAGGATGTTTTAGAGATCATCGAAGGTAAAACGAAAAAAGTCAGACGGATAAGACTGAATCCAGAATTATCCGGGATCATCCACCGGTTATACAAAAAGATGGGTGTTACCGATGAAAATGAACTGCTGTTTGCAAATAAGACCAAGCAAAAAGCAATGAATATCCAATATTTAAATCGTCAACTTAAAGAAATTGCCAAAAGATACGACCTGCCCGTCACCAAGAATTCAATTTCAACACACATATTTCGAAAAATATTGGGGCGACATGTCTGGGCAAAAAATGGTTATTCAGAGAAATCGCTTCTTTTGCTTGGGGAACTATTTAACCATAGTAGCATTAAGATTACCAAGGTTTACTTGGGCATCA
>Ga0208040_1004113_pt1 | contig 11293 bp, 8 predicted proteins | sample AD_UKC083_MetaG_FD_184431 | JGI IMG/M metagenome (GOLD analysis project Ga0208040, IMG submission 184431) | Active sludge microbial communities of municipal wastewater-treating anaerobic digesters from USA - AD_UKC083_MetaG (SPAdes) (version 2) | ecosystem: Engineered > Bioreactor > Anaerobic >... | reverse complement strand
GGCAGTACATAAGTTAGATCAACAGAGTCGATAGCCATAAATTAGTTCAATTAGTTATTGCATTTGCTAAAAATAAATTAATGTTTAGAACACTTAAAAAGTAGTTCTAAACATATTATACGAGGAGAATTAAAATGAGAAAAAGTAGCAAATTGGCATTACTCTTAGTACTTTTATTAGCATTGGTTTTTCCAACTGTAGCATTTGGGGATGAAATTGTTGACGGATCAATAGTTGTAGAAAACGAAGCTGAAGAAGATGAAGAAGATGAAATCAATGAAGGTAAAGGAAATGGCAAAAATAAACCTTGGAAAGAAGCTAAAGCTGCTATTTTGTTGGAGAAGGATGGAATAGAAGCTCAAATTGATGAGAAGGAACTGCTCTTGGAAGCTGCAGAAACAGCAGGTGATGAAGCACAAGTGGCATTAATAAAGGAAGAATTAGCAGGCTTAAAATCACAATTTAAGGAAAAAATTTCAGCGATGCAGCAAATAATGAAAGAAAAATACACTCCAAAAGAATTAGCAGAATTGGAAGGAGTTGCAGAAGATTTGGAATCATCGGGCGATGTTGATGCTATTCCTGTTGAAAATGTGATTATAGTTAATGGAGATGCAAAATTTGATACACCTCCTGTAATTAAGGAAGGAAGAACTCTAATACCTGTTAGAGCAATCTCTGAAGGGATGGGTGCAGAAGTTGAATGGAATGAGGAAGAGAAAACAGTCACTATCACAAAAGATGACAAAGTTATAGTATTTAATCTTACAGAAGAAACGGTTTATGTTGGTGATGTTGAAACTACAATTGATGTTCCTGCGGAAATTATGAATAACAGGACAATGATTCCTCTTCGTTTTATTGCAGAACAACTGGGATTAAAGGTTGAATATAATGAAGAAATGCAAACAATTGAAGTAGAGTAGAAGCTTAAAGAATACTTGTAAATAAAGAAATATGAAATTTAAAAAGTAATCTAATTAAAGGAAAGGCTTAATAATAAGTTTTTCCTTTTTATATATGTTGAAGAATGACGAATTTTATTATATAATGTATATATAGCATAATACAAAATTACTGACCGTTTTATTGTACACCTCATGTGTTATACTAATAGCAGGAGGTGTAATATCTAGATAATGAGGGGGAAACTCATGTCTAAAAAGTCAAATCAAAAGCTAAAACTATTATATCTGTTGAAGATCCTAATGGAAAAAACAGATACTAACCACACACTGACAGTTCAAGAAATGATTCTAGAATTAAATACATACGGCATAAGTGCTGAAAGAAAAAGCATTTATGATGACATCGAGTCTCTAAAAACCTTTGGGATTGATATCCTGTGCAAAAAATCAAAGACCTATGACTACTATATTGCCGGCAGAACCTTTGAACTGGCAGAAGTAAAACTCCTCGCAGACGCTGTAGCCTCATCAAAATTCATTACTGAGAAGAAATCCAGACAATTAATTAAGAAAATCGGCAGCCTGACCAGCAGCCATGAAGCAAAACAGCTGGCAAGACAGATTATTGTAGCCGGCAGAGTAAAAACCATGAATGAAAAAATCTACTACAATGTTGACATAATTAATCAGGCAATAAACAGCAAAAAACAAATTTCATTCAAATACTTTGAATTCACAATAGATAAGAAAAAAAGATACAGAAATGAAGGGAACAATTACACAGCAAGTCCCTACGCCCTGACCTGGGACAATGAAAATTATTATATGATTTCCTACTACGAAAAATATAAGGGCATAACCCATTTCAGGGTGGACAAGATGGAAGACATTGAAATTATTGACTTTGACTGCCACAAGGAAGATATAGATATCGTTGAATATACAAAGAAAATATTCAGCATGTATTCAGGTGAAGAAGAAACAGTTAGAATTCAATTCGACAATTCGCTGTTAGGCGTGGTCATAGACAGGTTCGGGAAAGACACCGTAACTTATAAGGCTGATGAAAACTCTTTTATTGCAATATTGAAGGTTGAAGTAAGCCCTCCATTTTTGGGGTGGATTTTTCAGTTTGGAAACAAGGTTAAAATTGTTTCGCCGGAAAACGTTACAGAACTGTTTATTAAGCATTTAGATGAGGTTGTAAAGGGATATCAGAAGTTGACATAATACTGCCACAGGAAATGAAGGATTTAATTAATAAATTATATGTAAAATGATTATAATCATGAGGGCGGAAAATCTTATGGGAATAAAAAATGATATTCAATTAAAAGAATTCAATAACGTGGTTTCCGAGGTACTACAATTAGTTAGCAAAAATAATGAATGGGTTAGCCGTTATCATGAGTATGCAAAAATAATTATGCAAAATTTGGATGAAATCAAACAGGCACGAAGCTCATTTCGTGAATGGGCACCTTTAAAATTTTATTTAAATGTAAGCAATGCTAAAAAGGCATCAAATTATTTGTCTCTTGGTGTTCGTTATATTGGACAAGAGGTTGCTGAGTTGATTTTCGATAAATCAAAGAGTAATACGCCACTTTTAAATACAAAAAAATACAATGTAAAGAATGCAAAATATTTTGACTGGCATAAAAGTTTGAATATGGTTGATTGGCGTGGTAAGGAAGCGAAAGAATTTAGGGCTTATTTTAAAAAACATCCACAAAGAATTGAAATTACTTCCAAACGTAATGAGGAGCACAGAATTGAAAGTTTGTTGTTATCAGAGTTTTCAAAACAACAATCAACCGGAAAAGCCTTGAAATACATACAACCTGTTAAAATCGGAGGCATTAGATTCCCAATGCCAACACCTATAAGCGCAAGTTATCATAAATCAGTCAAATATTCCAAGGCATATGGCGGCGGAATTGATATTTTCGCAAGAGTCGGTAAATCAGGAAGCTCAGCAAAATTATGTGTCATAGAATTGAAAGATGAGAATAATCCTAAAGAACCGGCAATCGATGTGGTAAAACAGGCAGTAGCTTATGCTGCTTTTATTCGTGAGCTGCTTCGCAGTGAATCAGGAAACGATTGGTGGAAGCTTTTTGGCTTCAGCAAACAAATTCCAAAAAAAATAACCATATTGGCTGCTTGTGCAATGCCATCAGATAAAGGTAATGATTATTCTTTTGCAAACAAGGAAATTCAAGTCGGGGGTGATATTATCAGTCTCCACTATATATATTTCCAAGAGAAAGACAATCAAATTATTAGAATTGATTCATCATTAAATCAGTAGAGGAAACAAATGGATATCATAATTTATAGAGGTACTCATGAAATTGGCGGCACACTCATTGAGATTAAATCAAGAAATAGCAGAATACTCATTGATGCCGGTTATCCGCTGTTTTTAAATAATCAGCCTATTGATAATTCAGTATCAGCTTTAAGTCATGAAAAACTCCTGAAACTTGGTGTGCTTCCAAATGTTAAAGGACTATATGCCTGGGATTCGCCTGCTTTTGATGCAGTAATTATATCACATGCGCATATAGATCATTATGGGTTGTTGAAATTTGTTAATCCTGCTATACCTGTTTATTTATCAAAGGGTACTAAAATGTTAATAGATATATCAGTATTATTTAAACTTACTGAAGAAATTTCTGCAGCGTTTAATGAGTTTTCAATGTATGAGCCGTTTAAAATCGGCTGCTTTAGAATTATGCCTTTTCTGATGGATCATTCGGCCTTCGACGCTGCAGCTTTTGAGATATCCGATAATGAGAAAACTGTTATCTATACTGGAGATTTTCGCGGACACGGAAGAAAAATAGTCTGTCTTGATATGTTTATCAACAAATCAAAAAAAGGTACAGATGTACTTATTACTGAAGGAACTATGCTGGGGAGACAGGACGAAAAAGTTTTAACTGAGCAAGAACTTGAAAAACAGATTATTAATAAAATGGATAAATTCAATGGTCCGGTGCTGTTTCAATCATCGAGTCAGAATATTGACAGAATTGTGAGTTTTTACAAGGCTGCAACGAGACTTGGCAGAATCTTTGTCATTGATATCTACACAGCTAATGTACTATATGAGCTCAAACAACTTGGGAATAATCGGCTGCCTTATCCGTCTGAACAATATAAAAATATTAAAGTGTTTTATCCTCATAGGATTACACAGAAGATTTTTGACGAAATTGGGAAAGATTATGCTAAGCGGTTTTCACCATTTTATATATCTAAAGAAAAGCTGAAAGAGGAACAGAACAGCATTGTTATGACTGTACGCCCTTCAATGAAAAGGGATATTGAAATAGCAGGACTCCATAATGGTCTGTTTTTGTATTCAATGTGGAGTGGATACCGTTATAGCGATTACCAAAAAACTTTTGAGGATTATCTGAAAAATACAGGATTTGCGTTAGATGAACTCCATACAAGCGGACATGCATCAGTATCTGATATTCAAAGAGTCATATCAGAATTAAATCCAAAACAGATTGTACCGGTTCATACTATGAATCCGGATGCTTTTACTGGCATTTCAGATAAAGTTGTTCTTATAAAAGATGGAAATACTTTCAGTATATAAAAATATAATCTTTATCCTTAAAGAACTGTTTGTTAAGCAGTTATATAAGGCTTTAAACGAATATCAAAACTGATTTAGCCACAGGACTAATATCTTGATGGATTTGGTTGTAAAGCTAGCAGAACTTTAACAGCACGCAGGTAGAGTGAAATTGTCGCAATAGAGGCGACCTTGTCGGTAGAATTTTACTTTATACTATTAATTATAATAAAGAAAGAGGGTGTATTGATTGATAGGAGCAATTATAGGCGATATTGTAGGATCACGTTTTGAATTTAATAATCATAAGAGCAAGGAATTTGAACTTTTCACTGATGAATGCGAAGCAACAGATGACAGTATAATGACTTTAGCAGTGGCTAAAGCTATTATGGAAACAGAAAAAAAGATGAAGCCATTATTAAACGGGTGTGAAAAAAATGATGAGTACAATGCATTGCTTGAAAATATGGCAATAAAATACATGCAGGAAATCGGCCGCAAATATCCTTATTGCGGTTACGGAGGGATGTTTTGGCACTGGGTTTTCAGTGACAATCCAAAGCCGTATAACAGTTACGGCAATGGCGCAGCTATGAGAATAAGTCCTGTAGGATTTTTTGCCACCACCGAGCATGAATTACGTGAATTATCTGAAAAGGTTACTGCTGTAACCCATAATCATAAAGAGGGAATCAAGGGCGCAGAAGCTGCAGCTCTTTCAATATTTATGGCTAAGCGAGGAGATACCAAGGAAGAAATCCGCAAAAAAATAAATGAAAACTATTATAAATTAGACTTCACAATAGATAAAATAAGAGATACATACAAGTTCAATGAAACCTGTCAGGGTACTGTTCCTCAGGCAATTGTAGCTTTCCTGGAATCCTCTTCATTTGAAGATGCCATAAAAACTGCCATTTCAGTTGGTGGTGACAGCGATACATTGGCAGCAATTACCGGTTCCATTGCAGAAGCTTACTATGGAGTACCGGTTGATATAAGAGACAAGGCACTGACCTATCTTGATGATGAATTACGTTTGATTTACGATGAGTGGTTACACCAAATGGTTAAGAATTAAAAATAGATAGGGATAAATATTTCAGTTAGAAACAAGATAATGAATTGCTTTAACGGAAAAGGTTAACGAACCGTTTGTTAAGTATATTGACGATGTCAAAGATGGTTATTTTCAGGATTAAGCAATAAATGGGGGGTTACCATATACCCAATATAACATTAACTGAATATGTAAATCTAGGAGGTCTTTATATGGGTGACTATAAAAATAATACAGATAAAGAAGTTGTTCATATCTTTTCATTAATAGTAGACGCATTAAATATCGGGATACCTTTTGCTCCAAGGCTAGAGTTAGAGCGGCTTAGAGAAATACAAAGGATTTTTGATAAATTATCAGATAATAATAATTTAGAAAAATTAAAATCGTCCTCAAGAAAAGAATTCGAACCTATTTTTGAGCTAATAAACGATAAAAAAACCTTTAATTCATTAAAATTTAAAGTTGATGGAGAAATTTCAGAAATTCTTCATTCAAAACCCCCTGTCTTAAGGGACTATTTGAACTTTGATGCAAAGTTTGATTTGTATTATTCTGAATGTGCTGAAAATTATCGCCCTTATGGAAATTATAAGGAAAGAAAATTTGGCGACTTAGAAAATTTAGACTTAATACAAGTAAAGAATAATTTTGTAGATGCCATTAATAAGCAAACAATGAAGTGGTTTTTGTCAGATATAAAAAACTATTTATGTGTATCTCAAGAAGGTCACTACCATGAATTATGGATGTATCACACAGAGGCACTATTATATAATTATTTACAAACTTACGAAATAACCAACTTAAAATGGGACGAAGAGCTTTCAAAAGACTTACTGAAAAGTATTGTTGGATATTCCAAGTTTACTGAATTGAATAGTAAAAGTGTTATTTCTTATACAAATGAGATAAGAAATTTTATTATGCATATTCTTGATTTGATTTCTAAAATTTTTGATATTTTACAAAAAACTAATATAGATAGTGTCTTGTATAATGAAATACTGCTCGAAGTTTTTATATTCTTACTAAATTTATACCATCTATTCCCATTGCAAGATATATTCGATTTTATAAACACAGTTATAATGTTTGAATTAGATACTAGAGACAGTCTATCTGGCAATAACGCATTTGTATTTATTAAGGCAAAAGAACACTTTGAAATGTTATGTGGACAAGGGCTAATAGGAGGTAAAAATTTAATTAAGTTAGATTATGAGATACCAGATTCTACATTTGTAAACGATATGTGGGTCGATCAGCAAGTTGAGGATCCCTCTTTTACTACAATTTATATTGGAATACTATTTTCGAAAGTACCTTCCCCTATTGAACTAGAATTTTCATTTTATGATAAAGATAATAAGGAAATTATTTTAGGTGTTAATTCGTCAGATAAGCTTTCTATCACGCTTGGCGAAGATGTTCAAATTGGTGGTTATTATGGTTATAGAACAACAATCTTAAATTGTTCTAATATTTATGGCTTCAAAGCTAAGTTATTAAATAATCAAGCAGAGGACGAATATCATAGCATTGAATTAAAAAAGCCAATTATACCTGATATCATTGATGAAAATGTAGCACATAATAAATATGATGATGGAATGAAAATTAACATATCTTCAAACGATTCAATAAAAGAGGATAGTTCAAATCATAGTGAACTAAGTGTTTGGATTGTTTTAACTATTCTTTTTGTTGGATTATTCTTAATATATCGTTTTGCTAATACAAACACAAAATTAATTGATGAACCAATAGATGAAACAATAATCCAAGAAACAATAAAAGACGACAACATTCCATTCGAATTTATGGATAAATTAGCTGAAAGGAAAAACCATGGTTCGTTAGAATATATTTCATTTATTGATGATGAATATATAGATTTACTAAAAGAATTAAATGATGACGAAGTATTAATTGGTATTGTTTCAACAGCTGGGCTAAATTTTAGACAAAGTAATACAATGAATTCAGATGTTAGATTAGTTCTACATGAAAAAGATAAGATATTTATATTTGGTGAAAATGATGGTTGGTACTTCGGAATTAATGATTCTGAAGAAGTTGATGAAACAAAATATGGTTGGTGTTCGAAATATTATATTGAAACATATGTTTATAATTTTGTTACGGGAGAAGCTATATCATTCGAAAACTATCAATAAAGAAGTGGATATTGTATTGATGAGGAGTTATATTCTATGATGGAAGAAACAGAAAAAAAGTATACTCTATTAGTAAATAGCAAAGAAAATCAAACATTATTGCAGTTAAATGATAAATGTGACAAGTACGATTATTTGGTCGCTGTTGCATGCGGTGCAATTGGTGGAATGATTGATATATTTCTTGTTGGCGCTCCAAATGATAGCGTGTTAGGAAATTGGACTGATACACAGGCTGATAATGCAGTAAAAGGCTTTGCAAAAATATCCGGCTGGGACCCAAGGGAAACACAAAAAGATAATGTTGCCAGTGCAATTGGTTATTTGGAAAGAAAATTTAAGATTAATTATGACCAAAGGCATAGCGGTGATGTTGGAGGTTTGTTTAATATGTCTGCTAAGAATCATCACATAATGTCATTATCTCATTCTCCAGACATTATCGGATTGTTCTTTTCAATATTGAATCAGTTTATTTCCACATCAAGCTTTATTGACAATGGCCAACTCATAACTATCAAAACTGATACGTTTGAATTGCAAGGAAGCAATTTGATAACAAAACTTTTTTGTGGTATTGCAAATTGGTTTGGTCATATAATGTCTGACATAGCAGGAAGCTCAGGTACTCGAGGAGATATAGGACGTGGCACTGGTGTTGGCATACCTTTTTATGAATTATTCCAATTTTGCAAATTTGGTAGATTTAATGTTGGCAAAGATAAACAGGATCTGGCAACCATTGCTGTAAGAGCTTTTCAAGAAGGTTATGATTTCAGATTTGGCTTAGCTACAGCTATACCAGTAGTTATAACTGATTTAAGTATCAGACTAGTTTGGTCATTAAGAAAACACTTCCATCATGAAAGACACATCATGGAATGTATTCCATCAAAAAATCACCCTGACCTTCGTATAATGTTATTATTTGGGAACGGCACATTATGTGTAATGGATGGTATAGATGCAGGAGTTCGTTCAGGTGGAAATTTCTTAGTATTCTTTATGAGATTAAATTTGATTGCATGGTACAGGTTTGTATCAATTGTTTTAAAAGAGGTATTTATTAGAGTTGGGATTCTAGATTCATTACATAAGGATATTGAATCATACAAAAGAATTAATAATGAACTTATATTATATTTACATGAGCTTGAAAAACTAGACATTGAGATGTTTAGAAAAGAGACTGATGAATACAATAATATGACAGAAATTTTCACAAATGCAAAAACATCTGATGAATTAAATGCAATGTTAATATATGCTGTAGATATTCTTAATATAAATAAGCCTTGGATAGGTAGTTTTAACGAACACATGTCTAATGAAAATGGTAAATTGATATTCGAATAATACTTGTTATACTCATATAAAACTTGAAAGAATGGAGGAATAAATATGTCATTACCGATTTTTTTGGGATTAGGTGCTGCAATTGCTGGTGCATATGGTATCGGAAGCGGTATAAATGGTGCAAAAAAAATGAAAAAAGCTAATGATGATATGAAATCAACAGAAATACGCCATAGTATTAACATTGGAAAATTTGAAACAGCCAGCAAATCAACAAATAAAGTAATGGATAAACTAGGTGAATTAGAATTGCAGATCCTTAAAGAGTTTGATGATTTTTCAGATATAATAGAGAAGATTCAAAACAGACCACAGTTTAAACGATATAACAAAGATGGAATTATATTGCCAAAATACGATAAAGAAGAATTGAGAAAGGTTTCAGTAGGAGCTGGAGTGCTGATTGGAGCTTTGAGCGGTTCTGCAGTTGGCACTGCCGGAGGATTTGCTGCTGCAGGTGCTACAACAGCTGCAGTAGCTGCACTTGGAACAGCATCAACCGGTACTGTTATTTCATCATTAAGTGGTGCAGCTTTAACTAATGCTACATTAGCTGCATTAGGAGGCGGAGCAATTGCAGCTGGAGGTGGAGGAATAGCACTTGGTACAACAATTCTTAGTGCAACAACTCTTGGGGTAGGGTTGTTAGTTGGAGGCTTTATAATTAATATTACTAGCTCAAAATTGACAAATAAGGTTGGTGAGGCAAAAATTCAAATGAGAGAAGCAGAGCAAAATATAAAAAAAACATGTAGTTATCTAACTGAACTCGAAAATACTGCAATTAAGTATATAAATTCTCTTACAAATGTTAGAAAAATATATTTGGACAACTTAAATAAAATTTCTTACATTGTCTATAATCTTAATATAGTTGATTGGAATCAATTTACCGAACAAGAAAAGAAAACAACAGAAAACCTTGTACTGTTAGTTGGTTTATTGTATAAGATGTGTCAGGTTAACTTGGTCATTAAAGCTGAAAATGAAAATGATATGAATAGCATAAATAAAAAATCAGTGGATGATGCGATTAGAAATTCAGAGCAAATTATTGAGTACATTTTATAATATCAAATTTGTAATGAAGTTAGGCAGTTTATAGGAGTTATTTTTGAAACAGCTTATCATACAAATAACTCAGATAAGGAATGTTTGGGAGAAAAAAATGTCAAAGAGATACCTGACTAAATCAAGGTTCAAGCTGGCAATGGAATGCCCGACCAAGCTTTTCTATACAGGCAAGGACGAATACATAAATCAAAATATTGATGATTCCTTTCTTCTTGCTTTGGCTGAGGGGGGATTTCAGGTAGGGGAGCTTGCAAAGCATTACTTTGCCGGAGGATACGATATTGAAACCCTGGATTACGATGAAGCTTTAAGACAGACAAATGAGCTTTTATTGAGAGATAATGTAATAATATATGAAGCTGCTATTACATATGAAAATTTCTTTATACGAACAGACATATTGATAAAAAACGGCAGAAACATTGAGATCATTGAAGTTAAAGCAAAGTCTTCCGGTGACTTTTATAATAAGAGCGGAATCAAAGCTGAATGGAAACCCTATCTTTTGGATGTTGCCTTTCAAAAGCATGTAGTCTGCAAGGCATTCCCTGATTATAAGGTTACAGCTTATTTAATGCTGGCTGATAAGGATGCAAAATGCCCTACAGATGGATTGAACCAAAAATTTAGGATTATAGAAGAAAAGGGCAGAAAAAGGATAATGTTATCAGAAAGTTTGTCTGAAGAGGACCTGTCACAACCCATCTTGTGTAAAATAAACACAGATGATGCATGCAGAATGATTTACAGCGATGATTATGATTATCAAAATAATACTCTTAGTTTTTCTGAACTGATAAATATATTTGCCGAGAACTACAGTAAGGACCTAAAAATAAAGTCCGGCATAAGCAAAAACTGCAAGGGCTGTGAATTTAAAGCAACAGATGATGATATGAAAGCAGGTAATAAAAGCGGATTTCATGAATGCTGGAAAGATATGCTTGGATGGACAGACAAGGATTTTGAAGAGGGAACCGTACTTGACATATGGAACTTTAGAGGCACAGACAAACTGATATCCCAAGGGCGTATCAAGCTGACGGAAATAACTGAAGATGATATAAATCTTAAACCTTCTGACAGACCGGGGATTTCAACTACGGAAAGG
>Ga0208040_1004111_pt1 | contig 11293 bp, 6 predicted proteins | sample AD_UKC083_MetaG_FD_184431 | JGI IMG/M metagenome (GOLD analysis project Ga0208040, IMG submission 184431) | Active sludge microbial communities of municipal wastewater-treating anaerobic digesters from USA - AD_UKC083_MetaG (SPAdes) (version 2) | ecosystem: Engineered > Bioreactor > Anaerobic >... | reverse complement strand
ATACTCATTGCTATAGTGGTTTTTAATCCTTTCAATAATCTGTTCATCAATCAGCATAAAAAGATTCTACAACTGAATAATAAAACTCCCAATATTACAAGTAGCTTATATTACTAACTTTCCCCTGCTTACCCAATTTGATATAAATGTCGTATGGAAGTTATTACTAAAATGCCGTCAGATGATATAGAAGAGGGTGAACGCGATGATCTACAGAGGAAAGTGGGCAGGTCCAAAGATTTCATTATTAAGATGGGAGGTAAAGGTAATATCGAGGTTGGACGTAGAAAAAATAGACACGATGGAGGGGGAAAATCTCATGAGGAGCAAGAAGGTTGGGGATATAATGAAAATAACAGAAGGAATATTCCCCCTATAGAATTAGATGGTGTGGGAGATGAAGTGTCTGATGAAGTAGACGTGTATAAAACAGAAGATGATGATGGCTTACCACCTTGCGGAGAATGGGAGGAAATTATGAGAGAAGTAAATGAAGATTCTCCTCGCGGAGACCCACCTTTAGAATTAACACCGAAAGAGGCAGATGATGAAATGCGTAAGACGAAAACACAAAAACATTTTGGTACTAGGCGCTAAATATAATTTAAACAAATTAAAAAATATTTGTGATTATTAATGGTGGGTGATCCAGGGATCGAACCTGGGACCTCTTCCTTATCAGAGAAGCGCTCTAACCAACTGAGCTAATCACCCTTCTTATCTTTAGAATCAGACAGTAGAAACATTTTATCATATGTATATATAATGAGACTGATGTTTAAAAAACCTATACCTAAGATTTCGACCATCGGAGGAGGTACCGGATCCTTTGTTATCTTGTCAGGCCTCAAAGATTTTCCTGTAGAACTTTATGCAATAGTTTCTATGATGGATTCAGGGGGCTCCACCGGTAAACTAAGAGATCAGTTAGGGGTGTTACCTCCCGGAGATTTAAGACAAGCACTAGTTGCTTTATCAGAATCAGAGGATATCTGGAGAACTCTATTTACATACAGATATGATAATGGTGATTTGTCCGGACATAATTTTGGAAATATTCTTCTTTCTACATTGGAAAGAATAACAGGATCAAATAAAGATGCAGTAAATTATGCAATGAGAATACTTCAAACAAAGGGAGAGGTAATACCCGTAACTTATTCTGATTGCACATTATGTGCAGAGTATGAAGATGGAGATATAGTAATGGGCGAATCAATTATTGATAATAATGTGTACTCTCAATCAAGAATAAAAAGAGTATACCTTTCTCCCGGTGCCTTAATAAACATAGACGCAAAAAGGATTTTAGAAAGATCCGACTTCATAATTATTGGACCGGGGGATCTATATACAAGCATATTTCCTAATCTTGTAGTAGAGGGAATGAAAGATACTTTATCCGGTGTAACAGCTAAGAAAATATTTATCTCAAATCTTATGAGTAAAAAAGGACAAACTGACGCTTTTAAACTAACAGATTTTTTGGAGGAAATTGAGAAATACGCAGGTGAAAACATTCTTGATTATGTACTTATTAATTCAGTAAAACCTGATCCTGATATTCTCAAAATATACCAGGAAAAAGAGGGATCTTGGATGATTGAAGATAATGTAAAGGGTAAATATTTTAAGAAAACAAGAATTATTAGAGCCGATTTAATATCCAGGGAGAAAATACAACAAAACCCATCGGATCAGGTAAAAAGAAGCTTAATAAGACACGATCCAAGAAAAACTGCAGAATCTATTTATAGAATCATTGACAGCCGTTCTCTATTTTGATAAGGTAACTCTTACCTTTTAGGAATTCAATCTTCCTTTCCCTTGAGGAATGTTTTTGAAGCTCTGAATATCCCTTAAATTAAAATTAAATAGTGTTTTAACTTGATGTGTATTGAAATGTGCATGTTGTATGAGTTAGAATGTATAGCACTTTTCTTACCATCAAGGGCCGTTAGCTCAGTTGGTCAGAGCGCTACATTTGCAATGTAGAGGTCAGCGGTTCGATCCCGCTACGGTCCACCATAAAGGTAGGTGTTCTTTTATCCAACGTTTGGGATAAGAGATGAAATACTATTAACAACGTTTATACCTTATCCGTAAAGGGTAAATAGATAAAACGGGTAAGAATATTAAGCACTTTGAAAACTGAGTAGAAAGTCTTTGACTTTATAGTTAAATATAAAGTCAGTCCAACAAATATAAGTCAATTCACCACGAAAATTGAAGATAATAATGCATATGGTGGATGCCTTGGGTCTTTGTGCCTATGAAGGAGGTGCTAGGCTGCCGTAAGCCTTAGGGAGCTGCCAAGAAGCGTTACTACCTAGGGATCTCCGAATGAGGAAACTCAATCATGCGCAAGCATAGATTACAGATTATTAAAAGATCTGTCGAAAGACAGGTTACTAGATAATTATGAGGGAACTTGGCGAACTGAAACAACTTAGTAGCCAAAGGAATAAAAACAATTTCGTAAGAAGATATGATTTCGTTGTCAGATCTATTTCTGACAGCTTTTTCATATTTGCAATTTCCCAAGTAGCGGCGAGCGAAAGGGAAGTAGCCCAAACCCGGACTGTTTTTAGAAACGATTTGCTGATTTTATCGGCTGATCGGATCTTTAAACAGGAAAAGGGGGTATGGACAACCCATTCTCTTTAATGAGAAGAAAGTTACAAAATATTTTTGTAGAAGAAAATTTCTGGAAAGTTATGCCATAGAGGGTAACAGCCCCGTATTCAAAACGAAAATATCTTTCTGGGTTGATCCTGAGTAGCACGGGACACGTGAAATCCTGTGTGAATAAAGCAGGTCCACCTGCTAAGGCTAAATACACAAAGACACCGATAGCGCATAGTACCGTGAGGGAAAGGTGAAAAGAACCTCGAGTAGAGGAGTGAAATAGAAACTGAAACCGTATGCAAACAAGCTGGCAAAGCTCTGGTCGCAAGACCGGGTAATGCCGTGCCTATTGAAGAATGAGCTAGCGAGTTAATATTATGAGCATGCTTAAGCTACTAAGTAGCGGAGGCAAAGGGAAACCGAGTCTTAATAGGGCGTTTGTTCATAATATTAGACCCGAAGCCAAGTGAGCTAACCATGGCCAGAGTGAAGTTTGTCGAAAGGCAAATGGAGGCTCGAACCGGTGTGCGATGAAAAGCGCTCGGATGAGCTGTGGTTAGGGGCGAAACGCTTAACAAACTTGGCGATAGCTGGTTCTCCCCGAAATATATTTAGGTATAGCCTTTGTATATTAGTCCTGCGAGGTAGAGATACTGGAAGGGGATAGGGCGGGCAACCGTACCTACTCCTACCAAACTCCGAATGCGCAGGTAACTAGTACAAGGAGTCAGTGCTGCGGGGAAATCTCGTGGCACAAAAGGGTGACAACCCAGACCGCCGGATAAGGTCCCTAATCTTTGCTAAGTGGGCAAGGAAGTGAATTCGTTAAGACAGCTAGGAAGTTGGCTCAGAAGCAGCCATCTTTTAAAGAAAGCGTAACAGCTCACTAGTTAAACGGATTTGCGCCTACGATTTAACGGGGCTTAAGCAAAGTACCGAATCCACGGATTTTTCGTATCCTTGTGATATGAAGAATGGTAGGGGAGCTTTGATGCAGCAGTGAAGGTGTACCCGTGAGGGATGCTGGAGCGGCATCAAGTGAGAATGCTAGCATGAGTAACGAAATCTGCGTGAAAACCGCAGACGCCGGATATCTAAGGGTTCCTCCGCTATGTCAGTCATCGGAGGGTTAGTCGGTCCTAAGATAAGGCCGAAAGGCGTAGTCGATGGACAGCGGGTTAATATTCCCGCACTATTGTAGTACCGTTATTACCAATGGGGTGACGGAGTGTAATGGTTCAGGCCTGAAAAGGATTTGGGTCCCGAATGCGAGCCAATCTGTGTAGGTAAATCCGCACAGGTGTTTTAACGTGAGCAGGGGGAAAATCTGCCGCAAGGCGGATAATCTGAAGCCAGGTATACTTCCAGGAAAAACCTCTAGAGAGGTGCTACAGTATCCGTACCGTAAACCGACACAGGTAGATGGGTAACAGAATACCAAGGCGAGCGAGAGAATCGTGGTTGAGGAACTAGGCAAATTACATCCGTAACTTAGGAAAAAGGATGCCCTACTGCACTTACGCAAGTAAGGTAGGTAGGGGGCACAGAAATGGCTCGGGCGGCTGTTTAACAAAAACACAGGCTTCTGCTAAACCAGTAATGGGAGGTATAGGGGCCGACGCTTGCCCAGTGCCCGTAGGTCAAGACCGGGGGTGTTAAAGCTCTTGGTTTAAGCCCGGGTGAACGGCAGCAGTAACTATAACTGTGGTAGAAGGGCAGTTGAGATTGCTCTTATGTTAAAAACATATGTATTCAGCAATCCTATTGGTTTTAACCAATAGAAAAATCTGACCAAATGCTGGAACGTCCGTCCACACTTTTAACCAAAAGATGTGGTCAAAATATCTAGTATAACTAGATAAAAGTATCTTGAGCTACTTAATATATTCGTATATTATTCGGGTATGCTAAGTGAAAATGTTTCAAGTGCGGATAATCAGCAGGAAAGAGTTCCAAGAGATGTTGAAGATTTAAAGTGGTATTTAGCAGGTTTTGTAGATGGAGAAGGTTGTTTTAGTGTTACCATTTGCAAGAGTAAATACACCAGAATTAGATGGAAGATCGATCCACTTTTTCAAGTTTATCAACATAGGGATAATGCCAATATATTGCATGTCTTTAAAAAGACACTGCAGTGTGGTTATGTTAGTGAAAAGGGAGGCAATCCTGTTTGTCACGTTTATTGTGTAGATAGAATTTTGGATCTGATTGAGAAGGTTATTCCGTTTTTTAACGGATATCCTCTTTTAGGAAATAAATACAACAACTTTTTGTTATTTAAACAAATTGTTGAAGGAATCTACTTGAATAAACATCATACAATAGAAGGCTTCACCGAATTAGCTAAAACTGCATTTAAGATGAATAGAAACGGTAAATATCGAAAATATTCTCTTGAAGAGATAATTGGTAGTTTGGAACAATCCCCAGAGGCTAAACGTCAGATCTACAGCAATGTGGAATGATATAGTCCGATCTCTGTGGCGACACAGAGGAACCTCAATTAATTAAGTATTTGAGGTGATAACGTGAATGTCTATGGTAGCGTAATCCCTTGTCGGGTAAGACAAAGAACGAGCCCGTATCGGCTTATAACGGGAAAGTCTTAAAAAATGTGTTCATAGGGAGCACAACGTGCAATTTTTTTAAGACAATCACGTGGGAAGTCACCATGAAAATGGTTGACCCCGTATCGACTGATTCTCCAATATATGTTAGTATATTGCGAGATGAGATGTATCTTTATGAAAGATAAAATGCATCACACGCCGATATCTTCCAATGATGTATATTTAATGCCTTATTTCTCAGGTTTTGTGGATGGTGAGGGTTGCTTTTCTGTTTCAGTAAACAAAAGTAATCATCATAAGATTGGTTGGGAATTTAGACCAAGTTTTTCAGTCAGCCAGAATGCAGATAGAGCAGAGGTTTTATACCTGCTTAAAAAATATTTTGGTTGTGGAAACATCAGACCGGATAGGTCTGATAAAACTCTGAAATTCGAAATTAGATCCATCAACGATTTAATTAGCAAGGTTATTCCTCATTTTGAGAGATATCCTTTGGTTTCATCAAAAATTAACAGTTTTATTAAATTTAAGAAAATTTGTTTATACATTTTTGATAAGAAACATCTAAGATCAGAAAATTTAAAAAGTCTAATATCTTTAGCCAAATCCATAAACCAGTCAAGTAAGAGGAAAATATACAAAATTGAAGATAAAGATATAGTCAGCGCCATTAGCAATAATGGATAGTATAAAAGTGAAGTTCCGACCCGCACGAAAAGCGTAACGATCTGAGCACTCTCTTAACCACGGACTCGGTGAAATTGAACTTCCGGTGAAGATGCCGGGTACTCGTTGTTGGACAATAAGACCCCGTGGAGCTTTACTGCAGCTTGGTATTGATAATCGGTTTTCACTGTGTAGCGTAGGAGGGAGTTCACGAAAGTGAACGTCAATGAAACACCTCTCTTTTAATTCTGAGCGTCTTACCTTTCGCCGTGATCCGGCGATGGGACAATGCTTGGCGGGCAGTTTATCTGGGGCGGATTCCTGCTAAAGAGTAACGCAGGAGCCCAAAGGTTCACTTAGCGCCGATGGAAATGGCGCCATAAGTGTAAAGATATATGTGAGCTTGACTGCGAGACCTACAAGTCGAGCAGATGCGAAAGCAGGGCTTAGTGATCTTCCAAGTGTCATGTGGTAGACCTGGAACTTAACGGATAAAAGCTACCCCGGGGATAACAGGCTGATCTTACCCGAGCGTCCACAGCGGCGGTAAGGTTTGGCACCTCGATGTCGTCTCGTCACATCCTGGGACTGGAGCAAACAAAATTACTCTCCTTATCGGAAACGGTAAGGTAATTAAACGAGCCCAAAACGGTGAAAGCCTTCGTGTTTCAAATTAATATATAGCAATATGTATTATAATAATATAATGAAGGTTAATACCGTGGGAAAGAAATTATCTGAAGTAATTTGTGCTTATCTGGCAGGATTTTTAGATGGGGATGGTGCAATTATGGCATGCATCGAAAATCACCAAGAAAAGAAATTCGGTTTTCGTGTTAGGGTGTTTGTAAAAATAACACAACGTGATCGGATAAATTTAGAATGGGTATTTGTAAAAACAGGACTGGGTTCTTTAATATCCAGGAAAGGTTATTACGAATGGCTAATAAGAGATCAAAATCAGGCAAAATATTTTCTTGATTTAGTCTACCCATATCTTAGGTGTAAAAAGAGGCAGGCTTTAATTGCCGGTAAAATTCTCAATCGAAAAATCTTGTCTAAAAAAGATTTATTATATACAGCACATCTGGCTGATTCATTGTCATTGCTAAATGTTCGTTCAAAGAACAGAAAGCAGAATTTTTCGACAATGATCAAAGATAGTTTCTCCCGTAACGACTGATTCTTTCTTTTTTGGAGAAAGAAGAGACAGAATTTATTTCTGTAATACGGTTCGTGCCTAAAACTTATCTGGTGACAGATTTAGTTATGGCAAAGGTATAGTCTTACCCCAACAGTAATGTTGGAAGGTTGAGGCCCCAAGGGTCCGGCTGTTCGCCGGTTAAAGTGGCGCGTTAGATGGGTTCAGAACGTCGTGAGACAGTTCGGTCTCTTTCCACAACGAGAGTTAATGCTTTGAGAGGACTAATTCCTAGTACGAGAGGACCGGAATTACTAAACCTCTGGTGTACCAGTTGTTCCGCCAGGAGCATTGCTGGGTATCTACGTTTGGACTTGATAAGCGCTGAAAGCATATAAGCGCGAAGCAAACCTCAATACTAAAGCATTTCTGCTTTAAGCAGACGCAAATCCTAGGAGACTACTAGGTTGATAGGTCACAGGTGGAAGTACAGCAATGTATGCAGCCGAGTGATACTAATTATTTGCGCATCTCAATTTTCGTATCAGTGTTTTTCTTTTTGTTTGTTGGGTTTTTTGACTTTCTACTTGGTTTTTAGAGTATTTAATAATTCATTAATAGAGAATTATTGTTCTACTTTGAAAATATATTTACTAGGGGATAGCATCCTGGTGGCGATAGCGATGGGGTAACACCTCTTCCCATTCCGAACAGAGAAGTTAAGACCATCAGCGCCGAAAATACTAACTGTAATTTTTGGGAAGATAGGTCGCCGCCGGGGTATTATCTCCTAGTATTTTTTTAATAATTCATACAATATATCTTATTGCCACGCCCACAATCCTAATATATAATCCCTGTTGTCCTACTAGGACAGAAAGGGGGTTTTGTTATAAGGATATCTGGTATAAAGATTTCTGAAGTAACAAAGTCCGTAAATGTCAAAAGCAAAAAAAGTACATAAAGAAAATTCTGCAATGTCAAAGCTTTTAAAAGAGAAAGATTTGCAGATGAAGGAATTAAAACCGGGAGAATTAATAGAAGGATATGTAATATCCGTAACTCATGGAGAGATATTAGTTGATGTTGGAGCTAAATCCGAAGGAATAATCACAGGGGCTGAGTTGGAAGAAACAGATGGCGTTTATAAGGGATTAAAGGCTGGGGATCATATTACAGCAAAGATAGTACAACCGGAGAACATGCAAGGATACATTGTTCTATCTCTTAGGAAAGCAGAAAAAGATAGGAAATGGAAAGACGCAGAGGAAGCTTATTCCAGTGGTGCTTCTCTGGATGCAACTATCATTGAATATAATAAGGGGGGTTTATTATGCGATTGCCTTAATCTCAGAGGATTTATTCCTCTTTCTCACTTGGACAGATCCCACTTTGCCAATGATATCGCTAAATTTGCAGCAGGAAGTGAATCTGAACTTAAAGATTCTTTAAAAGTATTAGCAGGAAAGATTCTGAAAGTTAAAGTAATTGAGCTGGACCCGGAAAAGAATAGATTTGTATTATCAGAGAAAGATGCTTTATCCAACTATAGTGATGAATCAAAAGAAAAGAAACTTGCTGAAATAGAGCCGGGCAAAACATTGGAGGGAATAGTAACGGGTATAATGCCATTCGGAGTATTTGTAGATTTGGGAGGTGTTGAAGGGTTGGTTCATATCAGTGAAATAGCATGGGAAAAGGTAAACCATCCTTCTCATTACTTTAAAGTAGGTCAGACAGTATCTGTAATGGTTTTGGGAGTAGACGAACAGTCTAAAAAATTAGCCCTGAGTGTTAAAAGATTAACTCCTAATCCTTGGGAAACTGTTGATAGTAAATACCCCGTAGGTACTAAAATTAAGGGTTTAGTGTCAAAAATAGTTCCTTTTGGAGCATTTGTTACCATAGAAAAGGGTTTAGACGGATTAATACATATATCTGAAGCGGGGACTCCGCTTAAAGAAGGGCAGGAGGTTGAAGCTGTTGTTATTCAGGTAGATGGTGCTAACCAGAAACTTGCCCTCAGTACCAGAACTGAAAACTAAGCTAATACTCTAAAAAATGGTTACAGATAGACTTACCGAAAGAGCTAAGAAGGTGATCATCTCCCTTCCCAGGAAAGAACGCCTTTCTAGTAAAATAATTATCACAGCTATAAAGAAAGAAGAGGGTATGGGTAATATTCTTCTTCAGAACGATATTTATAACCGTATTCCCAAAGATAAATTAATAAATATATCTAAATTGATACATGAATCCTACTCTCAGGCATATACTTTAAATCATGTTTACGTGGGAACAGAGCATTTACTTCTGGCGTTGTTAAAGATTGTTAAATCCCCTGATTTTGACATAGTAAAAAAAGAATTAATTAAGATAAATATCTTTCCCGGAGGATTAAATATAACGGAATCAACACAAACACCCCTTTTAGATTCATTTGGAGAAAGCTATGTAAGAAGAGCAATAAGGAATTTAAACCGTAACTTTATACACAGAAATGTATATGACCTGTTTATATCAGCGCTGCTGTTAAAAAATACACAAAATGTACTACTTATAGGGGAGAACGGAGTGGGAAAGAGAACATTGGTGGAAATGTTGTCCAGAAATATCTTTTTACTTAATGTACCAAGAGGTATAGCAGGCTACAAAGTAATAGATTTTGATCTGATATCCTTTATGACGGGAGTATTTAGCAAAGGAAATATGGAATCAGCCCTTGTACAGCTATCAGATGAACTTAAAACCTTGGGAAAAACTATTCTATTCATCAGGAATTTTCAAAATATATTTTTTTCAACACCTTCGGGTGTTTCTGTTCCTATGTTTTACCCTCTATTTAAAACGGCTGTATCTCAATCAGGATCTAAGATAGTTGCCGTGATGAACTCCAATGTTTATGAGAAAATATTTTCGGATAATGAACAAATGCTATCTGACTATGCCGTTATTTCAGTTCCGGAAACTGAGGAAAGAGAAACACTTGGTGTAATGGAGGAGGAAGCTAAGGAACTAAGTCTTCATCATGATGTAATTATTCCTCATACATTAATAAAAGAGATATATAAAAAGGCCAAAGAAATAGAAAACGGGGTTAAATTTCCCAGAAAGGGAGTGGATTTCATGGACTTTTGCTGTACTTATGCATCTGTAGGAAAAACACAGATGCCGCCTCATTACATTGAAATGGTAGATAGAGGTATAGATTTAATAACAAAAATTGAATTAGATATTGTTTCCGGCAAATATCAGGAAGCTGTAAATCTAAGGAATAAATTTAGAAAATGCGAAGAAAAAATATCTAAAGAACAGGAAGGTATATTATTAAAAAAACATAATAGAGCTGTAATGAGTATAAAAGATATAAAAGATGCATTCGTAGCATTCAAGGAGGGGGGTAAGGGAGAGTCTTTATCCGGAGATGCATTAAGATTATCTACAGTAGCTGAGAAGATAAGAAAAAGGATTATAGGGCAGGATACAGCAGTTGATAATGTGGTCAGGTCTTTAATCAGATCCGAGCTTGGTTTAAGAGCCAAGAAAAGGCCATTGGGTAATTTTTTATTCTTAGGACCGACCGGTGTGGGAAAAACAGAATTGGCTAAAGTATTAGCGGAAGAATATTTCGGAGATAGATCGTTGATCAGATTGGATATGAGTGATTTTTCTGAGAAACACACAGTAGCTCGTCTAGTCGGAGCACCTCCGGGGTATGTGGGGTATGGAGAGGGGGGAGAGCTTACCTCAAAAATTGAATCTAATCCCAGTAGCGTTGTTCTTTTTGATGAGATAGAAAAAGCTCATCCTGATGTGCTGAATATTCTGCTTCAGATAATGGAGGAGGCGGAATTAACCGATGCAAAGGGGTCTACTTTTGATTTTTCAAAGTCTGTAGTAATTCTAACTAGTAATCTGGGTACAGAAATACTACATAATAATAGTATTGGTTTTGAACAAAGCATGCTAACAGACAAGAAAGTGGAAGATAGATTAAAGGGAAACCTAAAAAAGATATTAAAACCCGAACTTCTTAACCGTTTGGATGAGGTTGTGGTTTTCAAAAGACTGGGAAAAGAAGAGCAGAAGAAAATATTAAATATATTAATGGATGAGATATCCAACTCTCTTAGAAAACAAAGTATATCCTTAGATTTAAACAATGAAATAATAAGGATATTATTAAGGAAAGGTTATTCTGATGAGTTCGGAGCGCGTTCATTAAGAAGAACTGTAGAAAAAGAGCTTCTTGATCCCATTGCTTCTTTTCTACTTAAAAATGAAAAAA
>Ga0208040_1004098_pt1 | contig 11326 bp, 10 predicted proteins | sample AD_UKC083_MetaG_FD_184431 | JGI IMG/M metagenome (GOLD analysis project Ga0208040, IMG submission 184431) | Active sludge microbial communities of municipal wastewater-treating anaerobic digesters from USA - AD_UKC083_MetaG (SPAdes) (version 2) | ecosystem: Engineered > Bioreactor > Anaerobic >... | reverse complement strand
AGGGATCATTACCCAGCTTCTTGATGCCGCGGTAATCTTCTCCCCATTTGCCGCAAAACGCCTGCCAGGCTTCCCAGCCCTGCTCAGGGGTGTAGTGCGGATCTCCGGTACGAAATATATCCCTGAGGTCTTCTGCCATCACTCCTTTATCACCATGACGAACCCTGGCAAGCATATTACGTTTGAGGTGTGTAACGCACTTCTGGAGAGGAGTTCCAGGGAAAACTTCGGTCAAAGAATCTTCAAGATACTTTATGCCATCGGCAACCAACAGACCAATACTCTTGATACCTCTATGTTCCAATGACACAAACATCTCTCTCCAACCTGTTGCGCTCTCACTGGGACGATTGAATATGCCAGGCACTTCCCTGCTTTTGTCCTCCTTTACGCCCAAAACAACGTAGAAAGCCTCATTCTCAACACTACGCTTGCGGTGAACCTTGACATGAATGGCATCAACAAAAATAATCGGATAATAAGTCTCCAGGCTCCGAGAGAGCCATTGCTGAACATCTGCTCTTAGATACTCAATCATACGACTGATGCTTGCCTTGCTATACTGCTTACCGTATACTTCTCCAAATACTTCGCCTACCTGAGACGGGGAATGAACTATACCATATCTGTTCACAGTTTATTCAATATTACAATGAGAGGCGCGATCATTCTTCAATCGGGAACAACCCACCATTCATTGTATATCAGAAAGCAGCATGATTTATTAACAAGAAACCGAGTTATGAGTCTCCCCCAAACCCCCTCTTTTCAACATAACCAATTAACTTTGATAAAAAAATTGTCCAGGTATACTAGACCATCACAGCACTAACATTGCAAGGCTTCACAAGTCAGGTGCCCTATTTTAATGGGTACTATATTATTTTTAAATCCTTAAAGCACTTTTTAGTAAATGACAGCTCCAACTTGTGCATTGGAAGAACCACCATAATGATCTAACCCATCATTGCAATAACAAACACAGGAACAGCTTGGGCTTGTAACTCGTGCAAAATCATAAGCATACCATGCCATCGTGCCAGAATCACCAGAGCAGTAGCAGCCACACCCTTCGGTGCCGTCCAAGCGGCTCATTTCATGTTTTTCTAACTCAACTTCATGTATTGAATTGAGTTTTAATTTTTTAATTTTTTTCATAAATTAAAGTTTAAAGTTAAACACTTGAAAACATAAATGCTTATATATTTTTAATTAATTATATTACAAAAATTGTATTTATTTAATATAATCTCATAATTAGATGGTGAGGGACATAATAATTGATAAACGCAAGTACTACATGGTTCAAATTTAATACGAGTCCTTTTCCAAGAATAACCTTTATTAATCTCATTAAATAATAACTCATTTAAAGGCGTATTGATGGTACCTAATTGTGGCATATTTACATTAGCAAAAACAGTGGAATCAGACTTAATAGTTATTTTACCAAAGTCAAATGAATTTATTACTTCTTTTTGAAAGATTTGCTGCCTGCTCAATTTTGTATTAATTATGTCATTTTTTGACATAAAAACATATTTCATAAAAAACGAAATGTTACTGCCGGTATATATCGGTTTTATTTCATATTTATCAATATTATACTTATCAATAAGCCTCAAAGTAACATTAAATTCTTCAATCGAAGCAACCATAAATAAATAATTAATAAAAGATTGACTTATTTTCTTAAAAAAGGAATCAAAAATAGATTCTTCAACCGGAAATGTTATCATTATGTTTAGTCTATTATTGTCGTTTAAAAACTCATTGATAAAAGTAATTCCATCATTAGCATTTCTATAATTGATATGATACATTTTTAAGCTAGGAAATTTGTTTAATGTAAAATAAAGTTCAGAAATATTATAATTAAATATATTACCACCTATAATATTTATTCTTCTTAAAAAATAAACATCAATTTGATTGGTAAAACGAATAATATCTTCAAGCGATAATTTATTTTCTGATTTAGTACAAAACAGAGTCTGTTTGTAGTTATACTGACAACCACTACAATTATGTATACATGTTCCGTTAATATAAAGATTTAGTTCTTTGAGATATCGCTTATTATTGTCATTGTTAGATAAGCGGTATTCAGTGTTGTTATTGTCAATAGATGGTACAAATTTTAATTTTGGCGGTAAAAATACAGGTTTATAATATAACGAATTGCATTTTATAATTCCACCTGAATGTTTCATTTTAAGTTTTAAGATAAAAGGTCGTAATAAATTATTATTCAGTTCCTTCTCTGAAATTTTAGTACAGTACATATTTTTAATATCAACTATTTGATCCATTATATTTTTTATAATACCAATATTTTTAAATTCAATAGATTCGTATGTAAGGGTATTATAAATCAGGCCATTTTTTTTGAATCGCCAAATAAACGAATATGGTTCCAAATAAAGCCAATAATATTTCATTTCAACGGATCTAATTAATGATTATCATTTAAATAGCTAGTCTAATATTATCTAATTATTCAAAGTTGTATGTTTCCCAAATATGATTAAACAAGTCTGGTTCTTTTTCGAGAAATGACAATTGAAAGGCAGAATATTCTTGGAAAAGTTTATCATTAATTATCATCGACTTACATTTGGGATTGCTGTCCTTTTCAATCATTTGTAGCATGCACTTGGTACAAACATCTAGAAGCCCGCATTTAAAACATTGAGATTTTATCTTTTTATAATATTCATTATGTCGGAAAGCAATACTTTCAAAATCTATATTAACTACTGACTCAGTTACCTCACCATAATCTAAAGTTTGACCAATCCGCTCACATGGATACAATTTACCCTTGGCTGAAAGAAATACTTTTCTGCTAAAAGGTTCACATGTCGCAGTTGGAAATTTTACTATTAATTGATTATTAAATAAATCGTTATAGCTTTTAAATACATTTCCACTATGATCAAATAAAAAATATGCAAGTGCTCTTCTGGCTGGTACATCTACATCCATAACTTCAATAAGTTCCTGAACATTATTTGCTGAATTTAGGCTATTATTAATATTTTTAAAATTTTGATTATACAGATATTCTTTATCTTCTTTAATACCTACAGGTGACAATTCTGATATTTTAGGAACTTTATCAAACTCGCTTTTAAAAAATTCAATAATTTCAGAAATGCTATTTCGACTATGAAGGACAGCACTGAAATTTACACAACTTTGAAAATAGTTAGAATATTTTAATTGTAATATTTTGATATTTTTAAATACACTAGGAAATGAGGTTAATCCATTCTGATAGACTCTAAAACTATTATTTTTAAAATTACCATCAAGACTAATCAATAAATTGAATTTTTTTTCGACAATGTAATCTATATATTTATTCAATAATGTTCCATTTGTTGTCATGCTAAATTTACAATCTGGTATAATATTATCAACATAATCAATAACTTCTTGAATTAATTTGAAATTAAGTAATGGTTCACCTCCATAAAAGCCAATACTTAATTTTTTATTATGCGACTTGAGTAAAGAAGAAAGATTTATGTAAAAATCAATTAGATTTTTGGCTTTTGGGAATGTAAGAAAATCTCGTTCTCTTGTGCCATAATTGTTATACAGTTCACCATAAGCACAATATTCGCACTTAAGATTGCAGGCGTTAGTTGTTTCAAACAAAAGTTGGGATGTGTTCGCAAATTCATATTTTATTCTATTTCCTGTAAATATTCCACTATACTTCTGTTCGATATCTGCTAAATCTTCATCTTCATTAAAACAATCTAGTTTATTGACGTTTTTTAAAGTAAAGCATTTATGTTTTTTCGAATAACAGTAGTCGTTGTTTTGTAATCGTTTCATTGTCACATATTTTTTATATAATAATTGCTTAAATTTAAGTAAAATCAAATAATTAGAATTTTGATTTTAGTGTTACTTTCATTATTATCGGATTATCCAAATTATCTAAACGTGAGATCAAGTCCATTAAAGATTTTTGTTCATTAGGATATTTAATTTTCCTTCCAGAATGATTTTGCAATCCGATTTTTTCCTTAAATTGGAATATATCTAGAGGCATAATAACTTGGTTATTATAGTTCTGCATATTAGGCCAAAAATCTACTCCACCATCCCAATCATTAAGAATACCTGTTGATTCACCATTTTCGTTAACTAATGAACATCCCGTTTTACTATCTTTATCATACATAAGATATTTAATATCTCTTCTCCACATACATGAGGATCTAATAAAAACTTGATTGGAAATTTCCAGAGGTTTTACTAAAAAATAATTTATAGCCCTTTTTTGGAAATCTTGAAATTTAATCGGGTCCGTAGCAATTTTCTCGGGAATTAATTCTTCAGGAACTTTATATTTGCCTAAGTCTATTAAGTAAGCGGGTTCAATTATATCCTTCTCTTTATTAAAATAATATACTGTATCATTGTACTTTGATTTAAAGTACGGTATCTTATCATTAATGTAAAAGGTTGCCTCATTTGCTGAATTCGTAACTAAAATAGAACCGGGTAAGGTTTTTTTCCAAGTCGTATAATTTTTGACTACAGATATTGTATCTCCTCTTTCATTTGCTAAAATAAAATTATATTTTTCTGAACCATTGGTTCCGGGGTCATATGTTAAATATCTTGAATCTTTTAGAATAATCACTTCTTGATGGAATGGAATATTAATGGTTTTAATCAGATCACCATTAAATGAGAAAAAAAATAATTTTCTGAAATCATAAATTACAATCATTTCTTTGTCAGGAATTACTGACATACTGTTAATAATACCTATCTCACCAGGTCCTCTTCCGGGCCTACCGATTTTATTAATAAATCTTCCATCGACAGAAAATTTTAACACATGATTTACATTTTGTACAAAAATCCACCTATCTGTTAAGAAAAATTTGACACTCTGATGCTGATTAATCAAACAAGAAGGATTTGTTTCCAAGGGTATATATTTAACATCAGACGCTATTTGACTTAAATAAACCATCCTTTTATTTTTCAAGAGATTCTCATAATTTATAGTGTAGAATCTACTATTAATCATCTCTTTTTCAATATAAGCAGGACTTTTTGAATGTGTATGAAACAATATGATACTTATTAATACAATCGATTTTTTCATATTAAATTGGATTAGATATAGCAATTCCTTCACAATATTTCTTTGTCACTGAATATATTTTCCCGGATCCTACTGAGTAATCATTATTCATATTCAACGAATGTACCATGAGTTTTATAATACTTTTCACTAACAGGCACTAGAAAATTATAATTGTTCTTTGAAACTATGAAATAATCGCATCCGTAGCATTTTTTTCGATGGTAATAAACGCATAAGATCCTTTACATGTTTACATGTAAGAATCAAATACTTTGCATGGTGTTCGGCCAACTGACAGCAAGAGACTGCATGCGTAATTTGATGCTGAGCCTTGAAGCAAACAAGTCAAAGTACTATCATCTGGGTTTTGGTCCGACTGTCTCACGCAGAAATCTTGGTACGGCAAACGAGAAAAGGAACTGTAAGATTTTTGAAGAGTTTGCCTATGTGCTGATTACAGAAACTCGCAGAAGCTTTTACAGGAATGATTTTGAGATAGAGATTGATGGCAATGTTTATGCGCTGAACTCTACAACAATAAACCTTTGTTTGAGCGTCTTCTGGTGGGCTGAGTTCCGAAAGCATAAGGGAGGGATAAAACTTCACACTCTCTTTGATATTAAAACCTCCATTCCCGGTTTTGTCCACATCACTACAGCCAAGGTTCACGACGTCAACATAATGGATCTCATTCCTTATGAAAAAGGGAGCTTTTATGTTGCTGACAAAGCATACACCGACTTTAATAGATTGTACAGGATACATGATAACGAGTCCTTCTTCGTGGATAAGAGCCAAGGAAAATCTACAGTTCCACAGAATGTACTCAAGGGCAGCAGATAAAACAAAAGGTATCATTCATGATCAGGTCGGCAGGTTACTGCGAGCCTAATCAAGAACCGAGTATCCTGAAAAGCTGCGACGAATAAAGTATTATGATGCCGAGCATGACCTGTACCTTGTTTTCCTGACCAACAACATGTAACTGAATGCCATTGAGATTGCTTTCCTTTATAAGAAAAGATGGGAAGTAGAGCTGTTCTTCAAATGGATGAAACAACAAATCCTTCTGGGGAATTACTCTCAATGCTGTAAAGATCCAAGGGTGCTGCGCAATCATAGCTCACTGTCTGATCGCTCTGGTTGGTTACAAATTGAAAGTTGGGCGCTCAATCTACGAAATATTACAAATCCTGAGTATCTCTCTACTGGATAAAACGCCTGTTAAATAGATACTTACAAGATGCGATTACAATAATGTCAAAGAACCTCAAAATAACCGGTTAATAATCAGTGGGTTTTAAGTGCCCACTAGTAATATTATATATTAATTCTCTTATCCCAGGTCAATAAAAATATCTTATAACAGTTTAAAAATGAATCTCACAACTTTAATATCATTACAAATTTCTGCAATTATGATGACATGGAAGCAATAAATAACAGGAAAAAATCGGAAAAGATCGGAAAGCGTAGTTATGCCAGACACACTGATTGGAACACTATCTCAGAAGGAAGAGGCTATCAGAACACATGTAATGATCTGCTTCCTGGCACTGATCATTGAAAAATATCTGGAACTGACCACTCAAATGTCCCTGAGAAATATCAGGCTGCTGGTATGGAATATTACTGAGTCTCACATATGTGATAATGTAACAGGCGAAACTTTCAAATTTACTTCACCCGCTACCGAGCTTATGAAAAGTAATTTAGCTCCATTGGTGAAAAGGTGGAATCTTCTACCGCACTAATTGTCACAAGTCAGGAAATATTATTTTAAATATACTTTCATAATTAAAGGATTACTGAATTCATCAATATCTTTAAAGACAGCTGCCATTTCCCTTAAATACTTTGTTGCTTTCTTTGTTTTTTCTGTAGCTTTATTATAAGCTTTAGCGAATTCCTCAGCTTCTATGACACCGTATAAACAATTATCTTTATAAACCATATATCCTTTTTGATTCATTGGAGGGAAAGGTGCTATCTTGTCCAGGTCATTTCTTATATAAACCTGATCATAAACCCCTTCAAATTGCTTCCTCGTGAAACTCTTTAATAAATCCGAATTTTTATTATACACGGAAAATATTTCGGATCTCTTGCGTGATAATAATACTAAGAATAAGAAAGACTCAGTTTCCATGAATGATTGTACCCAGTAGCCATCCTGAATGTTGGATGTAAAGCTAAACATACCATGATCTCTCCAATCTTCCCATTCAAATTTTTGTTTATCTAAATCTATAATATACCTGGGTGATGTATAAAATTCTTTATTGACAAAAAATATTGTATCACAGAACTTTTCCTTAAATAAAACAGTTGAATCAGTTATTTGAAAACTATAATCCCAGGGTGTTATAGGTCTTTTGTTCTCCTGTGATTTAATATAATTGCGATAGTTATTGTAAATAACCCGAATAGAATCTCTTTTTAAATCGAAAAATGAATACAGATACTTAACTTTTGGATTTTGGGCTGTTGCAACAAACAGATTATCATGGAAAAAACCGATTGACCATGTCCAATATTCAGGAGGACTAATTGTTCTGTTAATGGTATTGATATACCTTCCATCAAAACTATAGATTTTTATTTTCCTGCTGATCTGATCAAAAACATAAATAAGCTTACCATTTTCATCAACAGTAAAACAACGCGCAGATGCTTCTTCCGGACCGCGTCCGACCTTAAATATACTTTTTATAAATTGACCATCCTTACTGAATTTCAATACTTCAAGTTCATTTTGAATAAAAATATAATCTTTAGTGATGGCATACTCATTGAAATAATTCATCAATGAACTGTCAGTTGACTGAAGTGGTATATATTCGATTTTTTTAGCAATATTTGATAGGTTTAGAGAATCGGTTGTTACTTCTGATAGATTTAGATGTATTGTCCTGGGAAAAACAAGATTCAGTGATTCAGGTCTTTCTCTGGTATTACAGGAAATAAAACTAAAAATAAGAAAGAAAGAAACAGTTAGTTTTATGGATTTTTTCATGATATTCTGAAAGGTGTTGAATTCATAATAAAGTTACAATTCTCTTGATTTTAGTGGTCATATCTACGTAATAATATATATAATAAGATACTACCATCTTTTTTTAAAATATCAGGTTTTTATTCGATACAGTAACTGTAACTGTAACTGATATACAGTTTGTTTCCTGCTTATAGCACTAAAACAATTTCTAATCATTCGGTGAACACGTTTCAGGTTTAATCTCAAACTCTCTATCCCTGCTCTTTAAATTTACTTAGCGCTATCATTGGCCTTTTCTTAATTGATTTATAAATCATTCTTATGTGATATAGATACTTGCTAATAACCAGAATAACTCGTGAAGTTATTCTGGTTATTTTTGTCAATATTTATGTTGACTTTTTGCAGAATTCTGCAGAAAGTCTCCTTTCAATATACTAGTGATGCAATTCGTAATTATAATAGCTAACATACAAAGCTAGGCAATTTTTACACCTTGACTTCATAAATAGAATTAAGGAAAAATAAGTTCTTAAAGAATCCCGCCAGTATATTTGATCATCAATCCTAAGGATTTAAACAAATTTTAGATTCAGCATAACCTGGAGCCCAATCGCATACAGGACAGTCAGGACAAGTGCATTGACTATCTGACGCACAATGATAAAGACAACAATCACCACCGTCATAACCTCCCCTTAAAGTAATTAATTCATCATTTTTAATCACCTTTTCAGGATTGATCTGTAATTTATTAAGTTTTTTCATGATAATCAATTTATAAATTAATAAATACCAACACAAATTCCCTGATTTATCATTTCACAGGCCGCTACCGGGGTTGCAGAAAATGTTTACCTTCGCATGTTTACACCTCCTTTCTGTTAAAGGACCCGGCTCTCTGCTTCTACCACTATTGCGGAATCATCGCTACGCGGAATTGTCGCTGCGCTCCAAGCTTATGGCTATTAAGCTGCCTTTTTCCTGATTATTATTTTATATATTGATTTCTTCTTACCCAGGTCAATAAAAATTTCCTACAATAGTTTAAAAATGAATCTCATAACTTTTGACATTATTACAAATTTCTGCAATTATGATGACATGGAAGCAATAAATAACAGGAAAAAATCGGAAAAGATTGGAAAGAATCGGAAAAAACCAGAAAAGATCGGAAAGCGTAGTTACGCCAGACACACTGATTGGAACACTGTCAAGCCCTTTTTTTCTCAAGGTGTTCCGGCGTTGAGTTTTTAAATTTTTCACTGGTAATCAAACAAACCATACACCGGTTGCACTTAAGCTTATTTCATACTCCATATTGGGTGTGACGAAGAGTTAAAAACATTAATACCGGATTATCAAATTCATTTAATCCATTAGCAAATTTTTCAAGCTTTTTCTTTTTTTCAGGATATTTTGGATTAATATTCTTAAATTCATCACTGGAAACATATTCTTTTAAATGATTTGCGTCAAACCACATGACAAAAGTAGAATCATTGACCATCTGCATTGGATAAAATTTTGGGCCGGCATCAATATCGTTGCAAATACCTGACGAATACAAGAAATTATCTGTATTTGGCGGATCACAAAATACCAATTCCCCACTCTTCTTATCGTAAATACCTAAAACATTAGTGGTATTATAATCAGACTTCACATCTCCAAATAATATTTTTGGTGTTATCCTTTTAGCGGGGAAATGCCCTCTAAACTGGCAGTCCAAAAACAAAAACTTACTACTTTGAAATACATTTTCAAGGTAAATGTAACTAGACCATTCTTTACTACTTCCAAGATCTTTTTCTGAGATTTTACTTCCTCTGAAAGAGACAGGCTCTGAAAATTTTCCAAAGTTAAATATATAATATGGAATTAGTTGGTTATTTCTGGTCAGACAGAACATTGTATCATTGTAAATTTCTTTATAGAAGTAACTTCCATTAAAGGAATAAATGTTGGCATGCCCTTCCTGACGGCTTGCCAATTCTTTTGCCCGGTTAAATTTTATATAGTTATCATATAGTTTTATCGGATTTCCTTCTGTATTTAAAATAACTGCTTTGTATTTTTTACTGCCTGTTGAATTCGGGATATGCCCAAAAATCAGGGAGTCATTAAAAAAATTCCAGCTATAAACATAATTGTCATCAAATAAAAAAAAGTTCTTTTGCTTTCTTAAATATTCTCCATTGATATTATATAAAAATAAGTCATAAAGGCCTTGTATATAGATATTTGCATCAATACTAACAAAAGCATTGTTAACATAATTATATTCTCCGGGGCCCCGACCCTTGTTTCCAATTTGTGAAATAAAGTTGCCTTTATAGTCATATAATAAGCATTTATTTATATCCTTTGCTAATATCAAAATATCTGAAAAAGAACATTCCCAAATTCCGGAAAAAACTAAATCTTCATATTTTTCTAAAAGTACATAATGAATATCGTCTGTAAAATGACTAAGAAAAACATTCTTAAAATTATTTATATTGGATTCAACATCAATTGTAATTAAATCTTTACTTCCGCTTCCAGGGCAACAAGAAAAAGAAAACTGAGTGAGTATTAAATACATTAAACACCAATTAATCATTTTCATGTTCAAATAATTCCATAAGTTATTAAATATTAACAATATAAATACAAGGGAGAGAAATTAAAATTTAAAGGTTATGCTCAAAAAGTTATTAGTTTTCAACCCTTTTTCATGTGTAACAAATCAGAGCTTCTTAAAATAGCTTAGACAAAATAAGGAGCTCTGATTTAAATTAATTCCTTTGCTCCTATATACAGCGACAATAAGCACCCATTGGATTCCAATATGCATTACAATCCATCTCACAACCAAGACCAGATTCACCACAACAAACACCGTCAATTACAGGTACTCCTTCATCATAATATACCCAACAATAGAATTCGCAGCTACCACTACCATATCCACCTTTCAAGCTTAACAGCTCCTCATTTTTCATCACCTCTTCAGGATTGATTTGCAATTTATTAAGTTTTTTCATAATGATGGTTTTTAAATTTTAGAAACAGTTTAAAAATGAATCTCATAACTTTTGACATCATTACAAATTTCTGCAATTATGATGACATGGAAGCAATAAATAACAGGAAAAAAATCGAAAAAGATCGGAAAGCGTAGTTACGCCAGATACACTGATTGGAACACTATCAAAGTCCCC
>Ga0208040_1004092_pt1 | contig 11340 bp, 11 predicted proteins | sample AD_UKC083_MetaG_FD_184431 | JGI IMG/M metagenome (GOLD analysis project Ga0208040, IMG submission 184431) | Active sludge microbial communities of municipal wastewater-treating anaerobic digesters from USA - AD_UKC083_MetaG (SPAdes) (version 2) | ecosystem: Engineered > Bioreactor > Anaerobic >... | reverse complement strand
CTGATTTAATTTCCTTGACTTCCAGGTCAATCTTCTTGCCTGTCAGCGCTTCCAACTGCTGGCGCAGCACTTTGACGCTCTCGCCTTTGCGCCCGATCAGAATGCCGGGTTTGGCAGTTTGCAGGGTGACCTTCACCTTGCCTGGATAGCGTTCGATTTCGATGTTCGAAACACCAGCGCGGTCAGCTTCCTTCTTGACCAGTTTGCGGATCTCAAGATCCTGATGCAGATGATCAGTGTAGTCTTTGCCTTCAGCGTACCAGCGTCCTAACCAGGGTTTATTGATTCCCAGACGAAATCCGATTGGATGTACTTTACGACCCATATCTAACTCCTTACCTTTACTCGACTTCGCGTAATATAACGGTCACATGCGAACGGCGTTTCAGCATCGGCTTAAAACGACCGCGGGCGCCAAACGAACGCCACTTGCGAGTGGGAGCTTCGTCAGCGAAAATCTTGTAAACAACGAGGTCATCGCGGTTCACGCCAAAGTTTTCTTCAGCGTTCGACATAGCCGAATAAATCAGCTTGTGCACCGGGCGGGCTGCCTTGTTGGGGGTCAGACTCAAGGTGTGCAGCGCGTCAACGACCTTCTTTCCGCGAACCAGGTTGATTACCAGGCGGGTCTTCTGAGCGGATTCAGCAAAGTTAGAGAGTTTTGCGGATATTTCCTGTGCCATTCTCTTCCTCATCTTCCCTTCTCAGAGACATGTCCGCGGAACCAACGAGTGGGGGTAAATTCGCCCAAACGATGACCAACCATGTTCTCGGTCACATAAATAGGAACGTGACGGCGTCCGTCATGCACTGCGATGGTGTGCCCGACCATCTGGGGGAAGATGGTGCTGGCGCGGCTCCAGGTGCGGATGATCTTCTTTTCGCCTTTCTCGTTCATCTCTTCAATTCTTTTCAACAGTTTCGGGTCTACAAATGGCCCTTTTTTCAATGATCGCGACATCTTAGTTTCCTTTTCTGTCTCTCAACCGCTATTTACGCTTTGCCTTGGAGCGGTGGCGAATAATCATGGCATCGGTGCGCTTATTGGTGCGCGTCTTATAACCAAGAGTTGGCATACCCCAAGGGGTCTTCGGACCGGGCATACCGATCGAGCTGCGACCCTCACCACCGCCATGCGGATGGTCCCTTGGAGACATCGCTGAACCGCGGACTTCCGGGCGCAGCCCCATATGGCGCGCGCGTCCGGCTTTGCCGAGCTTGACGTTGCTGTGTTCCACATTCCCAACCTGACCGATCGAGGCGCTGCACTCCTGCAAAACCAGGCGCACTTCCCCGGAAGGCATGCGCACATGTGCGTATTTGCCCTCTTTGGCAAGCAACTGGGCGGAAGAACCCGCGGAGCGGCAGATTTGGGCGCCCTTGCCGGGATGCAGTTCGATCGCATGAATCGTGGTGCCAACCGGGATATTCGCCAGGGGAAGGTTGTTCCCGGGACGGATTTCCACATTGGGACCGGAAAGCAGCGTGTCGCCGACTTTGACGCCGATCGGAGCGAGAATATAGCGCTTTTCGCCGTCAGCATAGGTCAGCAGAGCCAGACGGGCAGTCCGGTTGGGATCGTATTCGATCGCGCTGACTTTGGCTGGAATGTTCGTCTTTTCGCGTTTGAAGTCCACCAGGCGGATCTGCCGGCGGGAGCCGCCGCCGCGATGGCGGACGGTGACACGACCGCTCGCGTTGCGTCCGGCGTGTTCTTTCTTCGCCACGATCAAACTGCGTTCCGGGTGGGTTTTGGTAATTTCTTCGAACGTGTAGCTGGTCTTATGCCGCTGACCGTTCGTCTTGGGTTTGTAAATCTTAACAGCCATTAGTCCACTCCTTCAAAAACAGGAATGCTCTCCCCGGGTTTCAGAGTCACGATGGCTTTTTTGTAGCCGCTCGAACGCACAACCAGACGGCGCGTCCGCGAATTGCGGTGCGACTTGGCGGGGAGGTTGATGATATTGACACGCTCCACATTGACGTCAAAAGCCGTTTCGATGGCGGTCTTCACCTGTTCGCGAGTGGCAAAGGATGCCACTTCGAAAACGTACTGGTTCAGTTTTCCAGCCATGTAATTCGACTTTTCTGTCACAACAGGGCGTCGCAGGATATCAAAAACGGTATTGCTCATTCTGCTTCACCTTCCTATCCCAAATAACTCTTGATCACATCGAGTGAAGCAAGGGGGATAATGACTTTCTCACAAGTGAACAGATCGCGGATATTGAGGTAATTTGCCTGCAGCAGTTTGGCGTTTGCCAAATTGCGTCCGGATTTGATCAGGTTTGTGTAAGAATCGCTCTTATCGGGCACCAAAACCAGTTTGCGCGCCTCGCCAGCCAAAGCGGAAAGGGCTTTTGCCAGATCGGCGCTGCGGGGTTTATCCATGCTGAGGGAATCGACCATAATGATCTTCTCAGCATTGGCGCTCGCGGTCAGCGCGCTGCGCAGGGCTGCGCGGCGCATCTTCTGGGGCATCGCCTGGGTGTAATCACGCGGTTTCGGGGTGTGAACGCGTCCGCCGCCAACAGACTGAGCGGAAATCATGCTGCCGCGTCGGGCACGCCCTGTGCCCTTCTGTTTCCAGGGTTTGGCGCCGCCGCCTCTGACTTCACCGCGCCGCTTGGTGTTGTGGGTGCCCAGGCGCGCGTTCGCCATTTGGCGCAGGTAAGCCTGGTGCATCAGATCCACATTCACTTTCGCTGCAAAAATCTCATCGGGCAGGTCAACAGTATCCGATTTTTCGCCTTTTAAGTTATAAACATCAACTTTCATGATAGCTTTCTCCATTCAACCACAAGCGGATTACTGCTTGCGAGCCTCTTTGATGATCACTGTTCCGCCTTTGGCGCCTGGAACGGAGCCCTGAACCGCGATCAGATTGCGCTCTGGATCAACCATCGCAACACGGATATGCGAAGAAGTGACCTGAACATCGCCCATATGCCCAGGACGGCGCTTGCCCTTAAAAACACGACCTGGCGTAGTGCCGGACCCTGAGGAACCGGGCGAACGCTGGCGGTCAGACTGACCATGGGAGATGGGTCCGCCGCCAAAGCCATGACGTTTCATGGCGCCAGCGAAGCCCTTGCCCTTGGAGGTGCCGATCACGTCAACGAATTCGCCTTCAGCGAACACAGAAGCTTTCAGCTCGTCACCTGGATTGATACCATCGATTTTTTTAGTGCGGAATTCCCTCAACACGCGCACGGGGGGGAGATTATTGGTCTTGAGATGCCCTAATTGAGCCTTGCTCAGACGCTTTGGTTTTACTTCTCCGAATGCTAATTGAACAGCGCTGTAGCCGTCGGTTTCAGCAGTCTTGATCTGAGAAACAAAACAAGGCCCAGCTTCGATAAGCGTCACGGGTATTGCGCGCCCGCTTTCATCGAAGATCTGGGTCATACCGATCTTTCTTCCGATTAGCCCTTTTAACATACTATTCTCCTGTTTAATATTCTGCGAGACTGTCAGCCTGGGCAAGCTGCATCATCTCCGCACAATTCAGTCAATGTTCCCTGTGAAGTCGTCTGCCCACGCGGAAAACATTCTTAAATTGCCACACAAATAGAACTACCCCTGAAGGTAGCCCAACAAATATATCACACCCCCCCGCGGAATGCAAGGGTTTTTTGCCTGCTCTTTCTGCACAATTTCCCTTGGTTCTTTTGCCAGTCTCTTGCCACATTTTCCAATCGCCTGTCGGAGGGAAAAACCGGGTAACTAACGGGCTTATTCCTACCACACCATCCAATCCCCTCAGTGTTTTTTCCATAGACCCTTTAGGGATCGCGCTGATTAAGCGCAGGGAGCTGGCTTTTCAGTCAGCTCCCCGGCAAAATGCTTGTTAAAACTGAGCTACTTGAACAAAATAGGCAAATAAACCGAGCCTGGCGAGGCTTTGTAGAGGTTGAAGTCAAGCTTTCCGATATCATCCGTGGTTGAAGCTGATGAACCAAGGCTGAACCATCCATACCAGACCTCTGCTGTGTTATAGGTCCCTCCAAGATTCCAATCAACGGTGACATCAAAAGGAGCCATGGCAGGAACGCTTGCCGGACCGGTAATGGTGTAATTATCTCCGCCCGGTCTCGGAACAAAGCCGTATGCCAGCTTGACGCTATCTTCCGCCCCTGTCTCAGAGGATTCCCAGTTTTGCACCAAAATCCAGCAGGTGCCTGAGAAAGTCGGTCTAAAGAGGCTCAGATATTCCATCGGACCCTGTCCAGCGGCAAAGGCTCTCAGCATGCTGTCACTCGGCGTGTTGCCCAAACCCACATAGATGTCCAGATCCGCAGAGGTGGTCTCGAGAATCTCGACAACCAGACGCTGCTGATTGGACGGACAGGTTGTAACGGTATACCAGACGTCCGTCAGATCATCGTACACATCGTTCCTGGTAGGGTCCTGCGGCAGGCTGAAAGATTCAACGGTCGCGGGCTGCAAGCCATAGCGCACATTCGAAAAAGCTGTGATCGGGCTGGAGTAATACTGGTCTTCAAAGACGTACTGACCAGCAGGGGCGTCAATATTTCTGCGCAGTTCAGAGGGGAAAGTTGAACCAACTGGCGGCGCCTTTACCGCCAGGGTAAAAGCAGTGGTGCTGATCGGCTTCCCGCTCGGGAAGGTATTTCCGGTCTCAAAACGGATGCGCCCAAACTGCCACGCGCCGCCCGAAAGAATGGAAGCGGTCACTCTGATAGTGATCGTCTGGGTCCCGTTGGCAGGAATGGAGAAAGATCCGGCAGGATAGGTGGTGATTTCCACCGCGTCAGTTTTTTCGATCCCGATCGTGTAGTTTGTCCTTACTCCAGAGACATTCTTGACCGTCCGCGTGAAGGTGCAACCTCCCATGCAGTTGCTGTTCTGGTAGGAAGGGATGTTCAGAGTGCGGATATTTCCGCCATTTGCAGGGTTCGCGGAACATAGTCAGCATAGCTGACTTCCATCACCAGCCCTGCCAATGCCGCTTTGCTCATATCGAGCCGGCCATTGCCGTAGATAAATGGTGTCACAGGACCCAGATCGTGATCTTTGGAAGTACCCGCCAGGGCAGTCATGATGATTGCCGAGCGGATCGCTGCGGGACTCCAATCCGGGTGGAGCGAACGCATGACAGCAGCAGAGCCTGCGACTTGCGAACTTGCCATAGAGGTGCCAGTCATGAGGTCCACCTGATTGGGTCCGGAATAAGCGGCCAGGATATTCGTGCCGGGTGCGACCAGGTCCGGTTCAAGCAAATCAAAGTTGTTGACAGGTCCTCTGGAGCTGGAATGTGCCACAATATCGCCCCATTCCGGACGAGCTCCGGAGCTAAGGTCAGCGAGAATGGTCACCCTCATCGGCTGGGCAGCGACATTTTCCATTGCCAGACCATCTTCCAATGAGATCATCGCGCTGGGCATGTTCACAACTCCCGTGTCCGAGCCCATGAGAATGGGTGTTCCTGAAACGTTGTTGTAAACGATTCCAAAGACAGCGCCTGCGTTATACATATTCTGTACCTTATCCTTAAAGGAGCAGTTACCGCGCTGCACAATGCCGACCTTCCCGTTCAGCGCCCCTGCAGCCCAGGCGGAACAGCCATCTTTATTGTTTGACTTGCCGCCCCAAACCAATTCTTTGTTGGTCAGGTCTGATGCTAACGCAGGAGAAAGTTCTGTGGTAGAAGGAAGGGCTGACGAAACAAGGTCGCCCGTGCCCGGATTGATGGTGACAGGATAGCCAAAAATGCGACCATGTTGTGTGTTGCCGGTCACCAGTGCCCACGGGGGCAGCCTATAGATCGTAGAAGAGGCAGGTCCGAGATTGCCCGCGGAGGCTGCCGTGATTATTCCAACCCGGAAGGCTTCAAGCAAAGCGGCGTCCGTTGAATCCAACCACGGGCTGTGAGAAGGACCCACGGAATATCCAATCGATAAGTTCAACACATCCACACCATCAGCAACAGCCTGGTTTACTGCGGCTGCAGAAGCGTTGGTGTCGCAGCCACTGGAATCACAAACTTTATAAGAAATGATTTGAGCATTCGGCGCCATACCCGAGATCACCACATCAATATCGCCATAATTGATCCTGATGCGGTTTCCAGCAGCGGTGCCCGCCGCATGCGAGCCGTGGTCAAGGGTATCGTGACCATTCCCGCTGCCGGTAAAATCATAAACGCCAAGCAGTTTGTCATTACACGCGTGGGTGCCTGGATTCGTGTGGCAAAGACCTTTATAGACTCCCTCACCATACGGATTGATATACACGTACGAGTCCAAGGGGGTGGTCTCCGCAAAGCTGGGATGACTCAGGTTGATACCCGAATCAATGATGCCGATAATCGTGTCAGCGCCTTTCGCGCCCACTCCCGTTGGCACGGCAGTACCATCCCAGACATGGTCAATACCGACAAACTCAGCACTGTAGTCTGTGTCGAGGTGATAAACGCCGTCAGGGTAAACCTCAAGGACTTCCGGCTGCGCGCGCAGCTTCGCGGCTTCTTCGAGGCTCATGCGGGCAGAAAAACCATTCAGAACATAATCGTAACGGAAGAGCACCTCGAGGTCGCGACCCAATATTGTCTCCGTTTTCGCGATAAAGGCATCCATGTTATGGTTCAGATGCGCCAGATAAGATGAGGCTTCGGTGGAATTTACCAGCAGTTTGCCCGCTTCATTTTTGGGGATCGGCGCGAATTTCGCGCTGCCACCGTCATAGGCTGCCAGGGAAGGTTCGTTGAGTTGAATCGTGAAGCTCTCGGCTTTGCGGGCAGTGTCCAACCATTCCTGATCTTCCGCCGTGGTGACAAGGTTGTCGGTCGGCGGGTAGGCGCGTTCCGGCGCGGCAGCAGCCACAGAGGTAGTTATCAATGCGATCAGCATAAGATAACTAACGAATTTTGATACGAATTTCAGCATGGTTTGATCTCCTTTGAATTAGTGGGTTTTAGAGTGACACTTGTCTTAAACAGATCTATTTTGTTTGTTCTCCTTGATTGTCAGGATTCTGAATGAAACACCGGCAGCATTCCACACACCGCCAGCGTTTCACGGAACATAACTATAACACACGCTTCGAATCTTGCCCTTGGGACGCCAATGCTATGGTTTCTGTTGAAAAACAACCTCCGAACCCTTCTACAGACCCAATGATCTGGTCGACTGAACTTATTACACCAAAAAGCTGAACAAACTCCATAAAGGCGAAGGACTGGCAGGAAGACCAGCCTATGACCCGGCTCTGTTGCTTAGGAGCCTGCTGATCAGCTGTCTGTACGATCTTTCCGAACGGAAATGGGGGAAGCCAAAATGCAGCATGGGCTAGGCGCTGTCGATATATTGACTTGGAGAAGTACGGGGTTCAGGTATATCTTACTGCGATCGTACAGAGTTTGAAGCGGATGGTGAAGCCGATAAGCGGGGTGGGTTTCAACTGTCCGAGCTCTGGCAGAGGATGGCTTGAGTAAGGGAGGATTGTTGATGGTAGAGGAAAGGAGGTAAAAAAGGAAGAAAAAGACCGAATAAAATGAGAATAACAAGCCTCAGATGAACCACTGATCCGGTTCACAATCGGACTTGACAAGGTTCTTGTCGAAAATACTGCTTTATTTCAACAGTCTCATGTGTAGGGATTGAATAACTAATGTAAAATTGTATTGACAAACGCTTTATTCAATCAACTGGACCCCGTAATAAAGTATCCAAGGAGGCTCTTATGAAAAACAAAATCTTTAGAACGATGTCTCTGGTTATCGCAGTGCTTTTATTGCTGGGGCTGGGGATTACCGGCCACGAGGCTCACGCTCAGGAACCAGACTTGTACATAGTAGATACTACCGAGGACCTCAGAGACCGTGTGCAAAACGGCGTTTGCAGCGCAAATATTCCATCTGACGGACCCTGCTCGCTGCGCGCTGCGATCTATGAGGCAGCGCGTTACACCGGCGGGAAGATCACAATTGAAGTCCCGCCAGGGGTCTACAAACTGACGCTGACAGAACCGTCTTCTGAGGGAGAACCGGAAGACCATTATGGCAATTTGGACTTTCCGGATATCGCCGTTGGATCAACTGACATCACGATTATTGGCACTGGAGATTGGGATAATCCTTCGGTTATCGATGCCAATTTTATCGATCGGGTCATGCAGATAGGGGAAAGGCAAAAAATTCGTCTGGAAAACCTGGTGTTGAAGAACGGATTGGCAATGAGTGATGACGATCGTCGTGGCGGAGGACTGAATATTCTTAATGCCACCGTAACATTACTTCACGTCAGGCTGACCAATAACGAATCCCCGGAGACTTCCACTTCCACTTCCCCTTCTAATGGTGGCGGGATCTTCAGTTGGAATTCGCAACTAAGCCTGTTGTATTGCGAGTTGGACCATAATAAAGCTCTTGAATGATCTGCCTATATAGGAGGCTTTGACCGGGGGATAACAAGTATCTGGGCATCGACCATCCACCACAACACTGTTAATCTTGAATCAGGTTCTCACATTATTCCAGGCACCGACATGCTCATAATTAACAGCACCATTTCCGATAACCAGGGCGGACGTTACAACATTGAAACTCGTAAAGATTATTCATTAATAATAAAAAATTCAACAATAATTTCCAGAGGGGAGCTTGGCATCGTAGATAATAAGTCGGACAAATTGACTTTGCGATTCAACATCCTCCAGGTTATCCCAACCCTGGGCGTCGTTTCAGGAAAGGTCTGCGATATGCCTGAAGGCTATGAACCGTCCTATGGCGGCAACTTTTTCTCTGATTACTCCTGCAATCCTAAAGTAGACGAAGACAAAGACATTGTTATTCAGTATTCAGACATGCTCCTCGGACCGCTGGCTAATTATGGCGGTTGGACGCCCACAGTTCCTCTTCTCAGTCGTCAGGGTCAGAAATCGCCGGCTGTTAATTTTGGCAGCGGTAGATGTCCCGGTTTAACTTCTGATTCATATCTGGAGAAGGACCAGCGCGACAAGGACCGAGACCCTTGGTGTGACTCGGGCTCATTTGAGCTGCAGTTTGGTGAGATTCCAACGGTCGTGTATTTGCCGCTGATCACCAAATAGTTGCGTATCTCGGCGTTTGCGTTGCTCATGACCCCTCCGTAGAGAGGGCAGTAATGTGTAAGAAGGAGGCTGAGCCAAAAGTTAAAAATTTGATTCCCCACTTCTGGTTTTTATAGCCATAATTTGGGGATTGTATTATTTATTAACGAGATAATTTGATTGTTACGATCACTTTTAGTCCTGTTTTCTGAAAGATTTGGGCTTTTAGTTCAGCCTCCGAATAAGCTATCCGATCAAATCGATGAGTTTATGATCTGGATTCCAACAGGGAACGGCTGCCACTTTTCCGGATTCCTCCTCGGAAAATATATCCGGGAATCGATCCAATGACCCTGCGTTTACGTGCCGTTTTCGGTTTCTCCTCTTTAAAAACTATCTTTGGAAAATAAAGAAACTCAGCTATGAGACAGACGCACAGCTAAGGTTTGTAAGCAAGAGGTTTCTTATTTAACTATCAGACGTTTGACCTTACGCCACACTCTGCCAGGGAAATTCACCAGCCATTTGAGCAAAGCATGAGCGTGCCGTTTCCCCATCTTGATCGGATAGTTCACCACTTGCAGTCGTTTCTTCCACACCGGCACAAAGATTTTACCGCTGCTGAAGATCTGCTCAAATCGCTGCAGAATTGCATCCTCTTTGAGATAATCAGCTTCTTTGTCATCGGGCAGGAAAGTCGCTGAGAGATACCGGCTTGCCAAGTCGGGATTTTGGTCTACCTCAATGACCCGTTGCGCGACAGTCTCGAAATCGGGATAGTCATGTGCGTTGATGAAAGCCTGCGGGTTGAAATCCTCTGACACACGGGGATTGCCCCAGTAAATCGGAATTGTATTGCAAAGCAAGGCTTCGATTAACTTCTCGGTCGTGTAGCCTGGATAAGAAGAATTCTCAAAGACCAGCGCAAACTTGTAGCCTTGCATCCAAGCCATCTTCTCCGCCTGTGTGGGACCAAGCTGATAACCGATGTTGTTAAGCACCTTGCCGCCCGAATCCACCCGTTTATATGCGGAGAGCAGCTCAAACATGTGCAGGCGTTCCTTGGCTCGCGGGTTGCTGACCAAAAAACAGCAGAACTTACGCCTTTCAAAGTCTGGCGTGTTTCGTCTTGGCAGCTTTACTTCTTCATACAGGTCGTTCAAGCGGTAATAAGGCAGGCGATAATTGCGTTCGGTGATTGGCCAGTCAAAACTAAAACTGTAATCATTCTCGCGCAAAAGCGGGCGGAAGTTCTCCGGCGTGTAATAGATACGCGGCACCTGCCACTTGAGGTACTCACAACCGTAGGCTGAACAAATTATAAAGTCTGGCTGTTTCGGGTCGAGAGCAATTTGCCAACGTTTGGCAAGCAAACGATAGATGGGGTTCTCGGTTTGGATTTTTTCAACCGTGGCTGGATGCCAAAAATCAGTGAACCAAAGCCGAAGGGGAGCTTTGTTTTTTTCGTCCATATCAGTCTTTGACACCATTGTAAATTTTGATTGGCTTGACAACTTCTTTGCGCAGCCCCAGGGTCACCAGGACGCGCTTCACCAGATTCTTAACTCCGCCAATTACCCTGTCCACAAGTGAGATTTTTTGCACTTTAATCGGTCTGACTTTGGGCAGGTAAGGCTGCCCTGGCTCAGTTATATGGTCGATAAAATGAGCCTTGTCCTCCTCGCGCAGAAGACGGCGGTTGACCCAGACCTTTTGGCCGGGCACGGTGTCTGGAGCTTCCCAGCCAAGGTAGATAAGACCATCGCTAAAGAGCGGGTGTTCGAAATTTTTGTACAGCAGCAGGGAAAGAATCGCCTGATCATGCCGATGGGTAGGCAAGGTTGCTTTGACTGCTGCTTCATCGCAAACAATTCGAGCGGCTTCCGACAACATATCTTTGATTCTGCCCTCTTTGCGAAAAGCCATCAGCCCGCTTGGCAGCGTATGCTTCCCGAAGCGAAACTCAGGGCTAACTCCGCAAGCATGGCAGGCTGCTTCTGAAGCCTCATAATCCAATAATTCATAATTCACTAACATGAAATATCCTACCTGATCTAACCAGGTAAATATCTCATCTAAAGGTCGCAAGACGGTCAAGCCAGCGTCCATCCAAATGATGTCACGCGCTGGGGCGTCGTTCAGACACCATGGCTTCCAAGTAAAGTGTTCGCGCCAGTGGGGCACAAAAGCCGGCACCTTGCGAACCTGGATTTGGTTAGCCTTGAGCGTCTCCAGGATATCCGTATCCATCCCCAGGTCGTAGATCATCACCGGCGGGTGTGAGGGCCA
>Ga0208040_1004090_pt1 | contig 11340 bp, 9 predicted proteins | sample AD_UKC083_MetaG_FD_184431 | JGI IMG/M metagenome (GOLD analysis project Ga0208040, IMG submission 184431) | Active sludge microbial communities of municipal wastewater-treating anaerobic digesters from USA - AD_UKC083_MetaG (SPAdes) (version 2) | ecosystem: Engineered > Bioreactor > Anaerobic >... | reverse complement strand
CAGCGGCAAGATGCCTTTCTTGGGAAGCAAGTAGTTCATAAATGTAAAGACGGATTTCTTTATCTCACCGGCATAGCGGGTGCTGCCAATCAGCACCTTTTTGGCGTCAAAATTCAGGATGACCATGGCGGGCGAACGCAAACCATCCGCTGCAGGATCAGCCGCAAATTGAGAAGAAACCAAGAGCGTAAAGTCAGGGTCGATATGCGGTTGGTCGGATTCGCAGGGGATGAACATGTTGGAGGCTGCGAGATTCTGCCAGGCAAGGTCTGTTATGACCCGGACGCGGGCAGAGTGCTCGGGGTCGGAGCCAGCAAAAACATCGCGGATGTAGAGCCGCTGAGTGTTCATCTTGCGCAGTAGTTTTTCTTGCAAGTTGTCAAATTGTTTCTCTGTGAGAGATTCAGTGCCAGAAGCATACCAAAGATCTGGATCGCCATTATCGATCAGGTATTTATCATTAGGGGATCGCCCGGTGAAGGGGGAGGTGTTCACGATCAGTGCGCCTGAATCGCTGAGAATGCCTTCACCATCCAAAACCGCCAACATAACCAATGCGGCTTTATCCAGATTGTAGCGAACGTCCTCGACCTCGCCTAATCCTAATTTTTCTAACTCAGATTTTAGTGCTTCGTTAATTAGTTCCATAAACCTTCCTCTTAGTAATTTGGTGTGGTTAAATCGATAAAAGTATTCAGTGCGGGTTTGCCATAGACCGAGGACGAAAAGTCGGTCAATTGCAAAACAGGGAAAAATCCGCGTGTGCTGATGCCGCTGATCCAATCGCGCTGCGCCAGCGAGGGGGTGTAGACCTGGTAGAAGTAATCCTGCGCTGCCAGATCGACGTTTGCAGACCCATATTGGGAATCAGTGGGGCGGATGAGCGCGCCGCTTGACGATTCGGCTCCCACTCGGTTGCTTGTAAGCGAAGCCGAATTTATACCACAGTAAAGGGGTTTATCCACGCTATCGTAGAACGCATAGACAGCGCCATCCAGATATGCTCCGAGGGAATATTCATCGTAAGTGTAAGGCTGAAGGTCCTGATCACTCATGGTCAGGTAGAAGCCATCCACTTTATCAAAGAAGCTCTGCGTTACCAATTTACCGTCTTCAGCGGGAATGCCGAAAAGCAAGGTCCCGGTGTAATAAGTTTTGACCTTGTCCAGCAGATCAGTCCAGAGTTGCTCAGCGGTTTTTGGCGTGCCAAAGTTGCTGCCGGCAGTTTTTATCGCGCCGGGTACGCTATATTCAACACCACTACCGCCAATGACGAGCTGATCAAAGTCGTTTACATTGGCGAACTGGCTGAAGTTCATCACGAAACGTTCATACTCGTTGTACCACTGCTGCCACCAGAGCTGATTTTTCTCGGCTTCTTTCCACCAGCTGCTCGCAGAAGCGGTCGGGAAGATGATTTGCGGGTAGAGCCCAACCGTTAGGCCGGATTTTTTGGCTAAAGCGGCAATTTCAGCAATTTCTGTCAACAAAGCAGAGTCCTCAGGGACTATCTCCAGATGAGGCATTCCTGATCGTTCTACGACTTTCCATGAAGGGGTGAGCACAAGCCAGTTAAAACCTAGATTTTTCATTCGCTCTGGAAGTTGCCTGTATCGGCTTAGGTAACTTGGGTGAAAACCTGGGACCAATTCCACACCAACTAGGCGATCCGTGGGGAAGGATGCCGCATGGAGTGGCGTGGATTGGCTGGCATCCCAGGCAGACCAGCTTTCTATAATAGCTTCCTGCGGGTCGTCGGAGGTATATTCAATCCGGTAAGGATTTGCGCTGCTAATAGGGTCCGCCGAAAGTTCTACCTGGTCATTTCTTGCGAAACGATAGGTAACGGTTCCCAGACTGGAGCTGCCAAAGAACAGGAACATCCAACGGTTTTTATCCATATGCCACATTGGGATTGGTTGGTGGGCATGGTTAGTAAAGAATTGAATGCTAACGTTATCTTCCGCGGGAGTAGGATCAGGTGCGCGGACGATGATGGTAGTAGGTTTTTGCCCGTCGATTCTCCAAGTAGTGATTTTGTCGTTCAGGACAACATTGTGGTTGGGCAGCGTAACGGTCCGCACGAGAAGCTCACTGTTCTGGTCACGTTCAGCATTTATAAAGCCGTTTCCGAGCGTGTATTTATATCGAAATACGTTTCCAGCGTATAAATTGAGTTCGATTGAATAATCACCTTTTTCTTCACGTGCCATCAGCGGCATGCGTGAGGCGAAGGTGCCTTGAGAGTATTCACTGAAAATAGCGCCTGTTTGCGCGTAGTTACCAGATATTCGCACTGGCGCGCCGACCGCGTCGCTCGGTTGCGCGAGTTTTAAAGTCACTTTAATTGGCGGGAGCGGAACCATTTCTATAACAGCCGGGGTGGATAGCCCCGATACAAGGTTCGCCTGCTGTTGGAAAGTGGCGTGGCTTCCATCAATCGATACCGCGCTCAGCATATGAACACCAACAGGCAGATCATTGAGAACGAACCTACCAGTCATATCCGTATAAGTTAGGTATCCAGCAATATTAATGAGCACGTCCGGGAGAGGTTGGTTGCTTTTCCTGTCGTGGACGATGCCTGTCAGGTCTGCGGTGTTGCCAGAGTAGGGGGCATTAGACCAAGCGGAGATGTTATCTTTGATTACTTTGTTCTTCTCCACATGAACAATGCGGTATCCAACCGGAGAACCATCGGCTTTGTGTTCTGCCAGCTCCAAAGGAGCAGTCGCCACGTAGCGATAGCGCAAAGTCGCGTTTTCGGGGAGCATCAATGTGCCAGTGAAGTTTCCATCTGCCTGGTGAATAAGCGGGTAACGCTCGATGTTGTAGAGCATTCCGCTGACCTCGTCGAGTATGTCGATTGCCAGTTGCATATCGGAGGAAGCGGGAATACGCAATTTAGCAGAAAAATTGACCGGTATCAGGTTGGGGGCAGTGACTTTTCCAGGGATTTCAGGGGCTTTAACAGGGATCGGTTTATCGGAAGAGTCAATGCGCACAGCACATCCAAACAACAAACTTACCGCTGAGAATATCAAAGTAAGCCGCAACAAGGTTTGTTTCATTCTCGATAGCATATAGCAACCTTTTACTTATTAAGAGTCTGTGTAATCTCCTCGATGTTATCCGCTAGGCTGCCCAGGACTCCATTTACAAACCGTGGAGAGCTGTCGGTACCAAAAGCTTTTGCCAACTCAACAGCCTCATTTATACCCACTTTGAGGGGTGTCTTCTGGTATACCGCCACTTCCCATAATGCCAGCCTCAGGATGTTGCGGTCAATAACCGCAACTTGTTCCAGAGGCCATTCAGGGGCGTGTTCTGCGATGAGGGCGTCTAGCCTGTCCGCAAACTGTCGAACTCCTGTCGTCAGCAACCGGGCGAATTCATACTGAGCATCATCCAAACCCATCCTGCTGACCCTGTCAGCAACGACCTCACCTAACAGATGATTGGTGAGGTCGAGCTCATAAAGTGATTGGAGGGCACAAATGCGCGCCTCAGTTCTTGATTTCATCGCTCCTAGGCTTCTAAATCGATATCAGTTACATGTATATCCACACGAGCAACTTCCATGCCAACCATTTCCGTGATCGCGCGCATGACTCTTTTTTGGACCGATTGCGCGACAAGACGAACGTTTTCTTCACTTCCGGGGATGATGTAAATATCTACTTCGATGGTATCTCCGTTTACTTCCACCTTCACGCCGTCTTCAGGCACATTGCTCAAGCCTTCGCGTCCGCTCAAGCGGCTGACACCGGGCGTGGCTAGGGTGGTCAGTTTGGCAATGGTATGCAGCACACTTGGTGCGATTGTTGTCTTTCCTGATGTTTCATTCATAATTACTCTTTTCTACGGCATATATCCCGTCAACAGAATTGTCAGGAGGGCTGTTTCATCCTTACTAAGATCGAACCCTTCAATTTTTGCTGACAAATTCTCGTACAAGGCGTCAAAGCTGATATCTTCGTGCCAACCAACCAGAAATGTGTTCATCGGGTCAGGATACTCGGCTGCAGCTGGTTCGGAGATGGAAAACCCTAGATCTACCAAGCCATTTTTCAGCGCTTTGTGCCATTTGGCATAAAGATATTGCCAGCTTTTTAGACTGGTCAGACAAAAACGAGAATCTTTCTCGAAAACCGTTTCAGCATTCTTGATGAGAAGGGCTCGAGGCGCAACCATGGGGTTTCGGAAGCCGCTGATCTTAACCTGGTCTTTGACCTCGGCAAGCAAATCTTTCCGCAAATCAGGGGAAAGTTTGTCAATGTTTCCAAAAACCTTTTCCAAAACTTCTTTCCGGAAATAAGGTTCGATAAAGACGTTCAATGCAATCGCTGGTTTAAATTCATCCATAATTTGCTCCTTCACGCGCAAAACAACCGCGCTACACATTCGGGTAATTAGTAATTCCCGTCATCACCTGCCAAGTCATCGTCGTCGTCATCGTCGTCTTCGACAGCCCAGAGGTCTTCCTGGTCATCCTCTCCGCCCATTTCGTCCCAATCATCCAGCTCGTCGTCTTCCCAACTGGTATTGGCATGATCTTCCTCATTGGGGGAATAAGTCACACAGCCCGCGTCCGGGTTAATTTCAATTGCTGCTGCGCTGCAATAGCGTTCATCCAAAAAGATACAGTCCAGATAGTGGCAGCGAATTCGTGGCATTTTTATTGACTCCCATAAATAAGTAAGTTAATTTCGCAGGCATTTTACCTTAGTAAGCATAAACCGTAAAGCGAACAAAAACCTTTAGTTATCCCGGTTTGATGCGATTCGCCTCAATGACATTCGGAATGTTTTCAAGTCTGGCAAGCAGGCGGCTTAGCTGGGCTATGTCCGCGATTTCAACAATGAGATTAATTTTGACAAGATGTTTGCTGGTAGTTAGCGAAAGGTCCACCAGCCTTGCGGGTTCGCTTGAAAGCACCGCTGAAATATCTGACATGAGCCCCTGCCTGTCATAAGATGTGATTTGCAGTGGCACGGGAAAAGTTTGAGTAGCAGAACCCCAATCTACCTTGATGAGGCGCTCTGTATCCTGAAGGCGCAAAGCATTAGGGCAATCCGAGCGGTGGATAGTGACTCCACGTCCGCGTGTGATGTAGCCGATGATTTCATCCCCTGGCATCGGTTTGCAGCAATTGGCGAAATTGGTCGCCATCCCGGAGAGCCCCGAGACGGTCACTGAGGTGCTGTCGGCACTGCTGCGTGGTGTTTCAGGGATGAGTTCATCGCTGGCAGCAAGACTTGCCTTACTGAGTTCCTCAATACGGGTGATCAGCTTTCCCATTGAGATATCACCACAGCCAATACCAACAAATAGATCATCAAGCGTACGCACGTTGAATGAACCGACATATTCGTTCAGGTCGATGTTGCTCAAGCCAAGGCGTTTAAATTCCTTCTCGACCAATAGTTTTCCGTGCTCGAGGTTTTGCTCACGGGCTTGTTGTTTAAACCACTGCTTGATCTTGGCACGAGATCGGGATGACTTGACCAGTCCAAGGTTGAGGTTTAACCAATCGCGGCTAGGACCACCGCGATTAACCGTGAGGATCTCTACTTGGTCGCCGGTCTGTAGCGTGTAGTCGAGAGTCACAAGTTTTCCGTTCACCCTAGCGCCGCGGCAGCGGTGACCAATATCGGTATGAACCTGGTAGGCAAAGTCAATCGGGGTCGCACCCCTGGGAAGCTCAATCACATCGCTGCGTGGGGTCAGGACGTAGACGCGGTCATGGAAAATATCGGACTTCATCCCGTCTATCAGATCTTGGTTGTCCTCCACCTCCTGCGACCAGGCAAGCAGATTACGCATTGACTGCACCTTTTGTTCGTAATCAGTCGAGAGGGCAGTTGTGCTTTCTTTGTAGCGCCAGTGGGCTGCAACACCGTATTCCGCGTTTTGGTGCATTTCCCAGGTGCGAATCTGCACCTCAAGGGGTTTACCATCGCTGTAGATGACCGCGGTATGGAGGGATTGGTAATTGTTTGGCTTTTTTGCAGCGATGTAATCGTCAAATTCACCAGGAATAGGCTGAAAGTGCATGTGGATGATCCCCAGCACTCTATAACAAGTCTCAACATCATCAACGATCACGCGTATCGCGCGCAGGTCCCGAATCAAATCAAAACTTTTGTTTTTTCCTTGCATCTTGCGGTAAATGGAGTAGATGTGTTTCGGACGGCCAGAAATAGTCGCTTTTACATCTGTTTTCTCGCAGAGCTGCTGCAGATCAGCCACGATCCTGTCAATCTCTTCGAGCCGTTTCGTTCGGCGGAGAGCAAGTTGATCGGAAATTTCCTTGAATTTTTCAGGATTAGCATACCTGAAACCAAGGTCCTCCAATTCCCATTTGAACTGCCATATACCAAGACGGTTTGCAAGAGGCGCAAATATATCCAATGTTTCCTGACCAATAACGCGCTGGCGATCCAAAGGCAGAGAGCTCAATGTTCGCATATTGAAGAGGCGGTCCGCCATTTTGATCACCACGACACGGATATCGTCGCCTATTGCCAGAAGCATTTTCCGAAGAGTTTCAGCCAGGTCTTCCGATAGTTTAAGTTCCGAAGGAGGAGTGGCGGGAGCTAAGGATGTCCTCTCGGGTGGATGTTGGTCAGCGCGGGAGATTTGGGGCAGGGCGGTGATGCGGGTGACATCTTCCACAAAGCCAGCGATGGTACGACCAAATTCTTTCCGCAGGGTTTCAACTGTGGTCGGGGTGTCCATCAGGACGTCATGCAGCAAGCCAGCCGCGACTATGTTTGGGGAGGCTTCGAGATTTAGCAGAATATTTGCCACGCCGAGACAGTGCGTAAAATACGGCTGCCCGTTCGCACGCGTCTGACCCGCGTGGGCTTGCTCCGCCAAACTATAAGCCTTTTGTATCAGCTCACGCTCAGCAGGAGAGTAGCTCTTAGGGAGCTTACTGACAAACTGATCTCTATCCATATTAAGTTAATTGTAAGCCACAATTAAAAGCTTACTTAAGCTTTTCCATGCTTGTCCATTCTCTGTCGAGCCGAACAATGTCCAGACACTGCTTTTCTTTCTCAGAAAGGTTACCCATGATGAGATGGGTCAGTAACTGACCTACGCCAGGACCCAACATGAAACCCTGCCCGCAGGCGCCAGTTGCCAAAATGAAGCCTTCTATGCCTTCCACCCGTCCCAAAATCGGATTGCCATCCGGTGTCATCGGGTACATGCTGCGCCAGGTGCGCCTCACGCGAATGTTCGCAAGTTTTGGCATCGTCTCAATCAGCCGCTTGCAGCCAAGAGGAAGGAACTCACTCGTGTCCTTCTCGAAGTATCCCCAAATCTGCGGATCAGGCGTGACACAGAAAATGATCTTACCGCCAGGGTGTTGGTAAAAATAGAAGTTGCTCGATCCAGGACGGCGGCGAATGTCCACGATCATAGGGCTGAACATCGGCTGCACCGCCTCGGTGATGCCAGCTTCGTGGGCGTCGGGCTTCACGGGGAGCTCCAGTCCCACCATTCGTCCGATATCAGCAGTCCAGGCGCCTGCCGCGTTGATAACACAGTTAGTAGAGTAACGGCCCTTGGTGGTTGTAACTGACCGAACCTGATTCCCCGTGACCTCAACAGCAGTCACAATTTCGTTGAAATGGAACACCGCGCCGGCACGAACCGCTTCCTGATAGAAGGCAAAGGCAGCTTTGAGCGGAGAAGCAGAACCATCTTCCGGGGAAAATGTGCCTCCCCGAAGATCGATGGGGTTGATATCCGGGACAAGGTCAAGGAATGGCTCCCGGTCGAGCCAGTCGATGTTCAATCCGAGATTGTGCTGCATCTCGAGCAAGTCTTTGAGCGTCTTTTCAGTTTCTTCGTCATATGCGACAAAGCTGTAACCGCCTGCACGCCACTCAATGTCCTGCCCGTGTTCTTCTTGCCAATGCGAAAAGATATCAATAGAACGAGCGCAAAGGAGAATTTTTGCGGGATCGGAATGGGTTGCGCGGATGCCGCCAATGGCGTGTTTGTTGGAACCCTGACCTACACTGGAGCGGGATTCAATGACTAAAACTTTTAGCCCTGCCGTTGCAAGGAAGTAAGCTGTTGGGGTGCCTAAAGACCCCGCACCTGCGATGATGACATCAAAATTTGATTGTGTGCTCATTCGCGATCTCCTTCATCCGATAAACTTGCCAAAACTTTGACAGGCATTTCAATAAAAACCGGTCTGACCGGAGTTTCTGTTACCTCCGAGAGGGGAATGCCTTCAGCAAGATACAGACGTCTAATCATGTTGAGGCAGGTTTTTCCGCCGCAAGCGCCCATGCTGGCTTTGGTAACGGCTTTTACTTGGTTGATGTCCCTCACGCCATCACGGATTAAAGCCCGGATTTCACCCGCAGTGACACGTTCGCAGCGGCAGATGTAGGCATTGTCGGCTAGGTTTTCGGGGTGGTCGTCATCAAACGCGAAGGGTTGGGGTTCGGTCGTCTCAATCAATCGCAATCCAGAGACATGTTTGGCAATTTTGCGGGGAACTTCTACGGTTACCAGAGAAGTGCCATTCGCATAGTCTTTCACTTTCTTGATCGACAAAACCGCCGCTTTTCCGAGGGAAATGCCTTCGATGTCGGTAAGTTCAATCATTTCACCTACCAAAATGCGCTCTGTGTTTTGCTCGTAGGGTAGGGTGACCAAGGCATTCTCGTTGCCTTTTCGGTAGTCAACCAGGGTAACCGCAAGCCCTGGACAGATGGCAACACATCTGCCGCAGGCTATGCAGCCTTTCTCCGCGAGGTAATTTACGGTGGGGAGGTGGCGAATGTCGGATTTGTTCACGCTGATGAGATGGCGCGGGCAAACGCTGGAGCATGGGTCGCAGGGAATTTCCTGCGTGCAGTGCATAATCGGGAATACGCCTTCTTCCAGATCAGGGATGTTCGCTTTCCTTTCCGCTCCAGGGCGGGACTTGAGGATTTCCTCGGTTTCCGCCCATTCTGGAGGGATTTCTTCCGTCTCAAAGCCAAGAAAACCGGCAATCTTACGACCGGCAATCTTTCCAGAGAAAATCGCTGCAGATGCCTCCGCGATTTCATGGGCATCACCAGCCGAGAAGACCGGTAAACCGACTTTCTCTGCCTGAGCGGTAAACTCATTGACCGGGTCAAGTCCAACCGCGATAAGCACCGTATCGCAGTCGTATGCTTTCTCTGTGCCCGGAATGGGATTAAATTTTTCATCGACTTCTGCGATGATAACTTTTTCAACGTGCTCCGTACCCAAAGCTTCAAGAATGGTATGCGAGGTAAACACCGGAACACCGGAGCGTATCAGTTTATCTTTGTGGACCTTATATCCGCCGCATTGAGGTGCCGCTTCCACCAAACCGCAGACATGAATGCCTGCCTGGATGGCGTGGTAGCCGGCAATCAGACCCACGTTGCCGCCACCAATGATAAAAAGATTTTCACAAGGGCGTACAAGATCGCGGTTAACCAGCGTTTGGAACGCGCCAGCGCCGTAGATGCCGGGTAGCGTGTTCCCAGGGAACGCCAGACTGCGTTCGCGCGCGCCAGTCGCGATGAGCAGCATTTGCGGATACACCAAGGCATATTCAGAACTATCTTTGTAGACACCAATGGATTTATCTTCGAAAATTCCCAAAGCCGTGCTGCTTTCCCATATTTTCACAGAGGGAAATTGGCGGAGCGTGGCTTCGAGCTTTTTAGCGATGTCTATACCGCGCGTCCCCGCGAAAACAGCTTCGCTTGAACCAAAGAAACGGTGAGTCTGCAAAACGAGCTTGCCGCCGAGATGTGCCTTATCGTCAATCAAGATAACATCCACGCCTGCCTGACCAAGCTCAATCGCGGCGGAAAGCCCTGCGGGACCGCCTCCGATAATCAGGACATCGGCTGAAAACTTTCGGATCGGAGTCGTGTGCACTTCTCGCATTGGCTCAACCTCAGGTAACTTGGGAAGCCCTTCAGCAGGGAAAACCCGCATGCCGGATTTAACGGGCGTCATGCACGCTTTGACTGGCAGGGAATCCGCAATAACCATGCACTGCGAACACTGCCCATTGGCACAAAAAATCCCCTGTGGGGAGTGGTCTTTCGCGTGGTATCCGAAGATATTGATGCCGTTTGCCATCAGCGCGGAGGATATCATTTCACCCTCCTTTGCCAGGATGCTTTGGTCTTGCCAGTAGAATGGAATGTCTGCTACAGAATCGTCAATCAAAATTGGGTGAGCCTTGATACGTTTCTCTGCCATAAACTCCTCGATATTCAGTTCCAACGATCTATGATACCACCAACGGAGTTTCAATCAAAGATTTGTTGGTATTCCTGGTCGAGTTCGCTGTCGCTTAAATGTGAGTAGCGCTGGGTTACAGCAATGTTGGTATGGCGTGCGAGCACCTGAGCTAATTTTAGGTTGCCCGTACTGCCGAGGATAGTGGTGACGAAGTAATGACGGAAGGAGTGAGGTGTGATAGTGCCAACCGCGTCCTCTCCGAGCGCTTCCCTCACACGCTGGTTTACGATTTCACGTCCGGTCGTGGTAGAAATCGGTTTAACCTTTTTCCCGGCTCCTCGGTCATGACGCGCGAAAACTGGCTGACTTGCCAGCGCTCTCCCGCTGTTGCCGTCCAAGATAGCGCGCTCTGCCAAGTAAGTTTTGAGAGCTTCGATACTTCGCCTGGAAAAGCGCACAACCGCTTCCTTGTTGCCTTTTCCGATGACAATCGCGCGGTGTTCGAGCCAATCTATATCCCCGCGGCGCAAATTGCACGCCTCGTGGACTCTCAAACCGGTATCAGAAAGCGTCAGGAGAAATGCCCGGTCGCGGAGGTTAATCAGGCGATCGCTTTGGGATTCAGACGGCTCAGAGACGAGAGCGGCTGCATACTCTAAAACGCGGTCAATGGCATTCTTTGGGAATTGAGGCAGGCGAATTCCTGGCCTGCGGGCACGCTGTTTAATGAGTAGGCGAACGCGGGGGAGGTTGACCTGAGCTAGATTTTCTCCGGCAATAAATTCAAACAATCCGACAACAGAAGTGATATAGACCTGTTCGGTCGCAGATGAAAAATCCTTTAAAGCATTAAGCATCCATATTACAGATTCTTCGGGAAGGGCATCTACGCTGACCTCTTCCGCTTTAATTTCATTTGCGGAAAGCACATCGGTGAATAAATTCATCGCGTTCGTGTATGTGCGGAAGGTATTCGCGCTTCGCGAGAGCTTTACGGAATTCAGGTATTTTTGAATACATTCAGAGATAAACATATTAATTTACTTATCTTTGCGCTTAGTATAATTATCTCATTGTCATTTGTGATCATTT
>Ga0208040_1004088_pt1 | contig 11342 bp, 2 predicted proteins | sample AD_UKC083_MetaG_FD_184431 | JGI IMG/M metagenome (GOLD analysis project Ga0208040, IMG submission 184431) | Active sludge microbial communities of municipal wastewater-treating anaerobic digesters from USA - AD_UKC083_MetaG (SPAdes) (version 2) | ecosystem: Engineered > Bioreactor > Anaerobic >... | reverse complement strand
ATAGTCGCTCCTTAAAATAGTTATAAACAATTGAATGTCAATAACATGTAGTAATTTTTTTGTATTTATATTTGCAGGAATTTGTACCTTTATAGCATAAAAACCTGCAAATTATGATGGGAAAATCGCCGATAAAAAATCAACCAGAAATGTTTAGAATGTTATTGGAAGATTTTATAGATATGAGCCACGAATTAGTACTTCTTGGTCAAGCCATAGATTGGGATTACTTTGAGAAAGAATTTGCACCTTGCTATTCGAACACAGGCGCACCCAGTGTGCCTATCCGATTAATGGTGGGCTGTCTAATGCTGAAACACATGTTTGATCTTGGTGATGAGCGCATACCGGAGGTTTGGGTTCGGGATGTTTATTTTCAACATTTTTGCGGAGGAGTATTTTTTGAGCATAAATTTCCTTTTGATCCAAGCGACTTTGTTCATTTTCGAAATCGTGTTGGAGAAGCAGGCATAGAGAAGATTTTTGCTTATAGCGTAAAACTTCACGGAAAAGATGTAGCGAAAAAGTCAAAATTTTCATTGTCGGACACGACAGTTCAGGAAAACAACACCACTTTCCCCACCGATGCCAAGACATGCAAGAAGGTAATAGACAAGTGCAATAAGATCGCGAAAAAAGAGGATGTCAAGCAAAGGCAGCGCTATACTTTCGAGAGCAAACAGTTGTTGCGAGACACATACAACGGAAAGCATCCTAAACGAGCAAAGCAAGCCAGGAAAGCCAGGAAGCGGTTGAAAACCATAGCCAATACGCAGTTGAGGGAGTTAGAGCGCAACATGAGTGAAGAACAAAAAAAACAGTATGCGAAAGAACTTGAACTATTTTATCGTGCTGTAAACCAGCAAAAAAATGATAAGAACAAAATTTACAGCCTGCACAAGTCATTTACAGGTTGTATCGCCAAAGGGAAAGCCCATAAACAATATGAGTTTGGCAACAAAGTAGGCTTGATTACTTCAGGCAAAAAAGGAAAGAAAATCATAACTGCTATCAAGGCATTTTTAGAGAACCCATTTGATGGACATACCATAGCGCCATTGCTTGATCAGATGAGTAACAATGGTATTAAACTGCCACAAGAATTGGTTTACGATCGCGGGGGTAAAGGAAAAGCAGAAATAAACGGGGTAAAAATCATCACGCCAAACAAACCCAAAGCATTCGATACTGCCTATCAAAAACAACAAAAACGTAAAAAGTTCAGGGCAAGGGCTGGCATCGAGCCCATTATTGGACATCTGAAAGCAGATTTTCGGATGGGACAGAATTATCTCTTAGGTGAAAAAGGCATACAAATCAATGCTTTTATGGCTGCAACTGCATGGAATTTGAAGAAAATGATGCAAAAACTCAAAGAAGATTTTTTGTGTCTAATTTTTCGTTTATTTTTTCAAACTTTTTTTTGTTACCCAATCCCTGAAAAATAAGTTCATAAGGAGCAACTAATTAATTCATAACGCCAGAGCAATTTTCAAATTTCTCATCCCATAAATATAAAACCGACACAGTTAAACAAATTTCCAATATACGGTTATAAATAATTAAGTCCTCATTAATAAATGTTAATATCAAACTAAATTATATTCAATTTAAAATACTTTAATAACTTTTTAAATCTAAAACACCCATGTTTATTAACATTATTTTGTTTAAAAAATTTGCCTGAAATTTAAAATTTAAGTGTTAAATACTATTATTAAAACAAAGAATAATTATAAATAATACGAAAACACAACCTTATATATCTAATAATCAACGATAAAAACGAATTTGTTAAAAAAAATCTCCTTACCTTTATTTTAAATTTTTTTATTTATTTTTATCGCCTGTATTTTTTCCAAAAAAATTATTAAAAACTATAAACATGAGAACATCTATCTTCTTTAGTAGATTAGCAACCTTATCATTTGCAATGCGCAATGTTTTGGTTGCTGGGTTATTTGTCTTAAGTGTTGCGATGGGACAGGCACAAACCAACATGCCTCCCGCCGGGAAAACCCAAATAAACAACACTAACAATCAAGTTACTACACCCGGTTTACCCGATCTAAATCAAACTTATCAGACGTCCGGTCCAAGTATTTTTGGGACATCTCTGAAAGTTGCCGGACATGCACCGTCGATTAATGAACCAGATTATGAGGCAAAAAAACAAGAATGGATAAAAAATTATCCAGAAGAATACAAAAAACTACTGGAATCAAATAATACTACCACAGGAAATGAGAAACCTCAGCCCAGGATAACTTATCCTGAAAAAGTGGCTCCGCATGCCCCTGAACTTGATGATCCAAAGTACACTGAGAAAAAGGGAGAATGGATGAAAACCTACCCGGAAGAATACAAATCCATTTACAAACCAGCGGTTACGAATACAGCAGCCATAAATGCAGTTAAACTGCCACAAATTACGTATCCTGCCAAAGTAGCCGCTCATGCCCCTGAATTGGATGATCCCAACTATGAATCAAAAAAAACCGAATGGATAAAGAATTATCCGGAAGAATATAAAGCGATAACAAAAAGCAGCAACGCTGACAATAGCGTAACTATTCCATCCCTCACACCTAAACAAACCCAAACCCCTTCTCCCTCCAAATTATCGGCACATGCCCCTGACATGAACGATCCGGATTATTATGCAAAAAAAGTCAGTTGGGTTAAGGACTATCCTGAAGAATACGGCCTGGAAGAAATTTCAACGGGAAAAAGCAAAAACCCTGCAGTGTCGGGAATTGACTTCGATGCCATAACTTCCGTGCTTGACTATGGGAAAGGAGGAATTTATGAAGGCAGATCTCCTGAAAATGAAGTAATTTCTTTGAGAGGAAAGACATCGAAGCATTTTCGGAATGCCAATGGCACGCTGGATGCCGTGATTACTGCCGGCATGCCGTTAAATTATTATGAAAATGGCCGCTGGAATACCATACGAAAAGAGATTCTGCCAAACAATTCCTCAGGGCAATCAGAATATGCATTCTGTAATGCAGCAAATACCTTGAAAACATATTATTCCGCCAATTCTACGGGAAATATATTAGTACAGTATGGAGAATTTGATATACAGGAATGGATTAATCCTGGTATATCCTGGCTTGTTGACGGCAATCTGACCGGAAAAATAAATATAGCAAATTCACAAGCTGTGGTTGATTTGAATCATATTGTTTTTGCTAACAGCTTTCCAAATGCAGATGTCCGCTTTACTCAGGAAAATGCCGGCAAAAAAATGGAAATATCTCTTAAGACAGCTGATATTCTTTCATATGCCCCTGACGGAGCCAGTCATTTGGCTATTTCTGAAACAGTTGTTTTACCCGATGGGTGGAGTTATCGGTTAAGTGAGTCAACAATATATTTGTTGGATGCAAAAGATGACTGTGTTTTAGTATATGCAACGCCTGAATACTTCGACAGCAAAGCGAATTCGAAAAGAGAAACCGGTGAATACATTGTTAATCAGAATGGTAATGAATTGAATATTATTACACTGGTTCCAATGAAGTGGCTTACCAGTAGTAAAAGGAAATTTCCACTTACCATAGATCCAACAGCTACCGTTTATGCATCATCAGGCGGTTGGCAAAATTCTTCATCTACTTTTGTGGACAACGTGGAATATATTTTTGCTGGTTATTACAACAGTGCTAACTATCGTGGCTGGGCATACTTTAACACTTCAACAGTTCCCGACGGATCCACAATAAGTGGTGTATCCCTCGCCTTGTATTGCAACGGGGGCGGAAGTACTTCAACAGCGACCATCAACACCTGGTCGATAGATGGTGGTGTTTACGGGCCTTATGGCGCTTATAATGTCAATTATTATAATGATTTTGGGGCAGGGACAAACTATAACAGTTATTCGGTATCCACCTTAAATGCAACCTATGGCCCAACATCTATGGGCGCTTCAGCAGCTTCGGCCTTACAGGGGCAGCTTACCAACGACCGGTTTCAGATTGGTGTTACTAACTCAAATACTTCAGATGTGAATTACTGGAAAAGGTTTACCAGTGCCAGCTATATAGTGGTTACGTATGCTGTTTTACCTGGATGCGGTAATACCAATCTGGGGGCCATTTCACCTTCCACATGCAGTCCGGCTAACGCATCGTACACATCAGGCACAATACCCTACTGGAGTTTTACAGCTACAGCAGGTTATTCCTATCATTTCTCAATGGATCAGAATACCGAAGATTCTTACCTGCGTTTATACGATGCCGCGATGACACAATTAGCGTATGATGATGACGGAGGATACAGTACCCGCGCTTTTTTGAATTGGACATGCACCACAAGCGGTACCTATTATGTGTCTGCGGCACATTATTCTTGTACGGCACTTAGTAATTCAGGAACAATGGCTTATTGGAGTACCGACGATGCGTCCTATGGCAGCGGTTCGGGCTATACCCTTACACCGACACCCGTATGGCAAAATCAAGCCTATACTGCCGGATCGTTTTATTATTATTATTTTTCGGCAACTGCCGGTGTGAATTATAATTTCAGCCTATGTAGCAATACGGAAGATTCATATATGCGGATTTATAATTCCTCTTTTTCCTTAATTGCAACAGCTGACGATAACGGCCCGTCCTGTTCAGGTGTAGCAGCCTCCATAAACTGGCTGTGCAATACGACAGGCATTTATATTGTGGCCGTGAACAACTGGAGTTGTGATGCATTTATCAATGGTGGAAATCTTGCTTATCGTATCAGTCCCTGCGTGACACAGGATCATGGTGGCGCCGACTGGACTATTACTGCCAACACACAAGTAGGAGGGACACATACAAATATCGGGACCTTTACCATCAACAGTGGTGTTACAGCCAGCGTAGATGTCGAGTGTCATTATTTTTATGTGGAAGCCAATAACATTGTCGTTTCGGGAACCATCAATGCCAATGGGGTAGGATATGCCGGAGGAAGCGGCGGAAATTACGGCGGTTTATGGGCAGAAGGTGGTTACACGGATGGCCGTGGGATTACCTCTTGTTGGGATAAAGATAATTGCCGCGCATTAGGATTAGGTGGCGGATATGGAGGAAATTCCGGTTCCGGTACCGGGGGCGGAGGCTATGGTGGCAGTGGATCCATGGGCTATGGGTCGAAACAGGAATGCGGATGGTTTGGCGATGATGGTGGTATGGTTGGCGGTGGCGGCGGTGCCGGCGGCGGTGCCGGCGGTTCTTATGGCGGTGTCGGCGGTGCAGGTAAGGCTGGAGGACAGGGAGGATCAGATGATAACCAGTGCGGCAATGCAGGTTGCCAATCTTATGTTGAGGGTGCAGGTGGCACTGCTGGAACAGCAACGGCTGTATATGGAAGTTCAACCACCGAAACAATAGAATATGGCTCCGGTGGCGGTGGCGCCGGCGGCGGTGGTCGCGGATCCTTCTGTTACAGTCATGTAGCTCCGCACACCTGTTATTCAGCAGGTGAAAGCGGTGGTGCCGGAGGCGGTGCAGTTAAACTCACGGCCAGCCAAAATCTAACTATAAATTCATCGGGGGCTATTTATGCCAATGGCTCCAGTGGTGGCGCCGGCGGTGAAGGAGGAGAAAATGATTACACTTCTGATTGCTGCTCAGACCTTAATGATGACTGTACCGAACAAACATATACTGCTCCCGGTGGAGGAGGTAGTGGTGCAGGCGGCGGTTCTGGAGGCGGTATCATGCTCAAAGCCGACTGTTCTATAACCATGAATGGAATCCTTCAGGCCAACGGCGGCAGCGGAGGCATTGGTGGTAACGGCGGTTACAGCGACTGGAGCACCGCTTATTATGGTCGTAAAGGTAGCGGCGGCGCTGGTGGCGGCGGAGGAAGAATCAAAATATTCAGGAACACTTGTGGAACAAATACTATTGCCGGCACGGTTAATGTTAATGGAGGCGCTGGAGGTGCTGTGGCTACACTGGGAAGAGCAGGAACAGGAAGTGCCGGAAATGCCGGTGGATCCGGAACATATACCATAAATGCTTCATCAACGGCACCTGCTCTTACCAGCGGTTCCGTAGGAGGAACTCAAAATGTGTGCACGGGTGGAGATCCAGCCGTATTGACCAATGTTACATCACCGAACCTGGTTGCCTGCTCGGGAGGATTAGCTTATCAGTGGATGTCGTGCACCTCGGGATGTACTGCCCCTCCAACTGGATATTCAGTAATTGCCGGCGCTACCGGTAACACTTATGATCCGCCTGCCGGGATTACTCAAACGACCTATTATGTGAGAAGGGTTACCTCAGGAACATGTACTGTGTATTCTAATTATGTTACGGTTACAGCCGTGCCGAATAATACCATTACTCTTTCTGCCGGCGGCACACAAACCAAATGTATCAATACCGCGCTTACCACAACCACGTATGCTACTACCGGCGCGACCGGTGCCTCGGTGGCTGGTCTGCCAACCGGAATTACCGGAAGCTGGGCATCCAATACGGTTACCATCAGCGGAACACCAAGTGTAACAGGTACCTTTGTTTATACCGTTACCCTGGCTGGAGGTTGCGGAACATCAACGGCTAATGGAACTATCACCGTTCTCCCGAACAACACGGTTACCTTGGTTAGTGGAGGCAACCAGACCAAATGTATCAATACGGCCATTACTCCTGTAACTTATTCAACCACGGGAGCTACCGGTGCTACATATAGTGGACTGCCTTCAGGTGTTTCTGGTACTTTTGCTTCCAATACCGTAACCATCAGTGGAACACCAACTGTGGCGGGTACATTCACTTTTACGGTTACCCTCACAGGAGGGTGTGGCACGGCAAGCACTACCGCTTCCATTACTGTAACTCCCAATAATACAGTAAGTCTGAGTTCGGCTGCCGGTACCAATGCGCAAACAAAATGTATCAATACGGCTATTACAAATATCACCTATACGACTACCGGGGCAACAGGAGCCACTGTCTCTGGCTTGCCTTCCGGAATAAACGGTAGCTGGGCATCCAATACAGTTACGATTTCAGGAAGTTCTCTGGTGTCTGGAACTTATACTTATACGGTTACTACCGCTGGTGGCTGTGGCACTGCTTCCTCAACAGGAACCCTGACAATCTCTCCTGTAAATACCGTTAGCCTTTCTTCGGCTGCAGGTACCAATGCTCAAACAAAATGTATAAACACGGCAATCACCAGCATTACGTATTCTACGACGGGTGCAACCGGTGCTACTGTCAGCGGATTGCCCGCAGGTGTTTCGGGCAGCTGGGCATCGAATTCAGTAACTATTAGCGGTACACCAACGGCTTCTGGCGTTTTTACTTACACCGTTTCATTAGTTGGAGGTTGCGGACTCACATCTACAACAGGCACTATCAATGTTACTCCTGCCAATACTATTTCGCTGATTTCAGGCGGGTCGCAAACCATGTGCATCAACACTGCCATTACAACCAATGTATACAGCACCACAGGGGCCACAGGAGCTACATTTGCAGGCTTGCCCTCGGGTGTATCAGGAAGCTGGTCATCGGGCGTAGTTACTGTTAACGGCACTCCAAGCGTGTCAGGAACATATACATATACAGTTTCCTTAACTGGTGGTTGCGGGTCTGTAACCGCCAACCATACATTAACCGTGGTGCCGAATAATACACTTACCTTAAGTTCTGCAGCGGGTACTAATAATCAAAGTGTTTGTAACAATACGCCAATAACAAATATTACTTATGCTTCTACCGTTGCCACCGGAGCCACCATAACGGGTTTGCCGGCAGGTGTTACCGGTAACTGGTCAACGAATGTGGTAACTATCAGCGGAACGCCAACGACGCCAGGTACATATACCTATACAGTGGCACTCACAGGTGGATGTGGAACGGTTTCCTCAACAGGAACCATTACCGTAATGCCCGTGAATACCATTACCCTTACAGCCGGTGGTACTCAAACCAAGTGCATCAATACTGCCATCAATACTACAACTTATACTACCACCGGTGCTACCGGAGCTGTTGTCAGCGGTTTGCCTTCAGGGGTATCCGGAAGCTGGGCTTCCAATGTGGTTACCATTAGCGGAACGCCAACCATTACTGGAACATTCACATATACTGTGGCCTTACCCGGAGGTTGTGGTACTTCATCAGCATCGGGCATTATAACGGTTACTCCTGACAATACGGTTTCGTTGAGTTCGGCGGCAGGTACCAACGCCCAAACCAAGTGCATTAATACCGCCATCACCAATATTACCTATGCCACCACCGGTGCTACCGGAGCCACCGTTTCAGGCCTGCCTTCCGGCGTTGCAGGAAACTGGGCATCGAATGTGGTTACCATCAGCGGAACACCTGCTGTCGCAGGGAACTACACATATACAGTGGCATTAACAGGAGGGTGCGGGACTACTACATCTACCGGAGTAATTAACGTTATACCGGCTAATACTATTTCGTTATCGGCCGGAGGCACCCAAACCAAATGTATCAATACCGCTATCACAACCACAACTTATACCACCACCGGCGCTACGGGAGCTACTATCAGCGGTTTGCCTGCCGGAGTAACAGGCAGTTGGACATCCAATGTAGTAACCATAAGCGGAACACCTACGGTCTCTGGAAATTATACTTATACAATTACTCTGACGGGTGGTTGTGCTACCGTTACTGCTAATGGCACTATTACAGTTAATCCGGATAATACCCTGACTTTGAGCTCTCCCGCAGGTTCTGATGTCCAAAATGTGTGTAAAAATTCTTCTATCACTACGATTACGTATAATTCAGCTATTGCAACCGGTGCTATAGTCAGTGGGTTGCCACTGGGCATTACGGGCAACTGGGCTTCCAATGTGGTTACTATCAGCGGTAGTCCCACGGTGTCTGGTACTTATCATTACACCGTCACCACCACTGGAGGATGCCAAACAGCCATTGCAACAGGTTCCATAATTGTGAAGGAAAATAAGGTGGCTGGCTTGACTTTACAGGCTTTCGACAACCCAACCTGCTCTCATGCACCGGTAAGCTTTACAGCATCTGCCGTAAATGGTGGTACCACGCCAATGTATGAGTGGTTTGTAAATGGTAACCCTGTTGGAACAAACAGCAGTACCTATACAAATATTTCTCTGGCAAACGGTGATGTGGTTATTTGTAAACTAACCTCCAATGAATTTTGTGCTATAAACAATCCTGCCTATGATACTGTAGCGATGATTGTCAGTGGTATTCCCATCACCGAGGCCGGAAACAAGGTAACATTTACGGGCACCCCTGTACATATAGGCGATTCAACCAATGGCCCGGGCAGTATAGTGTGGGCACCGGCGACAGGATTAAACAACAACTGGTTGGCGCGCCCGCTTGCCTCTCCGTCAGTTACTACTCAATATACCCTTACTGTAAACAACAACGGGTGTGTTCGCACAGATACGGTTACCGTTATTTTTGGCGGCTATGCACGCACAATAAGCGGCAAAACACGCTATATAGGAAAAGCTATTGCAGGTAATCCTGCACCAAATTTGCCAACCTATGTCGCTGCAAAATATGCCATTCCTCAGGTGATTGTGAAATTACTTTCTTATCCGGGAGGGGTTGAACTGGCGAGAGATACCAGCGATGCCCTCGGTGTGTATCAAATCAGTAATGTTTTTGATGGCAGTTACATCCTGTCATACGATAAATATACGATTGATACTATGCAAAACGGTAATGAAATTAATGCCGTGGATGTAGCCCTGTTGAAATATCTTGTCGGACATGATACTACAACTGATCCGTCAAGAAGTTTTTCGGCCAAATACAAGAAAGCGGCAAACAATGATAATAATACTATGATCAATGCGGTTGATATTGCTCGACTTAAGGCAAAAATCGGGTCGCCTTATGATCCTACTAAGAATTTCCCAAAGGGAAACTGGGTGTCTTTTGATACTGCTGTAACTGTAGCCGGGGCAAACCTGATTGTTGCATTGAATACGATCTGTTATGGAGACTATGATGGATCAAGTTGGAAATTTAAAGATTCTGCAACCACCTGGGGGCAGGCCAAAGTATTATCCGACAAGAACATAATTATCAGGTCGGATGAAACTGTCATAATGAGCGACCAGGGGTATTTTGAAATACCATTACGCATCAGTACAAAGATGAATGAGTTTTCGGCATTAGGGCTTGAATTAGCTTATCCTGCCGACCAATATCAACTGGTGAGCGCCGTGATGCCCAATGTTATCAAAAAAACAGGATATGTAAAGATCAATCCTTCCCTGGATGAAATTATAGCCGGGGATAACGACCTGTTGGTAACCGATCATGAGGGAGTTATCAGGGTAGTGTATGCCACGACAGATCATTTTGATGTTGTTCCCAATGAAGAGGTAATTATTCTTGGATTTCAGCCTAAAGGAACGTTGTCGCATGGCGAACTTGATTTCAGTCTTGAAGGCACTGGTGTTATTGCCGATCAATATGGGGTAGAAAACGAAAATGCTTACCTGATTATTCCAAAAATCTTTATTCAGGGAGAAAACCAGGAAGCAGGGTTTGATTTTGCCGGTTATCCCAACCCTTTCAGTGGAAATGTAAATCTCACCTATGATATTCCTGTCGAAGGCAATGTGAAAATGAATGTTTACAATGCTATAGGCGAACTGGTGACCGAACTGGTTAATGAAAAGCAGGTGAGTGGAAAACACACTGTGATTTTTGCTTCAGGGAATCTGCCGGCAGGTATGTACACATTTAAACTGGAATATACCAGCAATGATAAATCCAAATGTATGGTACTCAAAATGATTCATTAATTTGAACCATTGAGTATTGTGGTTTGAGACTGGCCTTGCAAAGAATCATCATTCTTTGCAAGGCCTTTTTTTACGGTTTTATTCAAAAATACACAACAGCGTGCATGTTTTGCCAATGCGTGTAAATGAATTATTTTTGACAAATAATCAGACAATATGAAAAGCAAATTATTAATAGTATTTATATTTATTGTTAATTGCTTACCGGCCCAAAATATTTTTCAAAAAGTTATCGGACTTGGTAATCCCGGACATGCACTTTCATTTTGCGTAACAAATGATACCCTTGTCGGTACTTGTGCGGGGAGACTTTTTAAAGCCGATTCCTGCGGAAATATTATCTGGGTAAAAAAGTATTTGCCAGCGAGCATTTACAAAACTGGAAAAATATTCAGCCTATCCAATGGGGGCTATGTTATGCTGGTGGAAATGATTGCGAACGGTTTTGGCTCGGGTGATATCATGGTATTTAATATGGATAAGGATGGACTCATTGAATGGATAAAATATTTCGGTACCGATGATTATGACGCAC
>Ga0208040_1004076_pt1 | contig 11375 bp, 7 predicted proteins | sample AD_UKC083_MetaG_FD_184431 | JGI IMG/M metagenome (GOLD analysis project Ga0208040, IMG submission 184431) | Active sludge microbial communities of municipal wastewater-treating anaerobic digesters from USA - AD_UKC083_MetaG (SPAdes) (version 2) | ecosystem: Engineered > Bioreactor > Anaerobic >... | reverse complement strand
TCAGGCTCTGAAACGGAGCTTTTTTGTTATCTGGATACCACGAATTGGATTGTCACAGGTTGCCCGTCCAGACTGGTTTGCAGAAAATACATGCCGGCACTCAGCTGTCTGACATCAATCATTCCATCTGTTGAAGTAACTGTCATCACTTCTTTCCCCTCAATGGTGAGTATGTGAATTTCACTCTCCGGTGCAGCTGACAGTTTCAGAAAATCTTCGGCGGGATTTGGGAACACGGAAAATTCAGACGTTTCTGATTCTTCAAGCTGAGTAATGGTGTTCAAAGCAACGTACGCTGTCGGGTTCGACATGGACAGGGATACAGATTGCGAAACCGAGGCAACACCGAATTTTTCACTGACCACAAAATAGTTTCCAAATGGAATTCCGGTGAAATGAAAATAACCATCTGTACCGCAATGGCGAAAGGAAAATGGTGTCATATTGTCCGTGTACAGCAATGCATCATATCCCGATGGATCCGGGGCAATCACATAGCCGCTTATATCGCAGATGCCTGAATTGGAAAGCTGCCCGGTCAATGTAATATTGGCGTTGAAATAGTCATCACACGGGCTGATGAAATCTGCCGCTTCCCATCGGATTCCGGAACCAAGATAGGTTGGAATGGCAAAACTCGTCATACTGTTGTCGGCCTCGGTGATGCGTACAGTATAGTTGCAGCGCGGTACCGAAGCGAAATAGAAATATCCGTACTGAGAATAATGACAGGTATCAATGCTGAAATAGTTATTGTTGCTCCGGCCAAGCAGTACGGCGTCACCGGTGGTTGTAGGATAGCTTCCCGAAAACACGGTGCCACCAACAATATGAAAATCGGAAGGAGGCAGATTCACGGCCTTATTGATTTGAATTGAATCAAATACAAAGCCTGTAATGGAGTCGGTGAAAATTTGTGTGACCTTTATATTACTGGTGGGGTCCAACAGCAGCGCCGTGTACGCCTGATCGTGCCCGACCACATTGTTGTTAATTGTCCAGATATAATCTTCCAGCAAATACTTGCGTTTAAGACCTAAGTTCAAGTAATAAATGCAACTTTTTACGGGGAAAATGATGAGATAATCATTTTATCAGAAGAAAGAGGGTTACCCCTCTCCCTCCTGAATGGAATAAATGCTTATTATTGTGTCCCGTCCAAAGTAGCAACAATGAAACATTTAACCCAGGAACAAAGATACACCATTTCTCAACTGCTTGAGCATGGATATTCAATAAGAGAAATTGCCAAAGTGATTGGCAAGAACAAAACAACTGTTTACCGTGAAATAGAACGCAATTGTGATGGTCGCAACGGCAAGTACAATGCTGGTTTAGCTCAACGTAAATACTGTCAGCGAATGGTTGAAAAACCGAAGCACATACGGTTTACAGATGACATTAAAGCAGAGGTGATTTCGCTGTTGAAATGGGAATTTAGTCCAGAACAAATTACTGGTTTAGCACAACGCGAAAAACGTTTCTGTGTCAGTCACGAAGCCATATACGAATATATCTGGGAAGACAAGAAAAAAGGAGGCGATTTGCACAAGTATCTGCGACACAAGGGGCGCAGATACCAGAAACGAGGATCGGCCAAAAGTAGCAGAGGCGTAATTGCAGGCAGGGTAGATATATCCATGCGTCCGAAGATAGTTGATACAAGAAAAAGAGTTGGAGACCTGGAAATTGATACCATCATCGGACGGAATCATAAGGGCGCAATACTCACTATTAACGAACGCACGAGCGGTTTTTTGTGGATTAAAAAACTTAACGGCAAAGACGCTGGAGAGCTTGCCGAACAAGCAGCACGCATCTTAAAGCCTCATCAACACTGGATTCATACAATTACATCGGACAACGGAAAGGAATTTGCCGAGCATCAAAAAATTTCGCAGGATCTCAAAATCAAATTTTATTTCGCCCAACCTTACCATTCATGGGAGCGTGGCTCGAACGAAAACCTCAACGGGCTAATCAGGCAGTACATTCCGAAAGGGTCATCATTTGAAAACTTCAGTGATGAAGACCTTTTCTGGATTGCATACAAGATAAATCACCGACCCAGAAAGCGTTTCGACTATTTGACTCCATATCAAAAATTATTATTAATTTTGAAAAACAAAAAAGTTGCATTTGTAACTTGAATTCAGCTTTGAAAAAATAAATTATATGAGGGGGATTTTATTTTGTATTGTGATTTTGGCTATGCTGCCTCTATATGCGCAGCAGAATGTGTCCATTCATCAGGCCGAGTCTGATTATTATGCTTCGCATGTTTATGCTGATACCATGGCGGCGGCGATGCCCAAAAGTCTGAATAGGTCGGGCTGTACATTAAACAAACGTGTTTTCGGATGGCATCCTTCGTGGGTTGGAAGCAGTGTCGCCAATAATTATCAGTGGAATCTGCTTTCTGATTTGTGCTATTTCAATTATGCATTCAATGCATCAACAGGAGCCATTACTGCGACAAACGGATTTCTCACTTCACCGGTTGTGGATTCAGCTCAGGCACACGGAACGCGGGTGCACCTTTGCGTTACAATGTTCGATGCAACTGATCATACAACTTTTTTTGGCAGTACAACAGCCCAGACAAATCTGATAACAAATCTGATTAATGCTGTTCAGACCCGCAACGCAGATGGAATAAATCTTGATTTTGAAGGTGTGAGCAGTACTCATAAAACAGCACTGACAACTTTTGTCCGGCGTATTTGCGACTCTTTGCACACGCGAATTCCCGGAGCAGAACTCTCCATAGCAATGCCTGCCGTTGACTGGGGCGGAACCTGGGATATTCCCGCACTGGATCCGTATGTTGATTTATTTATTTTTATGGGTTATGATTATTATTACGGAGGAAGCGGCACCGCCGGACCTACCGATCCGTTGTACAATTTTCAGACATCGTACAACTATACGCTTTCAAAAACAATCACCTATTATCTCCATGCGGGAATGACTCCTTCAAAGTTGCTGATGGGCGTCCCATATTATGGATTTGAGTGGCAGACTGCTGCATTGACGGTTCCTTCAGCAACAAGTGCAACAGGCAATTCCAGAACATATAAAACCATTCGATTGAATTCTTCCGGGAATTATACGGCAGCAAACAGGGGATGGGATGCCAACAGTCTGTCATCATATTGGACTTATGCTTCAGGCGGGCTGAACTATCAGGCGTGGGTCACCGATGCTGAGGCAATGGATCATCGTTTTGATCTGGTCAATATCCGTGACATAGGTGGAATCGGCATCTGGGCGCTTGGCTACGATGATGGCTATACGGATTTCTGGAATCTGATTGCTGATAAATTTTCGGATTGTGCGATTGTTCCTTGTACAGATACCATTTGGGATCTGGGAGGACCAACGCGTGCACATTATGCTTATGAGGATTTTGTTTATACGATACAACCATCAAATGCAACCGGTGTCAGCCTGAATTTTACTGAATTTAATCTGGAAGCGAACTATGATTCACTCTGGATTTATGATGGAACGTCAACGGCGGCAACGCTGATTGGTGGCTACAGTGGAACAACTTCGCCAGGATTGGTTACTGCCACCGGCAACGCACTGACTCTTGAATTTCACAGTGATAATGCTACGCAGAACGCCGGCTACACAGCCATCTGGACTTGTTCGACAGACAATGTGCCACCGACAACAGCCATCAATGCGCCTTCGGGTTGGCAGACCGATAACTTTGGGGCTTCTTTTTCTGATGCCGACAACAATGCTTTGAAACAATCATTCTGGCAGGTGTTGCAGTTCAATGGCGCAGATTGGAAAGGAAACAACAAGGCCGGTTTCATCAATGAAAATTTCAACACCTCGGTTCCGGCAGACTGGACCTCGTATCTTGGTAACTGGACATGGGAAAACGGACATCTGTTGCAGACAGATTCAACACTGGGCAACACCAATCTGGCAATTACGCTTCCGCAGGACAGCAGCCACGTGTGGCTCTATCACTGGCAATTGAAATTTGGAGCAGCCGATGCCACCAACAATCGCAGAATCGGGGTGCATTATTTCTGCAGCGACATTTCGCAGAGCAACCGCGAAAACAATTACATGGCTTATTTCCGGCTGGATAATCAACGGGTTCAATTATATGAATATGTAAGTAACACTTACAACCTGAAAACCGATGTTGCCTATCCTTTTGTGGTTGACACCTGGTATGATGTTAAAGTCATGTACGATCCGGAAACGGGATACAATGCGGCATGGGTGAATAACGTGCTTGTTTCTTCGTGGACCGATGCTACGCCATTGAAGTCGGGGAGCGGCTTTTCGCTTCGTGTCGGAAACAGCAAGGCATGGTATGATGACGTAAAAGTGTATCAAAGCCGCTCTGCATCGGAGATAGTGACAGTTGGCCCTGATTCGCTTGATATGGTGCAGTGGCAGAACCCGGATCCATCGACACCTTCGTGCAGAATCAAATCAATTGTGCTTGATGAGGTCAATTTGTTTTCTTCGGCTGAAGGAGCTGATATCAATATTGATTACACAAAACCTAACGCTCCGGCATGGGTGGGCGATGTTTATGCTCCAACTCAGAGTGATTATGACACACTGTATTATTCTGGTTTGCTTCAGAACAATACATCTTGTGCGGCTTCAGATGATCCGCACAGCGATGTTGTGAGTTACTATTTCAGCATGGGCACCTTTTGCGGCGACACCAGCACATACATTTTTGTTTCTTCGGGCGATAGCACAGCCAATATAGGAGCATTTACCAGTAATGGAATGTACTATACTTTTGTCTATACTGTAAATGGCGCAGGACTGCATTCCGACACGGTTTGCTCTGATGGCATTTATGTTGAACAATTGACTTCCCTGAAGGACTCAGATAATGAAATACTTGTTTTTCCGAATCCGGTCGAAGACAATCTCAATTTGCTTTTTTCTTTTGACAGGAATTGCGAAATCAGAATCCTGAGTTCCGATGGACGTCTGGTTATGCGCTCTGAAAGCGGGGTTGCGGACATTGTTCAATTGGATGTAAGTGGTCTGCAACCGGGCATGTATCTGATTGAAGTGATGACAGAAAAACCATTGCGTTCTGTATTTCTGAAAAAATAATTGTACTGATGAAGATTTTTCTGATTCCGGTTCTGATTCTGTTGTTTGCTGTAAACGTGCATTCTCAGCCGGTTTCAGAAGGTGTTGTTATTCCAAATACTTCGGAATATATTTTGAAATCGGACATCAATCATGTTTCGTACCGGCTCAGCATTTCATTGCCGGCTCAATATTCTGACAGTGTAAACAGCCGGTTTCCAGTTCTGTATTTTCTCGATGGAAATGTCTGGCTGCCGCTTGCAAGCTCGGTTTTGCAAAGCATAAATAAATTGGAATTCATTGAGCCAATCATCATGGTGGGTATTGGATATGAGGTGGAGACATTTGAATACGATGTGGTGCAGCGCACCTATGACTACACGCCGACACCCGATTATTCAGCTGATTCTTCCATGACCTTTCGCTACAAAACGCCCATCAGGTCGGGTGGAGCAGATACTTTTCTCCTGGTGCTCGAACAGGAAATAATTCCTTTTATTGATTCGCTTTTCAGAACAAACAATTCCAGAACCATTGCCGGGCATTCGCTGGGCGGATTGTTTGCCACATACGTACTGCTTGAAAAGCCGCGGCTGTTCAGCAACTACATCATTGCCAGCCCTGCAGCGTGGTGGGACGACGATATATTGTTGCTTCAACTGAAAGCGCGAAAAAACATGGTAATGCCGGATGGAAAAGTTTTGCTTGGAATCGGTGAAAAAGAAACGAAGCGGATGAGATACAGTGCCGCAAAACTGAAAAATCTGCTTCGGAATAAAATGAAGAAAAAAGATTGTTTCAGATTTGAAAGAGTGAAAGGATGCGACCATTTCACTGTAATTCCTGTCTTAATTCAGAAAAGTCTGCTATTCGTATTCCCCAATGCACAGGAATGAATGATATCGCAGACCAGAGATTCTCTTATGGTTAAATTTGTCAGACTGATTTTGTAAATACTCAAACACGTAGCAATATGAAAAGAGCACTTCTATTTTGTTGTTTTGCATTGATGATTTCATTTTTTGCATCTGCGCAAAGCGCGCGTCCGCAATGGCAGGATGGTAAAATATGGCTGAAAGTCCGTGCAGATTATCCGGTCAGGAAAATTCTGCCCACTGATGGTGTTAGTGAAAACCCAACAGATTTATCTTTCAGAACACTTGAGTTTATAGAAGATATTGCTTCCAAATTCAATATTACGAAACTGTCGAGACCATTTCACATGGCCATCAATTTTGAACCACTGGAAAATCTTTATCAGATTGAATTTCTGGATTATCAGAAAACAGATGCATTGCTTAAGGAATTGTCGGAAAACCCTGCTGTTGAGTATGCAGAAAGAGTTCCATTGTATTATAACGATATTGTCACTCCAAATGACCCGGACTATAATACGTCTTATGCGTGGGGTTTGTATAAGATCAATGCCGGTAATGCCTGGGATTATTCAACAGGAAGCACAAACATTAAGGTGGCTGTTGTTGACAATGCTGTTGAGATAACGCACAGCGACCTGGCTGCAAATATCTGGACCAATACGGGAGAAATTGCATCGAACGGAATAGATGATGACGGCAATGGATACATTGATGACCGCAATGGATATGATGTTGCCGATGGAGACAATAATCCCAATCCTCCTTCAGTCAGTTTTGACCATGGGACGCACGTGGCAGGAACGGTTGGCGCAAGATCAAACAATGGTATTGGAGTGGCAAGTATCGGCTACACAATTAAAATCATACCGGTCAAAGCGACTGCCGACGCATCAAGTCCAACAAGTGTTACCAATGGCTACGACGGTGTGATTTATGCCGCCAATTCCGGTGCCGACGTGATTAATATGTCCTGGGGTGGTTCATCCTATTCCACAACCGGGCAAAATATAATTACATATGCTCACAATCAGGGTTGTGTTCTGGTGGCCGCTGCAGGAAATGATGATGTGAGCACTCCTCATTACCCGTCATCATACAACTACGTGATTAGTGTAGCAAGTACAACAAGTACAGATGCAAAGTCAAGCTTTTCGAACTACGGAACCGATGTGGATGTTAGCGCCCCCGGCAGTTATATTTACAGTACACTTCCCGGCAATACATACGGCTATATGTCAGGAACATCCATGGCCAGTCCGTTGGTAGCAGGTCTTTGCGGGCTCATGCTTTCACTCAATCCCGGGCTATCTCCCGATGATATTGAAACATGCCTTAAAAACTCCTGCGTAAATATTGATGCGCAGAACCCTTCGTATATAAATCTGCTGGGAGCTGGAAGAATAAATGCACAAGCAGCCATGTCGTGTGTATCTGCAACACTGGCCTGGCCTCCGGTTGCTGATTTCACATCAAACATCACCACTGTATCCGCGGGCGGAGCAGTCTCATTCACCGATGCAAGTATTTATAATCCGACTACCTGGTCATGGACTTTCAGTGGCGGGTCACCGGCCACATTTAATGGTCAGACGCCACCATCGGTGATATACTCAAGTCCCGGGACGTACAATGTATCCCTGACTGTGACCAATGCCAATGGCAATGATACTGAGACAAAAACCGGGTATATCACAGTTCTGGCAACCAATGCCTGTGACACGCTGACCAATACGCAAACGGGCGATAACATTTATATGTGGTCATGGGATGGTTATATTGGTGGACAAAACAGTAATCAGATTACAGGATGGGCTGATAAATTCACCAATTCATATCCAGCAGGAACCAATCTGCATTATATCGATTATTATTTTGTTGAAGGCATGACCAACAGCAGTACGTCGTTTATCACGGCAAAAGTCTGGGATGCAACCGGAGCCGGTGGATCACCCGGAGCTGTCGTAGTATCAAAAAATGTTCTTTTGCAGGAAATAGAGGACAACCAGACTCCAACAGGATTTTATCCGACCCGGGTGATATTTGACGACCCGATTGCTTTGCCTGCAGGGGATTTCTTTGTTGGTTTCACCTTGACCAATGCGTCGGGCGATACGGTTGTCCTTGCCGCAACCCAGAATATTTCCGCTGTATCAGGCAGATCAAATTCAATTTGGCTTTACAACTACGGAGGCAATACAACATGGGAAGCTTTTAATCCGACTTATTCCGCTACATACGCCATGAATTTCCATGTTTATTTGTATGCAACAACAGTTCCTGTTACCGCAGATATACAGCCGGCAACGCCTTCTATCTGTACAGGAGAAAGCGTCAGTTTTTCTTCGGCCGGGTGCGTAAACGAAGTTTCGACACACTGGTACTTCAATGGTGCAACCACCGATACAACAACAGCAGCAAATCCTGTCGTATTTTTTAATACTCCCGGAAATCACACACAATATCTTGTTGCATACAACACCTGCGGATATTACAACATTGATTCAACGATAGTCACTGTAACTGCAACACCTGCAGTTAATGTCACTGCAACAAATGATACCATATGTCCGTCAGGATCAACGCAACTGACGGCAACGGGTGCAACCAGCTATGTATGGACACCAGCAACCGGCCTAAGCAATTCAACAATTGCCAATCCAACGGCATCTCCATCGGCTACAACAACGTACACTGTAATTGGTACAACCGGCTCCTGCAGCGATGAAGTATCTATTACCATAGTTGTTGATCAAGCGCCTGTTGCATCATTCAGTTATAATCCAAATCCGGTTGCATGTGACAACTCAGCAGTTCAGTTTGATGCAGGTACATCTACGAATGCTGTAAGCTGGCAATGGACTTTTGAAAATGGTGTTCCGGCCACATCAGCACAGATGTCGCCGCAGGTGATTTTTTCAGCCGGGACCCATAATGCAAAACTTGTTGTCGAAAATACCTGCAACGATAAAGACAGCATGACCATTCCGATTGTCGTTGTCACATCTCCTGAGCCGTATCTTGGACAGGATACAACAATGTGTCTTTATACCGATCTGACACTTGATGCGGGTGCCGGGTTTGCTTCCTATTCCTGGACTGGCGGCTCGTCAACAACAAATCTGCTGACAGTGAACTCTTCTTCTGAGGGGACCCAGTCCTATTCTGTTCTAGTTACCGATGCCAATGGTTGCCAGGGCAGTGATGACATCACAGTAACTTATGTGGTTTGTATCGGAACTGACGATATCGCATCTCAAACAATCGTGTTATGGCCAAATCCCGCCGGATCATTCTTCTACATTTCCGGACTATCTTCCATGGCTGAAATCGTGATTTTTTCACCGACTGGGCAACTTGTATTAAATGAAAATGTTGCAGATAATGCTTTAATCAGGCTTCCAGATCTTGAACCAGGGATATATCAGGTGGTAATTCAAACAGATGTCAGTCGTATTGTTCAAAAGCTGGTAATTGGCCTGTAATGCCTGTTTGCTGAAGGCCCGGTCATTATCGAACTTGTTGATAATATTTGAGGATAGTTGCAACGAGCTGAAACAAAAAAATCCCCGGCTGACCTCACGGCGCCGGGGTAAAATTAAACCAACCATGATTTATTGTTATTGCGGGAAGTCCATTTGGTGATTGGCAGCCAACCACGACAGAGCCGCAATGAGATAAGCGTTTTTCTTCATGTCGTCTTCAGGAATACGGTCCATCAGATCGACCTGTGTATGATAGATGCTGTAATAATCGAGATGATCCTGAATGAACTGATAACCGGGCAAACCAGCGTCAGCGAACGGAACGTGGTCTGTCCAGACTGCGCTTTCGACCGAAACTGTTTTCGATCCTTCGAGATTGGCGGTATTGAACCACTGCTTCATCAGATCAACGGCTTTGTCGTTATTCTGTAGCTGAATTCCACGAATCAGTCCGGCACCATTGTCGAGATTGAAATAGATGTAGTGTTTCTCAGTTCCTTCGGCAAAATGTGTTTTTACATAATCGGTACTTCCGAAATACCCTTGTTCTTCACCACCCCAAAGCCCGATACGGATTGTTCGCTCCGGTTGTATGCCAAGAGAATTCAATATACGCATCGCTTCAATCATAACAGCAACTCCGGCAGCATTGTCGGCTGCACCTTGTCCTGCCTGATAAGAATCGAGATGCGCACCAATGGTTACAATTTCATCCGGCTTTTTGCTACCCTTGATTTCGCCCAAAACACTCATGCCTTTGACCGGAGTTGTTCCGGTTTCAGCATCGATATTCAGCTCTGCTGTAATGCTGGTGCCTTTTTTCAGCATCTGGGCCAGCGTGTTGTATTGTTCCATTGATACTGAAATCTGTGGAATGCCTGCTGGAAAACCGCACCGGTAGCCGGTTGTGAGAAAATCAATCTGGTCTTTCACCTGTCCGGGGAGCGAAACGCTGAATGACATGACCGAACCATACGGCTGGTATCCTGATTCTATGACCGCAAGAGCTCCCTCTTTGTTACAGAAGTCGACCCGGTCTGTCATCAGCTGATAATAGGGCAGGTATTGTTTATTGAGTTCTTCTTCCTCTGCCTTTTCTTTTGCAATTTCTTCAGAGGTCTTCGCTTTCATAGCCGCCATGCGGTCCAGTGTTGAATCGGCGTATCTTGAAGCAACCGGTTCGAAAGACATGCGGAACGGATATGCCGGCGAAACCAACACAATTTTCCCTTTCAGTTTCCCTTTGAATTTGTCAAAATCCTCCGGCTTCCTGGCGTCAAGATAAATGAGTTCTCCGATTTGTGTACCGTTGGTCCCGGCCGACCAGGCTTTCGGAACGGAAGTAATGTACATCGGATAGGGCTTGGTTACAGTGAAAGTGTATTTTTTCAGATTCCAGTCGCGGCCCGAGGGTTCCCAGTATTCTGTATGGACATTCTGAAGGCCTGTTTCAGTGAGCGTTTTCATGGCCCAGTCCACAGCCAGCTGATAGCGGTTGGTGAAAGTAAGCCGCGCGCCGACCTTTTGTGACAGGTCAGCTGCATAGGACATCACCTTGCTTTCTTCGAACGCTTTTTTTCTGATTGTTTCAACAGATTCGGCCGTGGTTTGGGCAAAAGAGAGTGCCGGCGCAAAGGCCAGCACTATTAAAGATTTTAACGACAAGGATTTCGGCTGGAATGTCATACAGATGGATTTTAGTAAGATTGTACGCCAATGGTGTAGGTGCCGGATGTAAGGCTGCTGATGTCGATTTTCGGATTATCGGTTGCAGCTTCAACGTGCATCAGAATTTCTCCTTTACTATTAAGGATATAAATCTGATCACCTTGCTCAGCACCGGTTACAGTGATGGTCTTGTAAACAGGGTTTGAAACAACTTCTTTGATTTCGGGTGCTTTGAACACTTCACTGCATGAGCAGG
>Ga0208040_1004075_pt1 | contig 11377 bp, 7 predicted proteins | sample AD_UKC083_MetaG_FD_184431 | JGI IMG/M metagenome (GOLD analysis project Ga0208040, IMG submission 184431) | Active sludge microbial communities of municipal wastewater-treating anaerobic digesters from USA - AD_UKC083_MetaG (SPAdes) (version 2) | ecosystem: Engineered > Bioreactor > Anaerobic >... | reverse complement strand
CGCAAGGGTGCTCTTTTTGTTTCATCGATTAAATCCATGGCATTGAGAAAGCCTTGCCCTTGACAGGGGGCTGCGCACAGTCAAGTCGGGTTTGTCACTGCGAGCCCCCGCAGTATAAACCACATGAATTTCCGAATGATAGGAAGGGGGCGCGGCAGTCTGCTTGTATCCCGGGCAGAGGACCGCGTCGCTACGCTTTCAGCGCCTTTCAAGCCATCATTCTGATACCTTGAAAGGCACATGCCACCAGCACAGAATTACCTAATCAAAAAAACAAGAATCTTCGGTCCCCTCAGTATGACAAGAAGATGACAAACGGGATAATAAGCGACTAGCTTAAAGTAGCATATTAGTCATTCTGAGCTAAGCGAAGAATCTCTTCTGTTAAGGTCCGTTCAGGATGACAAGAAGCCGCGGCAACCCATAATTCGTCACTGCGAGCCCCCGCTGTAAAATACACATGAATTTACGAATCACAGGAAGGGGGCGCGGCAGTCTGCCTACAGGCTTTTCTGCCTTTTCGTCTCTCTCCTCGCCATCCTATTAATCAAAACCCACTAGCAGATAGCCATACCCGTCCGCCATGTGGCGGGTACAGGCGTCGCTGTGCTCCTCGCGGTGACGACAAGCGCAGGATCCTTAGGTTCCCTCAGGATGACATTGAGCTCGCGAATTAATCATTCTGAGCGAAGCGAAGAATCTCTCCTCTTTTGGTACAACGTGTTCCATCCTCATCATCAAACCTAAGCCCGCGCGGGTATAATCTGGATGTCAGGCGCCGCTATCAGGCAAATGAAGCCTCCAACGCGCCCACCACGACACACAGCGAGGAACACCCAATGCCCAAACCCCGCAAGATGCTCTGCGACCTCAACGCTCCCTACACCCAGTCCCTGATGCGCCTGATTGAAACACAAAGCAAAGCCACGCTTGCCAACTGGGCGCTGGATTACGCTGAGCGCAATTATCTCCCTATCTACGCTTCGTATTTCCCACAGGATCCACGCCCAAGCGCCGCAATTCAAGCCGCGCGCGAGTGGCTGGATGGAAAGTTAAAGCTGCCCGCCGCGAAAGTTTTTATCCTCGCAGCTCACGCTGCCGCGCGGGAAGCCGAAAGGGTCCCGCAAGCCCAGGCCGCCGCGCGCGCCATAGCCCAGGCCGCGTCCACCATTCACGCTGCTACCCACGCGCTAGGGCTCGCTTTTTATGGCGCGGCCGCGAAGGCATACGAAACTTATGGCACGCAGGCCGACGCGGCAGTCTACGAACAGGTCTCCGCTGCGGAGTGCGCTCGGCTGGAAGCTGCCTTGCGCGCGGTAGCCATCCCCGACGAGCCCAATCCCGCCAGAATCAACTGGCACTGCTAACATGCCATCCAAGCCCACCTCAGACCAAGCCTTTCCTTGCGCGCCAAATTTGCAGGCTGGCCGGCGCTACCGCCGCGCTCGATAAGCGCTTACAGATTATTTTTTACCAGGAGCCGCACATGAACATCCGTCTGCTGATCCCCACGGAATACCCGCAAATCTTCGCGCTGTGGCGTCAGACCCCCGGAATGGGTCTGAACAACCTGGACGATTCGCAGGAGGGGATCAACCGCTACCTGCAGCGTAATCCCAACACCTGCTTCGCGGCTGAAGAAGATAATCGTCTGGTCGGCGTGATCCTTTCCGGGCACGACGGCCGGCGCGCTTTCATTTATCACCTGGCGGTTGCCGCCGACTACCAGCGGCACGGCATTGGCAGCGCGCTGCTGGAAGCCGCCTTGCAAGCCCTGCGCGCGGAAGGTATCCACAAAGCCGCGCTGGTGGTGATGGCTCGCAACCAGAAAGGCAACGCGTTCTGGGAAAAAGTCGGCTTCACTACCCGGCCCGATTTGGTTTACCGCGATAAATTGCTCGACGAATTAATTCGTTATGACACTTAATCCCGCGTACAGGCAATACTGGACAGCCGGCTTTGTGATAAAATACGCTCCATAAACACCACGGCAGGAGTAATAAGCCGTCCGCCAGAGAGCTGGGAACAAGGCTGCAATCCCGGCAAGCGCCCGCGGAGCGCGTAAGGCTCAACTCGCCTGTTTCCTCGCAAGGGGGGTGGCAGCAGTGAATGGAGTAGCTGCTGACGGTTTTGCCCGTTATCGCAAGCCCAAGCTGCCCGGTTAAACCGGGAAGCAGGGTGGTACCGCGAAGGCAACTTCGTCCCTGCACGCAGGGATTTTTTATTTAAAGGAGCTAAACCATGATTGACCCGACCAGCATACCGCAGTATAAACCCGATGAAATCGAGCCCAAATGGCAAGCCCGCTGGGCAGCGGATAAGCTTTACGAAACCTCCGACGCCCCGGATAAGCAAAATTTCTACGCGCTGACCATGCTCCCCTACCCCTCCGGGGATTTGCACATCGGTCATTGGTACGCCATGACGCCATCCGACGCGCGCGCACGCTACAAGCGCATGCAAGGTTACAACGTGTTCTTCCCCATCGGCTTCGACGCCTTTGGTCTGCCAGCCGAAAACGCCGCCATTAAGCGCCGCATCCACCCCAAGACCTGGACCTACGCCAATATTGAGCGCATGCGCGGTCAGCTGCGTTCCATGGGGAATATGTTTGACTGGAACAGCGAGATTGTCAGCTCCGACCCCAAATACTATCGCTGGACGCAGTGGTTCTTCCTGCAGTTTTTCAAGAACAACCTGGCCTACCAGAAAGAAGCGCCGGTGGATTTTTGCCCGAACTGCAACACCACCCTCGCGCGCGAGCAGGTGCAGGGCGAAGACCGCCACTGCGAGCGCTGCGGCACGCCTGTAGTGCGCAAGGACCTGCGCCAGTGGCTCTTCCGCATCACCAAGTACGCCGAGGAGCTATTGGACTTTTCGGACATTGACTGGCCGGAGACGATCAAGACCCTCCAGACCAAGTGGATCGGCAGGTCCAAAGGCGCGTCCGTGACCTTCACATCCGAACAAGGCGACCCAATTGAGGTCTTTACCACGCGACCGGATACCTTGTGGGGCGTGACCTTTATGGTCCTCGCGCCGGAACACCCGCTGGTGGATAAACTCACCACGCCCGAACAGGCGGAAGCCGTGCGCGCCTATCAGGAACAGGCCAAACGCCAATCCGATATCCAGCGCGAAGCCGCCGACCGCACCAAAACCGGCGTCTTCACCGGAGCGTACGCGCTCAACCCGGTCAGCGGGGAACGCGTGCCCGTGTGGACGGCCGATTACGTCCTGATGGGCTACGGCAGCGGCGCTATCATGGCGGTGCCCGCCCACGACCAGCGCGACTTTGAATTCGCGCGCCAGTACAATTTGCCCATTCGCGTGGTCATCCAGCCCGAAGGCAGCCCCGCGGTGGACCCCGCTGAGATGACCGCCGCGGTGGAAGCGCACGGCGCGATGGTCAATTCCGGCCCCCTGAGCGGCACCCCGGAAGAAAACACGATGGAAGCCGCCATCGCCTACATCGAAAAGCTGGGCGTTGGCAAGGGCGCGGTCACTTACCGCCTGCACGATTGGCTCATCTCGCGCCAGCGCTATTGGGGCGCGCCCATCCCGATTATCTACTGCCCGCACTGCGGCGCCTTGCCCGTTCCCGAAGAGCAGCTGCCCGTGCTGCTGCCGGATGACGTGGAATGGCTGCCCACCGGTGAAAGCCCGCTCAAGCTGCACCCCACCTGGCGCTTCACCACCTGCCCGGCCTGCGGCAGCGCGGCGGAACGCGAAACCGATACGATGGACACCTTCATGTGCTCCAGCTGGTACTTCATGCGCTACCTCAGCCCGGATTACAGCAGCTACCCCTTTGACCCGCAAAAATACCGCGATTGGATGCCGGTTGATACCTATACTGGCGGCAGCGAACATGCCACCATGCACCTGATGTATGTGCGCTTCTTCCATAAAGCCTGCCGCGATTGCGGCATCACCAGCGGCAGTGAACCCATGCTGCAGCTGCGCAACCAGGGCATGGTATTGGGCGAGGACGGCGAGAAGATGTCCAAATCCCGCGGAAATGTGATTGCCCCCGATGATTTGGTCTCCCGTTATGGCGCGGATACCGTGCGTTCGTACCTGACCTTCTTCTCGCGTTGGGAAGTTGGCGGCCCGTGGAACAGCAGCGGCATTGAAGGCAACTCGCGCTGGCTGCGGCGCGTTTGGGCGATGATACTTGAGCCCACTGCAACGACAGCCGCCCCTGAGGTGCTGCGCGCGCTGCTGCGCAAGACCCACCAGGTGCTGCGCGCCATCAGCTATGACTACGAAAACTTTGAATTCAACACGATTGTTTCCAGCCTGATGGAGCTGCTGAACGAAATGGCCCGCGCGAAAAACGCGGGCGCCTGGGGCAGCCCTGAGTGGAACGAGAGCGTGGATATTTACCTGCGCATGCTGGCCCCGCTTTGCCCGCATATCGCCGAAGAGCTGTGGGAGCGCCTGGGCAAGCCTTATTCCATCCACACGCAAGCATGGCCGGCAGTGAATGAAGAAGCCGCGCGCGATGAAGAAATTACCCTGGTGGTGCAGGTGAACGGCAAACTGCGCGACCGCATCCTGGTCGCCCCGGGCATCAGCGACGCGGACGCGCAAGCCAAAGCGCTGGCCAGCGAGGCAGTGATTGCCGCGCTGGAAGGCAGGCCGGTGCGCAAGGTAATCATTGTGCCGGGTCGGCTGGTGAACATCGTCGGGTAACTTTGGTAATAGGCCGGGTTGTGCTTTTCAACCCGGCTCTTTTTACATTTTTTCCGTGTTAGGAATTTCAGTATCAATTGCTAATAAGTGTTACAACAAGGAAATTTCCCTTCGACAAAACGAAAATCGCCTAAGTTTTTTGGACAGAAATCATTATTACAAAAATGGGTGTTATGAAAACTGATAACCAAACTATGGTAAAGGTGAAACCCTCGCATCTAAAAATCATATTTTTTGCCTTGGTGATTTTTTCAATCGCCCTGTTAGTACGTTATATTGGTTTGAATTTTGCTTTCCCGCTGCTCACCCACCCGGATGAGGGCATCATCATGAACCGATTAAGGAATATGAGTGTCGAGCATTCACTTGACCCTCGATCTTATCCGTATCCTGCCTTCCCCTCCTACTATTCCAAATTCATTGTACTAAACGCATTGAGTAAGCTTAGGTTTGGTATGAATTATGGGCTGGGATATTGGCAAGACCCCCTTTATTTCTATAGCGTATCACGATTGATGACCGCAGTGCAAGGAGCTTTGCTTCCGGTGGTTGCCTGGTTTATCGGACGAAAATTTAAGCAAAGTAGTTTTTCATGGGTGGCAGCAGTTTTATTCACTTTTTACCCAGTCTTCGTTCTGCATTCTCATTACGTAACCGTTGATATTCCACTGACACTTTTTGTCATGCTTGTACTTCTTTTCTGCCTGAATTACCTGTCAAGCAAACGTGATTACTGGCTGATACTGGCATCTGTGATGGTAGCAATCTCTGGCTTGGAGAAGTATCCGGGAATTTTGTCCGTCGGAATTGTTTGGACATCTATTGGGATCCGAGCTTTTAGCAGGGATGAGCAAAACAGTCAGCCGGGATGGGGTTTTTTGTTCAAGACCACGGCCTGGAGTCTGGGGCTGACCATTCTAGCTTTCTTTCTGGTCGCGCCTCAACTTTTCATAAATTTCAGCACTACCTTGAATAATCTTTTCAGAGAAGCCCGACCCACTCATCTCGGAGCGGATGGGCTTGGCTGGGGTGGTAATCTGCTCTTTTATCTCAAGAACTTCTACGCAAATTCCGGTCTGATCATCAGTGCCCTGACCGCGATTGGAGTCACTGCGGTAATCCTGATGAAAGACCCCACGTACTTGCTCTTGTTCTTTGGCGGAGGATATTGGGTCGCTTTGAGCATTTTGCATCTTCACCACGTCCGCTGGTCTCTGCCTATGATGACGACGCCCTTATTCCTTGCAGCCATTGGAGTATCGTGGCTCTGGCAAAAAACAGTGAAAAGGCTGCCTGCCAGAATGGCTCTGATAGTAATCTTACTGGCAGGTATTGTCCCGTTCACGCTTAAAGGCATGGTTACTTCAATCATGCTTACCTGGTCGGATACACGTAACGAAGCCCTGGACTTTCTGGAAGAAAATGACATCACAACCGAGAACACTTTCTCCGATGGGTATACACCATTTAACCCAGCCAACAAAAACCATGATTTCTTCAAATTTGATATTTTTAATCCCGGAGAAAAAGAATATATCGTTCTATCTTCTCTAATGTTTGACAGGTATGCAGCCGAGCCAGATCGTTATAGTGCTCAAAATGCTTTTTACGCAAATGTCAGAAGCAACCTGGAGTTAATCAAGGCATTTCAACCAGATCCAGAACCAAACTTAGTCGTTGACCAGTTAAAAGTCATCTTAGAGTTTTTGAACCGCCAATTCAAAGAAAGTAAGCCCCTATTTTTTTCGGGACCAACATTGGAGATTTATAAACTGCAAGAGTAGCCAGGTCAAAGAAAAACTGCGCGACCGCATCCTGGTTACCCCGGGCATTAGCGGCGCAGAGGCGCAGGGGGAAGGTGCCAGCAGGGCGGAAGAGGGTCTTTCAGCCTTCCCCAGGGGGAAGGTGCACACAGGGCGGAAGAGGGTCATTTAGCCTTCCCCAGGGGGAAGGTGCCCGCAGGGCGGAAGAGGGTCATTTAGCCTTCCCATGATGGAAGCTTCCCGTAGGGCGGAAGAGGGTCATTTAGCCTTCCCCAGGAAGAAGGTGCCCGCAGGGCGAAAGAGGGTATTTACACACACCACAGAGCTGAGAATTACATCACAACACCCTCTTCAGTCTCGCTGCGCTCGCCAGCTTAGCCTACGGCACGCAAGCAGCCCCCTGGGGAAGCCCATGACGAACTCCCAGCGGGACGGATGGATTCCTTTTAGCCTTCCCCAGGGGGAAGGTGCCCGCAGGGCGGAAGAGGGTCTTTCAGCCTTCCCCAAGGGGAAGGTGCCCGCAGGGCGGAAGAGGGTCTTTTTATACTGACCGCAGAGCCGAGGACTACAACCACAGCCCACAGGGCGGAACAGCGTCTTTTTGCCTTCCCCGGGGGAAAACCTAGCACCCCCTCCGTAGGGTTTTTTCCTCAACGATTTGTTACCTTTTTCACACACAATCTCCGCCCGCCGGGTATAATAGCGCTAATTCTTCGACTCAGTACGCCTAAATCATCGACATGGGTAGCTGAGCGGTAGTCCGGGGAAAATCCCAAGTGCCCCGGGCTCAAGGGTGTTGTTGGAAACGGCAGCGCCTCCCATTTGGAAAGGAGAAAGACATGAAGTTTCTATTTAAGAACGTTGTATTTGTGTTGTTGATGGGGGTCATGATCAGTTTGACTGGCTGCAGCACTGCAGTCCAGGAAACACCGGTTGATGTCCAGACTGAAGCGCCAGAAATCCTTGAAACTGTTCTCGAGTTGGTCAAGGGTGAAGAGGTTGTTTACTTCACAATGGATCAACTTAAATCCTTGCCAGCCGTTGAGGGATTAGCAGGCATCATGTCTAGCACGGGAAAGATAACGGCTCCCGCGCTTCACAAGGGCGTCTTGCTAAGCACCCTTCTGGCGGAGCTCGGCGGCATGACGGACACCCACAGTGTCGAAGTTATCGCTGAAGATGGATACTCGATCACATTCTCACCCAAACAAATTCTCAATGGGGAATACATTACCTATGATGTTTCGAGTGGGGATGAGATGGAGACCATCGGGCTACTGCAAACAATCATCGCCTATGAACGTGAAGGGAAACCACTGGACCCGGAAATGGAAGGCAGCCTGCGTCTTGTTGTGATTGGCGAGTCGCCTTTACAGGTGGTTGACGGTCATTGGTCAATCAAGTACGTAAACAAGATCGTACTGAAAGATGCAGTCGAGGATTGGGTGGTTAACTTTAAGGGTGCAATCGAAGAGCCCATGGACCGGGCGACCTTCGAGTCAGGCGCCGCAGAAGGATGTCACCAATATTCCTGGACAGATGATGAAGGACATGTCTGGGAAGGAATTCCACTCTACTATCTCATTGGACGTGTTGATGATGAAGTCAAGCATGGCGATGATGCCTTCAGAGACGACCTGGCCAAGACAGGTTACATGATCGACTTAATTTCTGCTGACGGATACACTGTGACCTTGGATTCTTACACAGTGATGCGGAATGACAAAATCATTGTTGCCTACCTGGTCGATGGTGAACCTCTAACGGGGGAAGATTTCCCATTGCGCCTGGTTGGTCCTGAACTGAGTAAGAAGCAGATGGTTGGTGGCATCACAAGCGTGGTTATCAACTTTGAAAGCGCAGCTGCCACCGAGGAGCCCACCGCCCAAATAGTTGGGGAAGTACCAGCAATCATTGGTCCAGCCGATGCCACGCTGAGCCTGAGGGGCTTGTTGGACGCTGAAAAGAACCTTACGATGGATGATCTGCTGAAGTTAGCGGTAGTCAATGCGAGCGTGGAGCATCCTAAAAAAGGTGCTATCGAAGTTACTGGAGTAAAGATGTCAGACATACTTGCTCTGTTAACCATCAAACCCGAAGCAAAGACCGTCTCATTCATCGCTGGGGATGGATGGTCAGTGGACCTTCCCTTAGCTGACCTGCAGGCGTGCGAAAGTTGTCTGCTTGGTTGGGATGAAGAAATGCTGCGGACGTATATGCCTGGTTTTGATAGTAACTTCTGGGCAAAAGACTTGGTCGCGATCGAATTCAAGTAAGCAAGAACAAGAGGGTGGGTTTCAGAAAACCCACCCTCTTATTTAGGAAATAATCATGAAAAAGGCATTAACTGGGTCTTGCATTCTGGCGATACTGTTATTTCTGAATGCCTGCGCGCCAAAACAAAAAACACCTCTTGTAGTTTTTGCGGCTGGCAGTCTAATTCAACCGTTCAATGACCTTGAAAAGGCATTTGAATTAAAGTATCCGGACATCGATGTTCAAACAGAATACCACGGCTCCATTCAAGTCATGCGGCATGTTACTGATTTGCATGAGGAAATTGACATTGTTGCCACCGCAGACCAATCGCTTATTCCGATGCTGATGTATCAGGTGGATATACCTGGTACGACAATCCCCTACGCGAATTGGTTTATCTCAATGGCAAGTAATCGATTAGCCATTGCCTATACCCCTGAAAGCAAATACCAAGAGGAGATTAACCAAGAAAACTGGTGGGAGATCTTGTCCCGGGAGGATGTAAAAGTCGGGCTTTCCGATCCCCGATTTGACGCTGTAGGTTATCGACAACTTATGGTTTTCGCGCTGGCTCAGGATGTTTTTGGTAAAGGAGACATATTCGATACTTTCCTTCAGCATCAATTTACTAAGGAAATTCGCCTTGTTGATATGGGCGACATAAAAATCATCCGCATCCCAGAAATTCTCGAGACCACGGGTAATTCTCACATCATGATGCGCGGTTCCAGCGTGGCTCTCATCTCTTTGCTAGAAGCAGGAGAGATAGATTATGCCTTTGAATACGAAAGTGTGATTCAACAACACGGCTTTGAAATGTTGCGCTTACCCTCTGCGCTCAACCTTGGAGAGGACAGTTTCTCCGATGTGTATGGGAAAGTAACAGTAAAAATGGATTTCCAGAGATTTGCGAGCGTGGATCCGGTTTTTAAAGGTGAACAGATTAAATATGGTCTGACTATCCCAAGTAACGCTCCACACCCGGAAGCGGCGGCAGAATTCATCCAATTCCTATACAGCTCTGAGGGACAAGCCATCATGGCACAGAACGCTCACCCTTTGATAACTCCCCTGACCGGCAGCAATCTGGAAAATCTGCCAGAAAAATTGCAGATACTGCTCACCATCAAGTGAACAAAAGACCGTTCCCGCCTGGCTTCGCAATTGCCGGCAGTATCCTGATCCTTTTCATCATACTGCCTGTTCTTGTCACCCTGTTGTCGGTTTCCTTACAAAGCCTGCTGGAAACTATCACTGACCGGGAAGTGGCGCGTTCCATCGGGCTTACATTCATAGCGGCTGCTATCGCCACATCTCTGGGTTTATTGTTCGGTTTGCCGCTTGCCTACATCATGGCGAGGGTTAAGTTTCCAGGTAAGTCCCTGTTATCCGGCATCATTGACCTGCCGTTAATCATTCCCCATACTGCTGCTGGGATAGCCTTATTGCTTGTTTTCGGTAGGCAAGGCATTCTGGGAGGTCCACTTTCCAATCTTGGCATATTTTTCACGGATCGATTGGGCGGGATAGTTGTGGGTATGATGTTTGTCAGCCTCCCGCTTTTGGTCAATGCAAGTAGAGAAGCCTTCCATTCCGTGAACCCAGAACTTGAACATGCAGCGCGTGTAGATGGAGCAAACGCTTGGCAAGTGTTCTGGAATATCACGCTTCCGCTCGCCTGGCGTGGTATTCTGAGCGGGGCAATCACGATGTGGGCAAGGGGCATCAGTGAGTTTGGCGCGGTAGCCATCCTGGCATATAGTCCAAAAATCATTCCCGTTCTAATCTATGAGCGCTTCCAAGGGTTTGGGCTTTCTTCTGCCACCCCCGTAGCAGCGCTTCTAATGATCTTGGTATTAATTGTTTTTTTGGTGCTGCGTTGGCTCGCCAGTTCGGTGGATGCTGAGGTTTAAGCAGCGTAGCAACTTTCCATAACGCAAAGACACTTAGTTTGATCTGCTTTGGCCAGCTTTTCAGACATCCATAGTATAATCGCGTCGGTTCTTCGACTCAGTACGCCTAAATCATCGACAAGGGTAGCTGAGCGGCAGTCCGGAGAAAATCCCAAGTGCCCCGGGCTCAAGGGTGTTGCCGGAAACGGCAGCGCCTCCCTCTTGGAAAGGAGAATGATATGAAGAAGTTGTGTGTTGTTTTAATCATGGGGGTATTGATTCTCAGCTTGACAGCCTGCGCTACCAAAATTGAGAATCCTGTCATCCGGCTCTCGACGACCACCTCGGTCAACGATTCCGGTCTGATGGCTTATCTGCAGCCGGTTTTTGAGAAGGATACGGGCTACACGCTCGAAATCACCTCTGCCGGCACAGGCGCGGCCATCGAGAAGGGGCGCACGGGCGATGCCGATGTGCTCCTTGTACATGCCAAGGCTTCCGAGGAAGAATTTATCAATGAGGGTTTCGGCGAAGTGCGCGTACCCTTCATGTATAACTTCTTCGTCATCGTCGGTCCGGAAGGCGACCCCGCTGGCGTCAATGGTTCTGCGACCGCGGCGGAAGCGTTCAAGAAGATCGCTGATGCTGGCGCGACCTTTGTCTCCCGCGGGGATGACAGCGGCACCCACAAAGCTGAGCTGAAAATCTGGAAGTCCCTGGAGCTTGACCCCACCGGTCAGCCTTGGTACGTCAGCGTGGGCGACA
>Ga0208040_1004068_pt1 | contig 11386 bp, 8 predicted proteins | sample AD_UKC083_MetaG_FD_184431 | JGI IMG/M metagenome (GOLD analysis project Ga0208040, IMG submission 184431) | Active sludge microbial communities of municipal wastewater-treating anaerobic digesters from USA - AD_UKC083_MetaG (SPAdes) (version 2) | ecosystem: Engineered > Bioreactor > Anaerobic >... | reverse complement strand
GTGCCTCGCGGCGGTGCTACGAAGCATGAAAGGGTAATGTAGCGCAAGACTTCAGTCCTGCCTAACGAAGCAGCCCTGAAGGGTTGAACTACACCTTTCATTACATAATCCCTCGCCTCTGCCGACCGAACAGAGGATCAAGGATTATCCGACGCCCTTCCCGTCAAAGCTCCCGGGAAAGTGATGATCATTACCTTTTAAATTTATGGGTCGTTTACATATGCCATAAGACAAAATCTGACCGTAACAATCAACTTGCACGACACCGATAATCAACATTTATCTTATGTCATATTCAGAATCACTCCTATTGCTAAAGGAACCCCTTGTGCGCTATTTATCCGCACCATAATAAGTAACGTTCCTAGATATAGAGAGGGGAGCAAAGATCATGATGAAGGAAAGGAACAGGAAAAAGATTTGGGTTGACCTCATATGCATGCCTCATTTTTTAAAATAAGTCTGAAAACCATCTGAAAATATAGAATCTGCCCAAGCGGCAGCAGTAGTCGAGAGAGGTAACAAGCACGGACGATATCTATACCTGCCTCTTTTTAAAATAAGGGTGGGGTTGAACAGACCTCGTCCTTATTTTTTTATTAAGCCTTCACGGTCAAGTGAGTATACTGGCAATAAGCAATATCAAAAAATATGCATGAAGGCCAAAATGAAAGCAAACTGGAGGGAAGACTACAAGCGTAAAGTTGTTACATTTGCCGAAGCTGCCAGTACCTGGCTCTGGCCGAATGCCGCACCTTACTCAATTTTAAAACAACCGCCAAGATGAGTCCGTCAGACGGTTAGTGCGCCGGTAAAATCGGGTGAATTTATCTGCATTGGTCTGGGAATCGACACATGTTTCCCCGACATGTATCATGCAATTCTCGACCAATGGGAAGATCTGCGAGACATCTGGATCAGCGATTCTGTTCAGGTCCATCCCCGCAGGCTTTATGATCCGGTGTTCATGGCTAATCTTCAGGGCCATATCAACTATGCACATGCCTTCGGCATGACGTTGATCCGGAAGATCAATGAAGCCAAACTATCTGATTTCTTTCCGGTCATGACATCGGACAGCGCCGAAAAATACGCTGTTGCTCGGACGTTATCATCTACATGGTGACGCCTCCCAATGATCAGGGCTATATTAATCTGGGATTGACAAACTTTTTTACCCTCAAAGCGTTGAGGCAGGGGAGGGCGTCGGGAAAATTGCGGGTTACCATCGCCGAAGTCAATGACCAGATGCCCACCATCTTTGGAAACAACTGGCTCCATGTTTCCGAATTTGATTATTTTGTGGAAAACTCAACCAAGATTCCCACCGTCGTCCGGCCGAAACCGGGGGAGAGAGAACTTGTGATCGGCCAGAACGTCATGGAAATTATCAATGATGGTGATACTATTCAGATGGGGTTGGGCGGCATTCCTAAAGTCGTTGTGGCGGGTCTTGACGACAAGCGTGACCTGAGCGTGCTGACGGAGATGTTTTCCATCGGTCTCCATAAGCTCGTGGAAAAGGGAATAGTGACCAACGACCGGAAACCGTTCCACAAGGGCGTGACCATCGCCACCTTCTGTATCAGCGATCAGGATGTGTACGACTTTGTCCACGAGAATCCGTCCTGCGAATTCTATCCAGCTTCTTATACAAATAATTTCCACTTCATCGCCCAGCATCCGAATATGGTGGCCATAAATATGGCCCTGGTGGTTGATTTCTCATGTCAGATCGCCTCGGAAGGCCTAGGCCACCAACAGGTCAGCGGCAGTGGCGGACAGCTTGATTTCATGGCGGAGGCTTATTATTCAAAGGGTGGTAAGGGAATCACCCCTGGCTTATGCTGCGCGGACCCTGAAAGACGGGACAATTGTATCGGCCATTGTTCCCGATTTACCGGCTGGTACGCCGATCACAGTTCCCAGGACGTACACCAAGTAAGCGGAGATCCTCACCATTGGCCGCTATCTCATGGCGAAGTGAGGAAGCCAGGTCTTGCCTTGCGGCGCATCAGTTCATCGCCGACATGCGGGACCTGGCCGGGAAAATAAATATGGGGAGTCTCCCCCAAAGTCTCCATACCACCCTCCTTTTCAAGGGGAGGGCCGGGATGGGGATAGGTTTTGCGCCGTCCTTAAAAGACTTTAGTCCATCCCCCTCCTAACCTCCCCCCTTGAAGAGGGAGAAAAAACAGGGAAAAGAGAACCGTCCCTGTTTTTTGGACAGTTTTTTGGCAGATGCAGTCGTATAAACGAAAGGCTTTACTGAAAACAGGAGGGGAAATATGGCAGCAAACTGGGCACCGCTTACGGAAGAAGAAAAGTCTCGCTACAAGGTAATCAACAAGGAAAACCTGGAATTCTTGATGAACCGTTACAACAAGGTGAACCGGTGGGTCATCGCCGACATGATCCGCCGGAGCGCCTATCATTACCCGAACAAACCGGCGCTCGTTTACGGGGACAAGACCCTGACCTACGCTGAGCTGGAGCGGGAGTGCAACCGGACCGCCAACGCCCTGACGGCCCTGGGAGTAAAGAAATACGACCGGGTGGCGATACTCGCCCACAACACCATCCACCACGTCCTGACCTGGATCGGCTGCGCGAAGATCGGCGCCATCTATCTGGCGCTCAACTATCTCCTCCGGGGAAAGGACCTCTCTTATTGCGTCAACCATTCGGAAAGCAAGGTCTTGATCGTCGAAGACGCCCTTTATGATCTGGTGAAAGACGTCATGGACGACATGCCCACGGTCAAAAACTTCATCTGGTCCGACCAGGTGGCGGGGCAGCCCCCGGTGAGCGACCGGTTCCAGGCCTTCGACGCCTGGTACGGCAAGTACGGCGATACGGAGCCCGACACGATCCTCCACATCGAGGACCCCTGCCAGATGACTTATACCAGCGGCACGGAATCCCTGCCCAAGGGGGTCATCATCAGCAACCAGGCCCTCATGGCGGAATATATGGGGACCATCGTGGACGGCCAGTACGACGAGGATGACATCAACGTCAACGCCCTGCCCATCTACCACTGTGCCCAGCGGGACGTCTTCATGAATCCCGTCTTCTGGGTGGGGGGGACGAACGTCCTCATGATGCCCGATATCGGCCAGATCCTGAAGAATATCGCCGCCTACAAGGCCACGATGTTCTTCGCCCCTCCCACGGTCTGGATCGGCATGCTCCGCCATCCGGAGTTTGCCAAACAGGATCTCTCCAGCCTGAAGAAGGCCTACTACGGGGCCTCCATCATGCCGGTGGAGATCCTCAAAGAGATGATGGAGCGCCTGCCGGGCGTGAAGATTTACAACTACTACGGCCAGACGGAGCTGGCTCCCTACCACACGATCCTCAAGGCCAAGGACGCCCTGGCGAAGCTGGGTTCGGCGGGCTTGGGCGGCCTCAACATGGAGACCCGCCTGGAAGAAGACAACGGCACCCCCATCGCCAAGCCCGGCCTGCCCGGCGAGATCTGCGGCAAAGGCGCCCACGCCCTGATCATGTACTTCAAGGAGCCGGAAAAGACGGAAGAGGCCATGAAGGGCGGCTTACGGTGGACCCATTTGTCAAGACAGTATTTTCGAAAAGTTAAGTTAAACCCTGGGGCGGTTTTAATGTTTTTCTGTCTGTGTTCATACCCCTTGCGCCGGGGTTTATCCACAGCCGACTTCCGCCCACTGCCTGAAGGAGCTTGCGGCGTTTAAATGTCCCAAGAAGGTCTTCTTTGTCGATGTCCTTTCCAAGACACCGACGGGCAAGATCCTGAAACTCGAGATGCGCGTATCGTTCAAGAACAAGTAAAAACGAATTCAGAAATAAGGAGATTTTCTCATTGTGAAAGATGTATTTATCGTTAGTGCGGTAAGAACCCCCCGTCGGTAGGCAGAATGGGTATCTGCGCAATTGGACGGCCCCGGAGCTTCTAGGAGCGGTACTGGACGAGGTAGTCGGCAGGATTGATCTTCAAACCGTGGAAACTATGAACAACCGTAACTATCTTCTATTATTGCGTTATCTGCGATTGGCTCCATAAGCGGCCAACGAAAATCTTATGTCAAATAGCTCCGCGAAAATCGGTGGTTATAAGAAAAAAGCGCCGCTGCCCCGGACTCTTGCGCGGCCGTCAAAGCGAGATGCCGGGGGCGTTATCCGTCAATCCGCCCGGGCGGCCTTGCCGCTTTTGATCGTGATGTTTTTCAAGCCGTTCTTCTCGAATTCCTTCATGTATTTGGCCTCGATATCGGAATAGCGGGCGAAGTAGGCGTCGGCGTCCTTATCCTTGGATTTCTTCCCGCTGAACTCCCCATTGAGATCCCGCATCGTCAACTCCTCTATAAGGCGGTCCCAGAAGGTGCCGTTGTCGTACTCGTCGATGATCTGGTGGCAGAAGGATTCATCCTCGAATTCCGCCGTTTCGTAATAGTTTTTCAACTCGGCGTCGAATTCGATGAGATTGCCCAGACCCGCCTTTTCGGCGAGGGCGTACAATTTGTTCCGGAGCTGCTGATACTTGTCCAGCTCCGGATCGGTTTCAGATTGTTGCGAAGTGATGACCCAATCGGCAATATAGAGCATGTCGATCAGGTTCCGGTATTCCTCTTTGGTCAGATCTATCTTCATGGGCGGCGATCCTTTCGGGATAATAATGGTTTCAGGTTGATCCAAACGGCATTTGCACTTGATAAAAACGATATTATAGATAATAGTGCCGAATTGCAATGATAAAAGGGGACCCGAACAAAAAAATAGTGGTGGTCATGCCCGCCTACAACGCGGCGCGGACCCTGCGGAAGACTTACGAAGAGGTCATGGAGCAGGGGATCGTCGATCTGGTCATCTTGGTGGATGACGCCAGCGGCGACGACACGGTGACCATTGCGGCCTCGCTGCCCCGGACCGAGGTGCACGTCCACGAACGGAACCGGGGCTACGGGGCCAACCAGAAGACCTGCTACCGCGTGGCCCTGGCCGCCGGGGCGGACATCGTCATCATGGTCCATCCCGATTATCAGTACACCCCCAAGCTCATCCCGGCCATGGCGACGATGATCGCCAACGGCCTGTATCACTGCGTCCTCGGCTCCCGGATCCTCGGCGGCCACGCCCTCCGTGGCGGGATGCCCGTCTGGAAATACGTTGCCAACCGCGTTCTCACTCTGGTGGAAAACCTCCTCATGGGGGCGAAGCTCTCGGAATATCATACTGGCTACCGGGCCTTTTCCCGGGAGCTGCTTTTGCGGCTGCCCCTGGAGCGGAACTCCGATGATTTCGTCTTCGACAATCAGATGCTGGCCCAGATCATCTGGCTGGGCTACACTATCGCTGAGGTAAGCTGCCCGACGAAGTATTTTGAGGCGGCCTCGTCCATCAATCTCCAGCGGAGCATCCGCTACGGCTTCGGCTGCCTGCATACCGCCCTTCTTTTCCGCCTGGCGAAGCTGAGCTTCGCCAGGTCGGACCTTTTCCCCTGATCCCGCCGTAAACAAAACAGGAACGGCATAATTTTGACGACATCGTAAAAACTCTCCTGCCCCGTGGAGAACCACGAAGCATGAAAATGGCATTTTCATAGTAAGTCATTTCATTCCTCCCCCTTCAAGGGGGAGGTTAGGAGGGGGATAGGGTAATCATTTTACGTAACAAAACCCATCCCCACCCAGCCTTCCCCTTGAAGGGGAGGGTCATTTGTGACTTTTTAAAAGTTCATTAATTTTTCAACATCACTACAAATTATTTTATGGAGAAAAAAATGCTTGACAAGGATGAAAAACTTCTATACACCGGACATGACCGTTGGTCAGTAATTGACCACAGTTCAATTTCTGGTTAAAAGTCAGGCTGCGGAGGTAATTCCTGTGGGACTCGAAGAACGTCGGAAAAGGGAAAAGGAAAACCGCAAGAACGCGATCCTGAAGGCCGCCCGCAAGCTTTTCTTCGACAAGGGCTTCAAGCATGTTACCGTCGAGAGCATAGCCAGAAAGGCGGAGTTGAGCAAAGGCTCCGTTTATCTCTACTTCAAGAGCAAGGAAGAGATCTACACCCACATCCTTTTGAACGACATCGACAAGTTCTACAAGACCATCGCCGGTCTGCTGGAGGAGGGGCTCAGTGCGTCGGATAAACTGATGTCCCTGGCCAATACATACGCCGGCTTTTTCATCAACGACCGGGAGCTGTTCCGCATCATGATGAATTACATGCTCAATATCAATCACATGAACCTTCCGGAAGAGATAGACCGTCAAATCGTCACCGCCACGAATAAAACCGCGAATATTATTGAAGAGATTTTTCTCATGGGGATCGAGTCCGGGGAATTCCCCCCTTACATCGATCTGCGCCAGAAGCGGAACGCCATCTGGGGGCTCCTCAACGGCACCATCTCGCTGCACCTGTTCACCGGTTCGGAGGAAAAGCGGGAGGAGCGGATCCTCGCCACCATCAAGACGGGGGTTAATACCTTTCTGCGCGGTATGCGGACGCCCTCGGGCAACGGCGTATGACGGGAGGTATGCACCTGACAGGCAACGGACGACAAACGGACAACACGCACGGGAAGCACGCCTTTCCCCCCAGGCCTTTTCTGAGGTGCTTCCCGATGTGCAAAAGATTTATCGGTTCGGAAAAGGCGTAAAGAAAAACAGGAGGTTGCTATGAGTAACGGATTGGTGAACATGAGGGATCAGTCGTTTGTCCTCTACGAGCAGATCGGGATTCAAAAGCTGTTTGAGAAGGAGCAATTCGCCGATTACTCGGAGGACGTCGTCGAGATGATGCGCAACGAGGCGGAAAAGATGGCGCTCAACGTCATCGTCCCCACCTATGCGGAAGGCGACAAAGAGGCATGCTACATAGACAAGAACGGCCAGGTGCGAGTCCCCAAATGCTTCCATGACGCCTACAAGAAGTTTTGCGAGGGCGGTTGGGTGGCCCCGGTCAAGTCCCCCGAAGTGGGCGGTCAGGGTACCCCGATGGTTGTGGCCAACGCCTGCAGTGAGCTGTTCTCGGCGGCCAACTTTGCCTTTATCATGTATCCGGGGCTCACCCTGGGCGCCGGCGGCCTTATCGAACGTTTCGGTACGGAAGAGCTGAAAAACAAGTATATGTACAAGATGTACGCCGGGGAATGGGGCGGGACGATGTGCCTGACCGAACCGGGCGCGGGGAGCGACGTGGGTGCCTTGAAGACCACGGCGAAACGCCTCCCCGACGGCAAATTTCTCATTACCGGAACGAAGTGCTTCATCTCCTCCGGCGACCATGATCTGACCCCGAACATCATCCATCCCGTCCTGGCACGGATCGAAGGCGATCCTTCGGGGACGGGCGGCATCTCCATCTTCATCGTCCCCAAGATCCGGGTCAACGACGACGGCAGCCTCGGCGAGCCCAACGACGTGAAGACCGGGAACGTGGAGCACAAAATGGGGATCAAGGGTTCCGCCACCTGCACCCTGAACTTCGGCGACGAGGGCAAGTGCATCGGCGAACTGTTGGGCAAGGAGCGGGAAGGAATGCGGATCATGTTCCACATGATGAACGAGGCCCGTCTCGAAGTCGGCATGCAGTCCCTGGGCCATGCCTCCGCGTCCCTGGAGCACGCCGTGCAGTACGCCAAGGAGCGGATCCAGAGCACCCCGGTCTGGGAGATGAAGAATCCCGACGCCAAGGCGGTGCCCATCATCATGCACCCCGACGTCCGCCGGGACCTCCTGTGGATGAAAGCCTACGTGGAAGGAATAAGGGCCATGAACCTCTTCGTCGCCTTCTGCCTCGACATGGCCAAGGTGGGGGACACCCCCGAAGAGCGGGCCAAGTATCAGGGCTTCGCTGAACTCCTCACCCCGGTCTGCAAGGCCTACTCCTCCGATATGGCCTGCCTGGTCGCCTCCAAGGCCATCGACGTGTACGGCGGCTACGGCTACTGCCAGGAATATCCGGTGGAGCAGTACCTGCGGGACTGTAAGATCGCCTGCCTGTACGAGGGGACCAACGGCATCCAGTCACTGGACCTCGTGGGCCGGAAACTCGGCATGAACAAGGGCATGAACGTCATGAACATGATGGGCGAGATCGACGCCACGATCAAGAGGGCCAAGTCCCATAAAGACTTGGCCAAGTACGCCGGGAAACTCGAAGAGGCCTACTTCGCCATCGTCGATCTGACCATGACCTTCGCGGCCCTGGGGAAGAGCTCCAGCTTCCTGATCCCCATCCTGAATGCCTCGCCGTATCTCGACATCTTTGGCGACATGATCCTCGGGCATTTCCTCCTCCAGGGAGCGTCCATTGCCCAGGAAAAGCTGGATAAGATCTTTGCGGCGAAAGGCGCCGACAGCATCGGGAAGAAGCGGGCCCTGGTCCACACCGATCCGGATGTGGCCTTCTACGAGGGGAAGATCGCGGCGGCAAAATTCTTCGCCATCGAGGTCCTGGCATCGGTCAAGGCCAAGTGTGAAGCGATCAAACTGGGAGAAAAGACGCCGATCGAAATGGCCATCGAGTCCTTCGCGGCATAACTATTGAATATTACCGTGATCACGGCAGCGATGCGACCTGAGACGGCATACATCGGCTGCCGGTGAGAACGGCAACCAAAGAGGAGGAAAACTATGTCCTACGAAATCAAAAAAGCGGCCGTTTTAGGGGCAGGCGTCATGGGGGCTACCATTGCGGCCCATCTGACCAATGCGGGAATCGAATGCTACCTGCTGGATATTATCCCCTTCGAATTGACCGATGCGGACAAGGCTAAGGGTTTGACGGAAAAAAGTCCGGCCTGGCGGAACCGTTTTGCCGCCAATGGCCTGGCGGGCGTAACGAAATCGAAACCGGCGAGTTTCTACAGCAAGAAGAACGCCGCCATGATCACCATCGGCAACTTCGAAGACAATCTCAACTGGCTGGCCGAATGCGACTGGGTCATCGAAGTCGTGGTGGAAAATCTCAAGATCAAACAGGAACTATTCGCGAAGGTCGAGAAGATTGTAAAACCGACCTGTATCGTAACGACGAATACCTCGGGCCTGCCCATCGCGGATATCAGCTCCAAATTCGGCAAGTCGCTTAAAGAGCGGTTTCTGGGCACCCACTTTTTCAATCCGCCCCGCTATATGAAGCTCCTGGAGATCATTCCGGGGAAAGAGACGAAGAAGGAAGTGGTGGACTACATGATCGCGTTCGGGGAGCGGGTCCTCGGCAAGGGCATCGTGGTCTGCAAGGACGTTCCCAACTTTGTGGGCAACCGGATCGGCGTGTTCGACATCTCCAACGCCGTGCGGCTCATGGTGGATAAAGGGCTGAAGATCGACGAGGTGGACGCGGTGATCGGCAAGGCCGTGGGCCGTCCCGGCAGTTCCATCTTCGGGACCCTGGACCTGGTCGGCCTGGATACTGGCTACCACGTCATGAAGAACCTCTACGAGGCGGTGCCGGACGATGAGGCCCGGGAGTCCTTCTTGCCCCTGCCCTTCATGGACAAGATGATGGAGCTCAAGTGGCTGGGCAACAAGACCAAGGGCGGCTTCTACAAGAAGACGAAGGATGCCAAGGGCAAGAAAACCAAGCTCATGCTGGACTACGAAAAGATGGAATACGTACCTGCCGGCAGGCCCAAGTTCGAATCGGTGAGCGCGGCGAAGAAAAAATCCGACGAGGGCGTGGCTGCCACGATCAAGACGATCTTCTACGGCAAGGACGCGGCCTCGGAACTGGTCCGGGAATACCTCTGCAACAACTTCATCTATGCGGCCAATAGGGTGCCGGAGATCTGCGAGAATATCACCGCCATCGACAACGCCATGAAGTGGGGATACAATCATGCCCTGGGTCCCTTCGAGTCCTGGGATGCCGTAGGGGTGAAGGAATCCGTCGAGATCATGAAGAAGATGAAGAAGAAGGTCCCCAAGAAGGTCGAGGAGATGCTGAAGAAAGGCATCGAAACCTTCTACGTCAAGAAGGAAGACGGGACCTACTACTACGACTTTGAAACGAAGAATTACGTGAAGATCGGCGAGAACCCCCGAATCATCCTCTTGCCCTCCCTGAAGGAGCGCAAGATGGTGATCGCCACCAATCCCAGCGCCACGTTGGTGGATATCGGCGACGGCGTGGCCTGCTTGGAGTTCCATACGAAGATGAACGCCCTGGACGATATGATCATCGAGCTGATCAACAAGAGCTGCGAAGTGGTCGAGAAAGACTTCATCGGCCTGGTGGTGGGGAACCACGGCGCCAATTTCTCCGCCGGCGCCAACATCTTCAAGGTCCTGCTCCTCATCCAGATGGGCGATTGGGATATCCTGGAGGCGATGGTTTCGGGTCTCCAGGATGCCAATATGCGGATGAAATACCTTTCCAAGCCCGTGGTGACGGCCCCGGCGGGACTGACCCTGGGCGGCGGCTGCGAGATCTCCATGCACGGCGCCAAGTGCCAGCCCTGCGGTGAGACCTACATGGGCCTGGTGGAAGTGGGCGTCGGCGTCATCCCCGCAGGCGGTGGCTGCAAGGAGATGATGGTCAGGATGACGGAAGGCATTCCCGCCGGCGCCATTGCGGGCGGTCTGAACCTCCAGCAGTTCTATGCCAAGGCCTTCGAGAACATCGGGACCGCCAAGGTGGCGACCTCGGCCATGGAGGCCATGGAACTGGGCTTCATCCGGAAGAACGAGGGCATCTCCCTGAACCGCGATCAGCAGCTCTGGGACGCCAAACAGGTCGTCCTGGGCCTGGCGAAGTTCTACAAGAAGCCCCGTCCGGCCATGATTCCCGTCATGGGCGAGAATTTCCGCGGCATGGCCGAGGCGATTCTTTTCAACATGCAGCACGGTAAGTTCGCCACGGAATACGACATCCACGTTGGCAAGAAGGTGGCCTATATCCTTTCCGGCGGCGACTGCGCGGAAGGGACGTTGGTTTCGGAGCAGGAGATCCTGGATCTGGAGAAGGAAGCCTTCCTCAGCCTCTGCGGCGAAAAACGCACCCAGGACCGGATCATGCACATGCTGACCACCGGCAAGCCCCTGCGGAACTAAGATAAACCCTGGATCGGCCGGTCGCCGGTGGTTCGGACCACCGGGGCCGGCCCCCGTAAAGATACATGAAGGAGGAAAATCATGAGTGAAGCTGTTATTGTTGAAGCCGTACGCAGTCCGGGCGGACGTTATAAACGAGGCGGTCTGGCCGCGACGAGAGGCGATGATTATGCCATCGAGGTCCTCAAGGGTCTTTTGGCCAGGGTTCCGCAGTTGAAACCGGAGGATGTGGACGACGTGATCGTCGGCTGCTCCTTTCCCGAAGCGGAGACGGGGATGAATTTAGGCCGCGTGGTTGCCATGGGCGCCGGGCTGCCCATCACCACCTCCGGCATGACCGTCAA
>Ga0208040_1004064_pt1 | contig 11394 bp, 11 predicted proteins | sample AD_UKC083_MetaG_FD_184431 | JGI IMG/M metagenome (GOLD analysis project Ga0208040, IMG submission 184431) | Active sludge microbial communities of municipal wastewater-treating anaerobic digesters from USA - AD_UKC083_MetaG (SPAdes) (version 2) | ecosystem: Engineered > Bioreactor > Anaerobic >... | reverse complement strand
TAAATAATGGTAGTTCAAGCCCTGAATTGCACAAGGCAAGATGGTCATTAAGATCTGAATTTGAAAAGAATCCTATTAACTCTGGGATTAACTTTGGAGAAATATACGCCGATTTTGATTAGGTGGATAAATGAGAATCCTATCTTGGAACGTTAACGGTATAAGATCCGTTGCAAAAAAAGGATTTATTGAGTTTTTAGAAAGTGATAATCCAGATGTCCTATGTATTCAAGAAACTAAAGCTAGGGAAGAAGATATACCCAATGAAATAAAGGTAATTAATAGATACCATTCATATTTTTCATCACCTGAAAGAAAAGGGTATAGCGGAGTAGGCATTTACACTAAAGAAAAGCCTTTAGTAAAAGAATTAAATTTTGGGATTAATAAATTTGATAGTGAAGGCAGGGCATTAATCTTTACATATCCTGAATTTATCTTATTAAATGTCTATTTCCCAAATGGAAAAATGTCAAATGATAGACTTAATTATAAGATGGACTTTTATAAAATGTTTTTGGATTATACGAAAGACTTACTTGATAAAGGAAAAAAAATTATTGTTTGCGGTGATGTAAATACTGCACATAAAGAAATAGATATTGCACGACCAAAAGAAAATGAAAAGATATCTGGATTTTTACCTATGGAGAGGGCATGGATCGATAGATTTATAGAAATTGGATTTATTGATACTTTCCGTCATTTTAATAAAAATCCAGGAAATTATAGTTGGTGGGATTATAAAAGTAAAGCAAGATATAGAAATGTGGGTTGGCGAATTGATTATTTCTATATTAGTTCTAACTTATTAGATAACTTAAATTCCGCTTTCATACTAAATGAAGTTATGGGTTCAGATCATTGCCCAATAGGTATTGAACTGTCTCTGTAAAAAAATTGTAAGAAAAGAATAAAAAGATTAGAAAAGATTTATCTTTTCATTAATAATGTCTTCAGTGACTTGTCTAATATTGTCTAACCAATCTGAGGCTATCCTATTAACTTCTTTCCTGTCAGCATCTGAAAGTTCATTCTCGGTTGATATATCGCATGCTAAAGGCTCATTAATTGGTTTCCCTATTTGACTTAATATTCTAACTTGAGTTTCACCTGCGTTAGTATTATGGTAAACATCTCTTGCTATGTAAAGTGATAAAACATTGTATAGTTTGCCCACGTGATTTACTGGATTCTTTCCTGCAGCGGCTTCCATTGACATCGGTTTATATGGGGTAATAAGGCCATTAGCTCTGTTACCTCTACCTACTGAACCATCATCACCATTTTCCATTGAAGATCCAGTAACTGTAAGGAAAGCACTACCGCGTTCTATATCATCGGCAGTGTTAATATGGTAATCGACATCACAGCTTCCAAATTTGTCTTTTAATATTTCTTTAATTTCATCTTTAAAAGTAGTATATTCTTTAATGTTTTCAACATATTTATCTATGGTGGCCATTGCGATTGTAATTGTTGTGTTATCTCTTATCCTTGCCCCCATTACCTTAATATCTCTACCTATTGCAGGATATTGCTTGTTCATTTTATCGGAATTAAGATAATTCTCAATGTCATAAACTATCTGTTCAACTTTAGTAAAAGGATAAAATGAAACTCCAAAGGAAGTATCATTTGAAAGAGGGATTGCATTTTTTCTTCCGAATACATCCTTTAAATCTGAAGATCCTTCTCCCATAAAGGATTCGATTCCAGCTTTCATCTCTCCTCTGAATAATTCTTTTATGAATTTTTCAGTTGCTTCTTTTGCTACTTCGTGAATTGGGATTATTTCATCCCCAACTCTTTGAGTTGCTCTTCCAGAAAGTATAATTATTGGATCTTCTATTACTTCACCGCCGGCAAATTTTGAAATGGCTTGTCCACCTACAACCTCTACTTGATCGGTATTATGGTGCATTATCATTCCAAATTTTTTGATATAATATTTAGACAATGCATTACTTACTTTTTGAGCAACACCATCGGCTACTGAATCAGGATGCCCTACACCTTTTCTTTCTACTAGTTCAAATTCTCCTTGTTTAACTGTTTTTGGAGAGATGTAAATGTTTTTCATAATATCCCCATAATCATATTTAAGACTTTAAATTTTAGGAAATTTATAAAACTATCGGATTTTAATCTAGAGGATATACCCTTTAAAAATTATAAATTAATAACCAATACATTTTTTAATACTAGGTAATTAATCTAAAAAGAGGGATTTTGTGGAACTTGATGGTTCTGAGATAGTTAAACTAAAAGTTGCTAGTGCAAGTCAACAAGATGTAGGTAGGGGAATAGTTAGAATTGATAAGAGATACCAAGAAATGATTGGTACTAAGCGAGGAGACATAGTTGAGATTTATGGAAAACGTAAAACTGCAGCAATAGTTGTAGATTCCTACCCCGATGATAAAGATTTAGCAATTATTAGAATGGATGGGCTCATAAGAAGGAATGCTAAAGCAAGTATGGGCGAATATGTTGAAGTAACTAAGGTTGAAGTAAAAGAAGCAGGACGAGTAGTGTTAGCCCCTACACAAAAGGGAGTCCAGATGGTAATCCCCGGTAATATCCTTCAAAGAAATATTCTTGGTAGGGCCTTAACAAAAGGTGACATAATAAGTGTTAATAGCCAATCTAGAATGAAAGAAACTGGAGATCCTCTTTTTGATAAAATGATTGGCAATTTACTAGAAATGACACCATTTTCCTTAGGGGAAATGAGATTTATTGTTGTTTCTACTAGTCCACAGGGGATTATTAGAGTTTCAAGCGGGACTGAAATAGAAGTTAGAACACAATACAGTGAATCTGAAGAAAATGAAATTGCAGGGATAACTTATGAAGACGTCGGAGGATTAAAAGATAAAATACAAATTGTTAGAGAGATTATAGAACTACCATTAAAACATCCTGAAATATTTGATAGACTGGGCATTTCACCACCTAAAGGAGTCCTTCTTTATGGACCACCTGGTACTGGTAAGACATTAATTGCAAAAGCCGTATCCTCAGAATCGCATGCACATTTCAAATCAATAAATGGTCCCGAAATAATGAGTAAATTTTATGGTCAATCAGAGGAAAATTTAAGAAATATGTTTAAGGACGCAGAAACAAATGCACCAGCAATTATATTTATAGATGAGATTGATGCAATAGCCCCAAAAAGAAGCGAAGTAACGGGGGAAGTTGAGAGGAGAGTAGTTGCCCAATTACTTGCTTTGATGGACGGATTGAAATCAAGAGAAAAAATTATAGTAATTGCAGCAACAAATAGGATTAATGCGATAGACGAAGCTCTTAGAAGACCTGGGCGATTTGATAGAGAGATTGAAATAGGAGTTCCAGATAAGAATGGAAGAAAAGAAGTCCTTCAAATTCATACAAGGGCAATGCCATTGACAGATGACGTAGATTTGAATATACTTGCATCCAAAACACATGGATTTGTAGGTGCTGACTTAGAGGCGTTGTGTAAAGAAGCTGCCATGGCATCACTTAGAAGACTATTACCCGATCTAAATTTAGGTGAGACTAGAGTATCTGAAGAATTATTGGAAAAAATTAAAGTAACAAAAGATGATTTTGAAAGTGCTCTGAAAAAAATTGAGCCTTCTGCAATGAGAGAAGTAATGATTGTAACTCCCAATGTTGGATGGAATAACGTTGGAGGATTAGATGAAATAAAAAGAGAGTTAATGGAAGCTATAGAATGGCCAATAAAACAGCCGGAAGCATTTGTAGCAATGGGAATAAGACCTCCAAAGGGAATATTCCTCTATGGCCCACCTGGATGTGGTAAAACACTACTTGCCAAAGCAGTAGCAGGAGAATCTGAAGCCAACTTTATTTCAATTAAGGGGCCAGAAATTCTTAGTAAATGGGTTGGAGAAAGCGAAAAAGCTATGAGAGAGATATTTAGAAAAGCGAGACAAGCGGCTCCGACAGTTATATTCTTTGATGAGATTGATGCAATAGCTCCTAGAAGAGGGGGAGAAGAAGGAACTAGAGTATCTGAAAGACTAGTTAATCAACTTCTAACAGAACTAGATGGTTTAGAAGAATTAAGTCAAGTTGTGGTAATCGGTGCTACTAATAGACCAGATATGGTCGATCCTGGCCTTTTAAGACCTGGAAGATTTGATAAAATTATTTTAGTTAATGCACCAGACTTGAAAGCGCGCAGAAAAATCTTTGAAATCCATACAAGTAAAATGCCTTTAGATAAAGATATTAATCTCGATGAACTTGCAAAAATTACAGAAGATTACTCAGGTGCCGATATAGAAGCCATTTGTAGAGAAGCGGCCATGACTGCTTTAAGGCGTGACATTGCCTCTAAAATAGTTACTAAAGAAAATTTCATGAGCGCATTAAAAGAGATATCACCAAGCTTACCTGAAGAAGTAAGAAGAGAGTATGACAAAAGAAAATATGAAAAATTAGGCCAAATATATGGATAATATTATATTTTTCTTTTTATCAAAAACTCAGAAAATGCCTTCAAGTATTCTTTTGCATTACTATCTATGAGTTCATTTTCTATCTCTTTCCATGACTCGATTACTATCTTATTTGCAGTATCACGTGAGAACTCGATAGCCCCAGTTTCTTTAATAATATCTATTGCCCCTCTAATTTTTTTACTGTCTTTAGTATGGGAGTTAAGTATGTTGATCAATATCTTTCTCTTTTCATTCTCTAAATTGATAAGAGAGTAGATAACTGCTAAACTTCTTTTACCTTCACTGATATCATTTCCATAAGATTTTCCAAATGCTTCCCTATCTTTTTCTGAAGTTGTTAAGTCTAGAAGATCATCTTGAATTTGAAATGCTATTCCTATACTTTCTGCAAATTTTCCAAATTTTGATTCCATTATTTCGTCTTTACCAGAAAGTGCTACTGCCAATCTAGCTGCCATTCTAGCTAAGGTTCCCGTTTTAAAGGCAGTCATCTGCAAATACTCATTAACATTAGGCTCCTTTTTCAGTATTCCTTTATGCCAAGATATATCTAATGCCTGACCATAATGTAAATTTCTCATCTCTTCGTTATATATTGAATAAATTCGATATAATATATCTATAGGTATTTCATCTTTTTTCTCATCTATCACTTGAAGAGGCAAGAAATACATTGCGTTTCCACAGTTTATTGCTATATCTTCTCCATATGCTTTATGTAAAGCTGGTTTTCCCCTCCTCAATTCGGCGCTATCTTCTATATCATCTATAATTATAGTTCCATTATGTGCAATTTCAGGAATAACTAAAAAATCACTGACTTTTCTCATATCTGCCCCAAGAGCTTCAGATACCAAAAGAAAAAGAACGGGCCTCCATCTTTTACCACCATATCCAAGAAAATCCCATAAAGGTTTTGATATTCCATAATTTAAAGCTTTAAAATCAGTATCATATCTCGATTTTGACTTGAAATTATTTTGATTAATTTCTTTCGGGATATATCTCTCAATAGTCATTTCAATAAAATTTTTCTTTGACTCAATAAATTTAATAATATCAACATCAGCCATGAAATGACTATGCGGATAAGTTTTATATCTTTAATGTTCAGTGCGAAGGATATTTTTATATTTGAACTAATCTAATTTGTATCAGGAAGTGATTAATTGAAAGATTTACTGAAGAAACTTTCTGAAGCACCAGGAGTTTCTGGAAATGAATCTAGAATAAAGAGGATTATTATCAATGAAGTAAAAGATTTTGTTGATGAAATTAAAGAAGATTCTATGGGTAACTTAATTACGATAAAAAAAGGCAAAAAAAACTTTAATATAATGGTTGCCGCCCATATGGACGAAATAGGATTTATGGTTAAACATATTGATGATAAAGGATTTATATCATTTGAAACTATTGGTGGTTTTGATCCTAAAAGTTTGGGATCGCAAAGAGTTAGAATTCATTCTTCTAACGGCGATATACTAGGAGTGATAGGCCTAAAACCACCCCATATAACATCACAAGATGAAAAAGATAAAGCTCTAAAATTGGAAGACTTGAAGATAGATATTGGCCTGAACTCCAAAGAAGAAGTTGAAAGCCTTGGAATAAAACCTGGTGACTCAATAACAAGAGATATTTCATTTGCAGAACTTGGAAAAGAAAATATTGTAAGCTGTAAATCTTTTGATAATAGAGCTGGATGTGCCGTATTAATAGAAATTATTAAGAAAATCAAAAATCCCGATTTTACACTTTATGGAGTTTTCACCACACAAGAAGAAGTTGGATTGAGAGGCGCTAAGGCCGCAGCTTATGGACTTGATATTAACTTTGCATTAATTATTGATTCAACTACAGCGGGACCTATACCAAAAACAGAGATAGACAAAGTTACAATATCCCTAGGAAAAGGACCTTCTATTGACTTAATGGATAGAGGATTTATTCTAAATGAAAAAGTTAAAAATCTTTTAATCAAATCTGCAAATGATGCAAAAGTACCTTTCCAAACACATATATCCAGTGGAAGTACCGATGGCGCGGCAGTTCATATAACTAAAGAAGGTATACCAACGGGTGTTATTTCCATACCATCAAAGTATATTCACTCTACAGTTGAAATAGTCGATATAAACGACTTAGATAATACTTTGAAGTTAGTAATGAAATCTTTAGAAATAGCAAAAAATATTTTATAATATTTTATTTTCCTTTTGAAAATAGGTATACGGATATAGTAGTAGTGATTATACAAACTAATCCCAATATAATTAAATTATATATTGGACCTCTTTCTGTAACGCCAGTTATTGCCCACCTCATTATATCGACTCCGTAAGATAGTGGATTTATATTAACTATTGCAGATAACCATGAAGGCAGATTAGAAATAGGAAAAATTGCACCGCTTAAAAGAAACATCGGCATGATAATGAAATTTATTATTAGATTGAAGCCTTCAAATGATTCCATTCTTGCTGCTATAATTATGCCAATACCTGAAATAGTAAATGAAATAAAAAACATTAGAGGTATAACTATCAGAATTCTAGAAATACCCAGTTCTATGCCTAATAGTGGTGAGAATACTAGTATTATCAATGCTTGCAAAGTGCTTTTTGAAGCTCCACCAATAGATTTTCCAATTGCTATGGAAGTTCTGCTTATTGGAGCAACTAACATTTCTTTTAGGAATCCAAACTGTCTATCCCATATAATAGATATGGCCGAAAACATTGATGAAAATAAAAGAGTCATTACAAGTATTCCTGGAAACATAAATTGTATGTATTTTAAATCTCCAACGTTACCAAAAGTGGCGCCAAAACCCGTACCAATTAATAACAACCATATCAAAGGCTGAGCAACTGATGAAACTAATCTAGATCTGTCCCTAATAAATTTCTTTATTTCTCTGAGCCATATGGTATAAACTGCTTTTAGCATTTTATCTACCTCTTGAAGATTCTCTCATTCTGCCAACTGCATCTAATGTTTCTTCTCTTATCTCGCGCCCAGTTAATTTTAAAAAAACATCATTTAATGTAGGTTTTCTAACATTGACCGAAGTTATTTCTAGATTTCTTAAAGCTCTAAACAGTTTAGGAACAAAATTTTCTCCATTTTCAGCGTATAGGTATAGTGAATCACCTTTTATCTCTGGCCGAATTGTGAAACAACTTTGAATTAATTCTTTTGCGGCGCTATTGTCTGAAGTTTTGAGAGTTATTAGGTCTCCTTTAAGATCTTTTTTCAAATTATCGGGTGTATCTAAAGCAATTATCTTACCGTGATCTATGATTGCAATTCGACTGCAATTCTCCGCCTCTTCCATATAATGAGTTGTAAGGAAAATTGTGATGCCTTTTTTCTCTTGTAGATCTATTATATACTCCCAAATTCTATTTCTAGTTTGAGGATCAAGCCCAATTGTTGGTTCGTCAAGAAAAAGAACTTTGGGGTAATGAAGTAAGCCCCTAGCGATCTCTAGCCTTCTTTTCATTCCACCAGAATAGTTTTTTGTCAATTCATCTTTTTTATCATAAAGGTCAACCATTTTAAGCAGATATTCTATTCTTTCTTCTCTAATCTCTTTTGGAATGTTGTATACCATTCCATGAAATCTTAGATTCTCTTCGGCAGTTAAATCCCCATCAAGAGATGGATCCTGAAATACAATTCCAATTGAGCTTCTAACTTGGTCTCTATCGTTTATAACGTTATGACCTGAAATAGTAGCCAATCCGCTTGTAGGCTGAAGGAGAGTGCAAAGAATACTAATAGTAGTTGTTTTGCCTGCGCCATTAGGCCCAAGAAATCCAAATATTTCTCCTTCTTTGACTTCAAAAGAAATATCGTCTACCGCATTTTTATTATCAAATTTTCTTGTTAAATTATTGATTTCAATAATATTCATTTGATTGCTCCCTTAGCAAGGTCTTCAAGTACTTCAATAGGGTTCTTTGCCTTAGTAACGCCTGAAGCTAACAGTACACCTTCTGCACCTAATTCAATTGCCTTTTTGACATCCTTTCCAGTTTTTACCCCTGCCCCACATAATACTTTAACTTTTGGAGATATTTTCCTAATCTCTTTAACAGTATTTCTTACTATATCTGGGTCTGCATCTGTTACTGAGATATTTCCACCAATTAGTTCTGGCGGCTCAACAGCAATGAAGTCTGGGCCAAACATGGCAACTGCTTTACTAACTGAGATATTATTTGTACAAACAACTGATATTAGCCCTAAATCTTTACATTTTGTAACCATAGCTTCAATATCAGCTATCTCTAATCTATTCTCAGAATGATTGATTAAAGTTCCAACCGCTTTAGATGATTTTATACTTTCAAGTGTTGTTTTTCCTGTGCCGCTACCAGGAGTTATATTATCTGCATGTTGGGAAAATACTGGTATTCGTACTTTTTCTGATAAATAAGACAAATCTACCATTTGGGGTGCAATTGATATGTTAACGTTCAAATTAGCTGATACTTTTTCACATATTTTAGCAAGTTCAAGTCCTTTAATCCCAGATATTTCATTATAAATTTTAAAATTAATTAAAATAAGAGGGGTATCCATTTTATCACAATAATAAAATTCTAACTTTATTTTTATCTTTTTGCATATAATTAGAGAAAGTAATGACTTAATATTACAACAATTATTAGGCTTGGAAGCATACTAGCTACTCTAATTTTTTTTATTTCAGCAAGGTTCATCCCAAGACCCAAAAGGAGTACTCCGCCAACTGCAGTAAGTTCAATTATTAGGGCATCACTTAAGTATTTACTGACATAGCTAGCAAATATTGTTATTCCTCCTTGGTATAATAAGAGAGGAATTGAAGAAAAAATAACTCCAATTCCTAAGGCCGATGATAATGCAATTGAAGCAACGCCATCTAAAATTGACTTCGCAAATAGCAAACTAGGATAATTACCAATGCCTTCTTCAATTGAACCTAATATAGCCATAGGCCCAATACAGAAAATCAAAGTTGCAGTAATGAAACCTTCGGAGAATTTATCATTAGAACTTTTCAATTTATTTTTTAGATTCAAGCTTAACTTTTCAAGATACTTTTCTAAATCTAATAATTCGCCTAAAACAGACCCTATAAGTAAGCTAAATACCAAAATTAAATAATTCGTTGTCTTTATTGCCATTGTAATTCCTAAGGTAATTACAAATAATCCAATAACTTGAAATATAATTATATTAACTCGTTCTGGGATTCTGGATTTTATTAATAGACCAACCATACTTCCAAAAATGATTGCTATTACATTAACAATTGTCCCTAGCATGCAAAGTGTAAATAAATTTTATTTAAAAGAATATCTTAGATTAAATATTCACTTATGCCAATATATAATTTCCGATAAGTTTAAATATAAAATTCTTTTTCGTAATCAAAAGCAGCAAAAAGAAGCAAAGATTTATATAAAAAAACGACATAATTAATTATTGCTTTGAATTTTTATTGAAGGGATATCATGGAATTAGACCAGAGATTACTATTCGACTTCCTTGAAGAGCTATTGGGTGAAGAGGGTGTTGAAGTTGCTAACATTATATATGAAAAGGAAGCAACTGATGAAGAGATCTCAAAAATTACCCATTTAAGGATAAATAACGTTAGACGTGCCCTCTACAAGCTTTATGATAATAGGCTTGCTACATATAGGCGAATAAAAGATAAAGAAACAGGTTGGTATATATATTATTGGAAGATGGATCTTTCGAAGGCACCAGAAGTAATAGATAAACGAGAAAAAGATTATGCTGAGCATCTTGAAGAACTATTAGAATATGAAAAAGACAATATGTTTTTCTCTTGCAAGAATAACTGTTCTAAGGTTCCATTTGATGTTGCAGAGCAACTTAATTTTAAATGTAATATCTGTAGTGAAAAACTAGATTTCTTTGATAACTCTGAAATGATTAAAGAACTGGAAGAAGCACTTGAAAAATTCAAAAAAATCGAAGCTAGCTAAAGATGATCATGATATCCAAAGATGAAGCAATATTGATGCTAAAGGCAGAAGGTTGTTCTGAAAAAGTTGTAAAACATTGCATCAATGTTTCTAATTATGCCAAAGAGATAGCACTCAGAGCATCTAAAAATATAAATTTGGATCTTTATTTGGTAGAAATAGGTGCAATTTTACACGATATAGGTAGATCAAAAACAAATAGCATCCAACATGGTATAATTGGAGCAACGATATTACGTGATAAAGGAATAGATGAAAAAATAGTTCTTATATGTGAAAGACACATCGGTTCAGGTATTGATAAAAATGATGCAAATTTGTTTGGCCTACCTCCAAAAAACTATATCCCTGAGACAATAGAAGAGAAAATTGTATGTCATGCAGATAACTTTTTTATTAATGGAGAAAAAGTAGGTTTTGAAATAGTTATCGCAAGATTCAAAAGAGAATTAGGAGAGAATCATTCTTCTATTAGAAGGCTTTTAGCTCTCCAAGAAGAACTCAAAAACTATCTCTAACTTTATTTATATATAACTTCAAGATATATTAAACCTTATCATAATCCTTATATAGTTTTTTAATACCTTATGATTGGAGGCGATATACATGGAAAATCAAATAATCTATGGTATCGTAGCAATAATATTGGCACTAGGTCTCGTGACAGTTGCAGTAATGAAACCCATACAACAAGGGCAATATGATCAACTACAAGTTACTGGAACTGCAGTAATTAGAGAGGCACCCGACCAAGCTACAATTTATGTATATATTGAAACTACAAAAGAAAATGCTTTGCTATCTCAAGAAGAAGCATCTAAAATTTTAGCTCAAGTAATAAAAGCTCTTGAAAATGAGGGCGTACCATCTGACAAGATTCAAACAGATACATACAGTATCTA
>Ga0208040_1004055_pt1 | contig 11409 bp, 10 predicted proteins | sample AD_UKC083_MetaG_FD_184431 | JGI IMG/M metagenome (GOLD analysis project Ga0208040, IMG submission 184431) | Active sludge microbial communities of municipal wastewater-treating anaerobic digesters from USA - AD_UKC083_MetaG (SPAdes) (version 2) | ecosystem: Engineered > Bioreactor > Anaerobic >... | reverse complement strand
ATCATTAAACAGCTTACAGGCTATGGTTATCAACCTGAAAAGGACGCGACTCAGGTACGTGCCTTTGGTAGGGATCTTTCCAAACCGATGGCTCATCAATACGCTACTCCTCCGGAAGATGCTCCCTGGTTCACTGCATGCAATATCATTGCCGAAAGACCCGGGAAAACGAATCCTGACGATCTGATAGTCGTGATAGCACATAAAGATTCACAGAGCTGGATAGCATCTCCCGGAGCCAATGATAATGCTATTGGTACCTGTGGAGCTCTTGAACTGGCATATCTTTTAAGACGGTTTAAACCAGATCACACAATCCGTTTCATCTTTTGCAATGAAGAGCACACGCCATGGACCAGTGTCACAGCAGCAGAAAATATCAAATCGGCCGGGAAGGATGTCCTTGCAGCCATCAATCTTGATGGTATTGGGGTAAAATCACCACAGCAGGCCGGACACCTGACCAATGTCACACGATTCACAACTCCTGAAGGAGAAAAACTGGCTGATCTTATGGACAGGTTGAATACCTTCCATAGCCTGAAACTGGTACAATCAAAATACCGGAGTGAACATCCCGGCGATGATGACGGTTCGTTTATAAATGCAGGATTCCCCTGGGCAGTATTAAATATAGGTTCAATGCCTTATGCTGATCCAAATTATCACCTCGAAACTGATACTCCGGATAAAGTGGATATCAAAAACGCTGAACTCACTGTCAGGCTGACTCTGGCCGCAATACTATATCTTGATACTTTCGGAAGGCCGGATTGAGGTGACTTCAGGTCAGTCAAAAATCTGGTGATGAAATTTAACAGACAGGAATAATTTCAAAATAAATATCTGATTTTAAATACTTAGATTGTTCTGGTCGAGAATCTAATCCTGCTGAAACATTCCGGTTTATGTGTGTCGTATACACCATGCTTGTTCATAGTCCATGCGGGATGAGGATTTACTTCCTGTCCCGATGGAGTCATTTTCTGAAAGCGGCCAAGAAAGATCTTCCAGATATCACCGTCTTCCGGAGGCAAAGTTCTGCCATTTGCAAGCCATTTAAGGCTTTTCCACGGAATAGCTATTTCCACTGCCCATCCTTTATCGATATCGGAATTATCATTTAAAGTGCCGTCAATTTTAACAGCTGTTTTCAATCCGGGAAGATCATAATCCAGGAATGCCCATCTCAATCCCCTCGGATGTTTTCCCCACCAGAAATATTTTCCTGTGCGGTCATAATCCCCTCCGAAAGTCATGGAGGTTTTCTTAAATACATCGAACTCCGGAACGTCAAATTTCCCTCCTTTTTTATAAGCATCCCGCCAGATAAAGAAGACTTCATATATTGTATTTAAAGCATTTATTTCCAGTTCGTAATAACAATCTCCTCCATCAATAAAAACTTCAAGATCATTTTCGAGGAAGATGATTGAGTCCCTTTCTGTCTGGGTTGCAAATACAAACGGTTCTTCTGCCCGGATTCCGATATAAAGAAATTCTTCATTCCAGAGAGCAACTGCCCGGGTATCATATAGTCCGGGTTCTCCCGTTACCATATCAACAAACCTTCCTGATTTGTTTGCCTTTAACCAGACCGGTTTTGAGAGATCGCCGTTGATCTCAATTGATTCAGTTATCCTGTTACAGGTATAATCTGTTATTTCATTATCACTGCAACCATAATTTATTTCTGATTTCATGTCTGTGATTAAATTGAATTGCAAAGATGGATCTTTATTCTCAGACATGAAAAAAGCTGTCAAGGCTGTTCCCTTTTTTCATCCTGTAATGATAGAAAAATAACAACAAGGTAACCGCAAAGATTGACACAGCAGCAATGAGTGACCAGCGTAAATCCACAATACCTTTCAGATAATTATCCAGAGTCATTTCTATTATTATCAGTAATCCGGATAATACGATTAATCCTGATGCAACAACGTTCAGCCCTTTCAGACGTGCATATTTATAAATGATCATTACTATACCTGTAACCAGAAATGCCGAAACAGTTATCGGAAGAGCTACGGGAAAGAACCATTCCTGACCGCCTGAAAGCAGATCTATTAAATAAAGAGCTGACAGAATTGTGATCATCAGAGCCGATACCATTATCAATGACCATTTACTGGTAAACAGAACAAGGGTCAGAATAATCCAGGCTGTCAGTACTGATATACCGGAATAAAGCGACCAGTTCAGACTTTTATTTGTTATCAGATCCACGATTGTACAAACGGCTATCCCGGAGAACGCAATTATTCCATTTAATTCCCATAGAAATTTCCTGGTTTCTTTTTTGTGAAGCTGCATGACTTCGGGAGTATTTACAGAAGGATGATTGTTCTTCTCACTGTTATCCAGCGGATCCCTGCCGCAAAGAGGACAAATATTTAATCCGTCATCAAGTTCAACACCGCAATTGGCACATAAAGTCATGACAAATTTTATTAATCGTTTTTTAAAATCTTAACATGAATACCTGAATCCGACAGATGCTTTAAAATATGCCGTTCCAGTTCATTTGACTGTGTTATATTACTAAAACATATCCTTAATTTGTCTTTAAATGAAATCAATCCGCTTCCAACTTTTACTTTTGAATTCTGTGGTGGTGGTATAATCTCGAAGGAATCGATCATTTCATTCATCTGATCAGGAAGTGTCACCATCCCGAGATTTGTTACCAGTCCGCTAAAACGTTTTGAGGCAAGTCCCCTGTAAACAGCAGCCATGGCGATCTTTTTAATGAAAAGCGGCAGTATCCTGATGAAGACAAGCTTTTCATAGCTGACATTGGATGACATAAACCTGGATATCTGTTTGATATCGGAGCTTATCTGAAGCTGATGATGTACCGAATGAAGTATCTCTTCAAATGTATATGTACCCAGCCTGAGGTCTATTTCCGGAAGGACAAAAAGAGAAAAATTGCGCATAGTCCTGCTTGGAAATTTCTTTCTCATATTAACAGGGACCTCAATTCTCAATACCCTGTTTATTTTCTTTCTCTTTTTTGATGAGGAAGAGATAAAGATCTTCTGCAGTGCAAAATGATAGACTGCAACAAAATATTCTGTAACAGATACTTTCAGTTTCCGGGTTAGTTCGATGATTTCGTGTGTCTTTACCTCGGCACGCAAAACTTTCAGCCGGGGCCGTTGATTAAGCTTAAAAGGCAGGTGCCATGCCTTTACTAACTTCGAAGGAGGAGGCAGCTTACGGAAGTGCTTTAAATATCCGTCTTCGAACTCTTCATTTGATATGGGTGTGCCGGGTAAAATTATTTCTCCCGGGGAACTTATATTTCTGCCGGTGAGCGTGAGATAAGTATATAGCAACGATTTCAGATATTCCAGGGCACCCCCTCCGTCGGTCAGTATATGAATAAATTCGGCAGATATCCTTTTCCCTTTGACGATGACCCTGTAAAGAGGTTCGTTTTTTCTTTTTACTTCAAAAACAGAACATGGGATCTTCTCATCACTCTGTATCCGGGGTTGCTGATCTGTAAACTCAAGAAAATGCCAGAAAAATCCACTGCCAAGTGATACATTGAAATATGGGAATCTCCTTGATGTAATCTGAACTGCTTCCCTGATGGCAGTATATTTAACAGGTTCTTTCAGTGATGCGGTTATCCGGAATACGGATGTCAGATCTTTTGATATGATTGCAGGGAATAACTTTGCGGCATTATCAAGCTTCAGCCACCCTTTTTCCTTTAACGAATTAATATTATCGGCTTTCTCCGGCATCTTTTTCAACTAACCTTGAATGGTTTTTAAAGAACGACCATATAACCTCAGTGGCATCAATATCTCTGGACGTTTTTCCTATTATTTTTGCAGGCAGATACTGTATACCCCCCGGCCAGGTATGCCCGCCGCCATCTATCGTGTACAGGATCACTTCCGATCTGTCAGTTCCGCCGCTATACTCTTTCCTGATCACTTTTGTACCATCTTCAGGGTCTATGTCCGGCATGACTGTCACGACCGGTATGGTTGAGCAATTATTTGCTTTTACCCAGAATCCCACAGATTCTTCAACAGATAATACCTTACCCAGTTTTACTTTGGAAAGGCTTCCGTGAATATCTCCCCCGTCAAAGGGTACCAACGGATCTTCTGTATTATTTATTGCCAGTACTGAGACCGGCATATATCCCGGGCATTCGGTAAAGAACAGGTGTGGTATATTACCATCAACGGGGGCTATTGCAGTTATCTTATGAGATAATTCACAGGCAAGCCTGTAAGACATTATTGCCCCGTTTGAAATGCCGGTAATATAGACCCGGCCAGGATCAATGTTATAATCCCTGATCATTGAATCGATCAGAGCTGAAATGAAGCCGACATCATCAATATTTTCCCGGTGAGCCCGGTCATTTGATTCTTCATCAGTCCGGCCATCGTTCCAGTTAAGTTCTATACCATCGGGATATACGACTATGAATCCATCCTTTTCAGCCAGTTTGTTAAATCCCTTACGTGTCAGGAGTATCATACTGTGACCGTTACCTCCCCTGCCATGTAAAGCAATAAGCAGGGGTACCGGTACAGATTTGTTATGAAATGACGGCACATAAAATTTATATGTCCTTTTCAGATCATCATGAAAAAATGAGGCTCTATGAGTAATACCGGCAGGTACTGCGGGGGATAACAGATTAATTCCGGCCAGAAACTTAACTATTGCAGGATATGTGGTCTTATTAAATGATTTAAGTTTTTTATTTATCATTTTTTCAATTACAATTTATATTGCAATATCGGCAGAATTCGCGGATTAAGCATAATAGTGAAAAACTTTGGCAGAAGGTTCGCTATTATCCGGGGTCCTGGCAGATAATGAATAAGATTTAGCTAATTCAATAGAGAGGCCAGCCCTTTGTATCATCTTCCAGTTCCTTCCGAAATCATCAGGGAAATGAATTGTACCGGATGTCGATTCAGCAGTAAAAGGAGGAGCGGATTCCCCTATTAACGGGATACGGAAATCCCTTACAGCGGTTCTTTTTTCCGGCTTATCAGTCCCGCCCCGGATTATATTTATCAGAGAGAACATAATTTCAATCAGTTAGATTGTTTATTCGTATCATTAATGTTCGGTCATGTACAATAACGGAATAAACTTAACCAGAGTAATTAAACATAAACAGGAAAATATTGTTCGTAAGAAAGGTTGTTTTAACATTTCTGCAGCATTCCTTTGTTGATATACCAGGTGATTATTGGAAGTATGAAAGGCAAACATGCCACTCCTGAAGTATTATTGTGTATTAATTGTAATATCTTTAGGCTAAATCCAATATTATGGCTGATTTAAGAATTTATACGGTAACAATAGTGATTTTACTTTTCTGTTCATGTAATCCTTCAGGTAAAGTAAATAACTATTCATTGAATGATGAATTATCACTTGTTGTAAGCAAAAGATATCTGAACCTTCCCGTATCTCACAAGGAAGATCAATCCGCAATGAGCTTTGTTGTCGACGGGAAACATGAACTTGATTTTGTGATCAGGCTGGCGCCGGCAGACCCTGATTACTGGGTGTTTTACGATATCAGCAAATACAAGGGTAAGGAACTTGAGATATCTTATTCAGGAAATAAGGCAGGACTGGCTAAAATATATCAGGATGATTTAATTAATGGGCATGACAGCTTATACAGGGAAAGCAACCGGCCTCAGATACATTTCACTTCAAGGCGGGGATGGAACAATGATCCCAACGGACTGGTTTTTTATGAAGGTGAATATCATTTATTTTACCAGCATAATCCTTTCGAGCGCGAGTGGCAGAACATGAGCTGGGGTCATGCGGTAAGCAGGGATCTTATTCACTGGGAAGAATTGCCCCTTGCCCTGGTCCCCGATTCCCTGGGTACAATGTTTTCGGGATCAGCTGTTATCGATTACGAAAACACTTCGGGCTTTGGAAAAAACGGAATTCCTCCTCTGGTGGTGATCTATACTGTCGACAGTCCTGACAATGAACGCCAGTGTATTGCCTGGAGCCTTGACAGGGGCAGAACTTTCACAAAATATTCAGGTAACCCGGTTATCGATTCCAAAGAAAAGTGGCTTACCAAAGATCTCCGTGATCCTCATGTTTTCTGGTATAAGCCGGGTGGATTCTGGGTGATGGTATTGTATGAGAAGGATGGTAATTCAATTTATACTTCTTTAAATCTTAAGGAATGGGAATATCAAAGTCATACAACAGGCTTTTTTGAATGTCCGCAACTGTTTGAACTGGCTGTCGATGGTAATCAGAATAATAAAAAATGGATTATGTATGGCGCTTCAGGGACCTATATGATTGGCAGATTCAACGGTAAACAGTTTACCCCTGAATCAGGCAAATATTATTACGGAAATGGTGCCTTGTATGCTGCCCAGACATACAATAATATTCCTGACTCTGACGGCAGACGGATTCAGATAGGATGGGGAAGGATAACTCATCAGGGAATGCCATTTAAACATATGATGCTGCTACCGACAGAGCTTACCCTGAGAACAACCAAAGAGGGGATAAGGATGTTCAGCGCTCCCATAAAAGAAATTGATATGTTGCAGGAAGATAAAATGGAGTGGAATGATCTTGATGCTGCTGAAGCATCAGAAGCACTTAAGGAGTTCAATAAATTAATATCATGCCGGATAAAAATGAAGATCAGATTATCTCACCCTGTTGATGCAGGACTTAGTCTCGACGGGCAGCAGATTTTCAGGTATGACATGAATTATAACCAGGTGAATGGTTTGTTTTATTCTCCCGAAGACAGGACAAGCATGGAAATTAGCGCGGATATTATAATCGACAAAACATCAGTTGAGGTTTTTGTTGATGATGGTGCATTTTCTTATGCGATAGAAAGAAAAGCTGTTCCCGGCAACACTGATGGGTTCAGATTTTTCGGAAGGGATCTGAAGGTGAAGGAAATGAAGTTCTGTTTGATGAGATCTATCTGGGAGATTAATTGAGAAAAAACGTATTAAAAAACGTATTATAATACGTAGATCATGGCTTCAGCATTTCAACCGCCTGTTTAAATTCGTTTTCTGTTATTCTATTTTTTGACAAATGTTGCCCTGGCAACAGCTCGGCCGGCAGAACCGGTAATTGTTATTCTGTAAATGCCTTCGCCAAGTCCTGATACATCAACAGAATAATGATCTGCTTCGATGAAGGAGAATTTTTCTACGGAAACTATTCTGCCTGTTTCATCAAATATTTTAATAAAGAGATCTCCGGGCTGATCAAGGGAGATGAGCTTCATATTGACCATGTCTGAAGCCGGATTCGGGAAAACCATCAGGTCGGGGGTCAGCATTATCTGGTCTCTTATCCCGGTGGTAGAGGTATGATATGTTATGGTATCTCTCATGTAAAGTCCCCTGTTCCCGTTTTCATCAACAGCTCTTATCCAGACATAATATTTCTTCAGATTAACGAGAGAAGAAACAGGAACCGAGAAAGTCACGGAATCGAGGGTTATATGAGGAGAAGGAGTGAAATTACTCACTGAAAACAGGGAGCCGCTTGCTCCGGCTTCATCTTCAAAATAATATTCAAGTGATTTAATATCCAGAGGTACACTGGAATAGCTGAAGAATGTTGTCTTCGTAATGTGTGACCAAATACCGTTTGCCGATCTGGCAGCTGCCTCGAGAAAATGAATTCCCTCCGGCAATGAAGAAACATCAGGTTCCAGATCCATGATCACATCGGTTGATGGTGTCGGGAAGGTTCTGTTCGTCCATGGCTCTGCTCCCGTTAAGGCATCGATCCTGTACCGGAACGAGGCAATATTCGAAAGCGGCCAGGGTTTCAGAAATGCTCTTGTAACCGGATGTGACCAGCCTCTTGTCCAGAGGGTATCACCTGCCCGGAATGTAATAAGGTGAAATCCCGGAGAAAGAACCGCAACATTCAGTTCAGCCGTTATCTCTGTACTCCCGGTATTGAATGGTGCATTTACTGAAATACCCTGCCCCAACCCGACGGCAGCGTTATCAAAAACATATTCAACCTCTCCGACATAGGCACCCACAATAAACTGGGATGTTGCATTTAAGGCTATCCCAAACAATAACAAAGATAAAAATGCACGCATGGCTACCAGCCTTTAACTTTAATGGTCATGGGAAGTTTGCCATCGGGCCTGACATAACTGCTTACATTCAGTTCATAGATTACCGGGCCGACAGGCAATCCTGACAGAATATATGGTTTCGGTCCTCCGTAAGCACCGCAGTCAACACCTCCTTCGCCGGCAGCGAGAGCCGGGCTTCCTGCTTTCAGTTTCCATTTACCATCGGTGCTTTCAGTAGCATCCCCCACAAACAATGCAGTTGCGCTGACATTTGCCTTATTATTGTTGGCTGTACCGAAATGATCGGAAATTGACATATTGTAGATGATTGCAGCATCTGGGGAAGGGAGGTTGATGCCAGGTTTTTCTGTGGTAAATATTATGTTATTCTTCATCACAAAACCTGTCGGTATGTTGATGTAAGTGCTGGTAAAGATGTTATTAATAAAAGTACCGGTACAACCTGACAAAAAATTAACATCACCTTTGATAATACAATTTGTCACAACAAGGTTAGTCACCAGATTTGATGATACAGACGTATATTGTGGCGTTTCTTTAAAGTAGCATTCGGAGATATAGATATTTTGTAAACCATCATTTATTGGCAGGTATTGCAGATTGCATCTTCTGATTGTAATATTACTTACACTGATATCAATCATATATGTATGATCAATACCCATTACAACAGCGCCGGAAGATCCGCTATTAAATTTATACATGCCTCCTAACCGGGCTGGTAATTTATTTGCAGAAATTCCGGGATTTTCATCCAGAAAATATCCTGGCCCTTTTATAGATATTTTTTTCGTACAGGTAAAATTATCACCATATGTCACCGGTGATCCTTCGATTATAATAGTATCATTATTTGCAGCAGCATCATGTGCAGCCTGAAGAGTTGTATAGATCTTTGCTGCCGGATTGGCTGCCAGCTGGTTATTTACCCGGAAATGAACAGCGACTAACGGGATTGTAAAAATTCCGCAGAGTAAAATCGTATAAATCCTTTTCATTTCAATGATTTTTCAGTTTAATTTTAATGACCGGCAGATGAATCGTACTCTCAGTTAATTATCACTATTGTTTAACTATTTTAAATACCTTGATCTCCTGGTTATTATTCATAATCTTCAGGAAATACATTGAGGATGAAAGATCCTGGAGGAATATTTCAGTCTCCTCCCTGTCGATCTTCTGATCCTGAACAAGCACACCGTTTATGTCAAACAGCATAAACCGAAGGTTCCTGTTTTCCAGGGTACCTACAATAAGTTTAAAGGCTCCGCTTGTAGGATTGGGATATACATTCATTAGAAGGGAGATATCCTCAGTATTTTCAATTGCTACCGGGGTCGATATTTCCCATGGTTGCTGAACTCCCTGGGCAACAGAGCCTGAGCTTCCTGTATATGTCTGATATGCGACCTGGCCTACTGTGTAAGTTGCCGAGCCCCCGGCTCCGGTTGCTGTTCCGCCGGTTGTGACAACGGCTTGCTGACCCTGAAGACAGGCAACACTTAATGCAAACAGGATCAGAATACATTGAATTCTGCTTTTTTGTTTCATTTCAGTAAAATTAATAAAGTCTGTATTAATAAGTTAAGTTAATTCATCAGCATTAAACCATTCTGATTCCATATCAGGCGGGATCAGGTTAAAACAGAAGCTGTTTTTTCTCCTTTAGTAAAATTACGACAGAATACAATGCAAGTCAAGTTTATTTTAATCCTGAAAATCAAATTTATATCCGGACCCGGTCACCACGACTGTGCAACCAGGTTTATTGGAGATTTATTAAGCATCTTTGTTATTACATGGAAATAATAAACAGCGAGCGGGCTGACTGTTATTATGAGCAATGAAGGGACAAATCGACTGGCCGGGAAATGGCCACGATTGTTCAGAGGAAATGAAACAGGGGACCGTTTTCAGAATCTCTTTTCTTCTGTCACAATATTCCAGCCTTCAACCACCAGTTTTAATTCACCAGACTCATTTTTATTGCACGCACCTGAAATATCAAGTTCAACCTGTCTGTTTTCTCCGGGCAGAAGGGTGAAATAATTCTCAGTAAAGAATACCGGCAAAACAAGTTCCTTATCCTGGTTATTTATCTTCAGACGTATGAAAAAGGCAGTTTCGTTACCAGGATTGGAGACATTAATAATTACTTTATTATCAACAGTTTTATTTATATCTGTCTTAAGCGTTACTTTAGCAAGTTCATTCAGTTTTTCGTATGACTTTGGTCTGTTTGAAAGCCAGTACAGATTTTCATCAATAACCTTATCCTTTTCCGAAAGGATCAGTTTCAGAAAATAAACCTCTTCAGTCTTTGCTCCGGGAAGTGTGACCTTGTCAAATAATACAAGATTATGTGCTTTCAGGGATAAAGTTTTCCTGTTTTCAGAAAGAGGTTTACCATGAAGATCATATAAAGTAACACTTGCAGTAATGTTATTAAAGTCTTTGGCAGTCTGGTTTAAAGCACAAACAACTGAGTCATTCAGATTAAGCTGGATATGTACCGGCGCTGCCCCATGCTTATAACCGAAATAGCCCCCTGTGTAATCCAGATAATAATCATAAAAGAATCCCCTCAGGGCTGTCCAGGGGTTCTGGTTCTTCCATACAAGCATTCCGGTATACCAGTCCCACATCTTGAGGTTGAAGGCTTCCTGAAGGGCTCTGTATTGCTCGTAACTTACCAGCTGTGCTTTCATGCAGAAATCGCGCATATCTTTCACCTTACCATACCTGTCGGGGAAATCCATGAGAGGCAGATATTTGTGATATGACCAGGATCCTGATGCTCGCGGTGACTGCGGAGGTATCAGTTCATTTTCGGGTATGAATTTTATAAGACCATCATAGTTCGGGATACCTATTGATCCTGTTTCCGGATTGAAGGGGAAAGATCTTTCAGTGAATATCTTTTCGGGTTCCCTGATGCCGTAAGGTCCGTCACCTACACCTCCGATCTTGTTTGTCATGAGTTTCGGCGAAGTCGACATATCAAGAAAATATCGTGAAGGATCATATTTCGGGAAAATATCTTTTTCCAGGGCCTGCAATATATCCGGGGGAGGATAGGTTTCATTTCCGCCGCACCATAGATAGAGGCTCGGGTGATTGCGGAGCATTTTGATCTGATCAACAAGAGATTCAAGGAAAAGATTATGGTCATCGGGATAGGCTTTCCGCCGTGCCTGTGATTCCTTTTTTAAAGGATCATTCCATTCACCGTTACAATCACCAGTTATCCAGATATCCTGCCAGACAAGAAT
>Ga0208040_1004050_pt1 | contig 11420 bp, 14 predicted proteins | sample AD_UKC083_MetaG_FD_184431 | JGI IMG/M metagenome (GOLD analysis project Ga0208040, IMG submission 184431) | Active sludge microbial communities of municipal wastewater-treating anaerobic digesters from USA - AD_UKC083_MetaG (SPAdes) (version 2) | ecosystem: Engineered > Bioreactor > Anaerobic >... | reverse complement strand
AAGCCTGGACCCGTGCCAACTTGCGCCCGTCCGCTGTAACAAATACCCCTGTAATCTTGACTGCGATCATTGCTGAATGAACTTTCACGGATGCTGTAATCATGCTTTTGGTCTCCCTTTTTGATTGTCTTTTGGTCTTTCGTCCCGTGTCCTGTGGTCGGCGGTGTCACTGGATGACAATATAATACATCATACGGCTATAAATGTCAATAGCTATTTAACTATAATTGCAATGCTATTGCAGCAAAGCCAACGGGGGATAATTTACACATTGACACTTAAAAAAGGGGTGCCCGGGGGAATCGTGTTTGTGTCCAATTGGACACAAGGAATCCCCCAGGTGGATCAACCAGGCAAGGCACCCCCCCTGGGGTAATATCGCGGGTGTGTGCGTGAACCTGCCCGCTACCGTATGACATGAAAAGCCCTAGAGATTTAATCACCCCCTCTCCTGTTCTTCCCTGCTATCAGGGCATGATTGCAATTAATCAATTGCTATGCTTGCCATTAAGCGCAACTTAGCATAATATGATTGCAAATAGATTGCATTGCTATCATAATCCCACACCTGGACAAATAAACATGATCACAATTGCACTAGCCAACCAAAAGGGCGGAGTCGGTAAAACAACTTCCACCCTTGCCCTGGGTAGCTTGCTTGCCCAAAGCGGGCGGCGTGTCCTGTTGGTGGACATGGACCCTCAAAGCAGCCTGACTCAATGGCTGGGTATAAATCCTGCGTCCAGTCTAGCGGATGTCATAGGCGGGGCGGAATCAGGTACCCTTGCCATGCCGGCTATCATCCGGCAATTATCCCCCGGGATGGACTTAGCCCCCAGTGACCTAACGCTATCAGCCTGCGAATTAGGACTCGTCCAACGTTGGGGGCGTGAGAACGTCCTAAAGGCAGCCCTAAGCAAGGTGCCTGATTATGACGTTTGCCTGGTAGATTGCCCCCCGTCCCTGGGGCTTTTGACTGTGGCAGCCCTCACGGCGGCAGCCGGGGTATTAGTCCCCACCCTCCCGGCAGCTGCAGATCTGCGAGGCTTACGGCTATTCCTGGGCACCCTGGAAAAGCTAAAGGCAGCCGGGCTAAACCCAGGATTACAACTAGTCGGGATTATCGTTTGTCAATACGATAAGCGGCTAAACTCCCACAAGCAAGCCCTGGAGGCGATTCAGGCAGCCGGCTTGCCCGTGATCCTGCCCCCGGTCCCCCGGTCCGTACGGGCGCAAGAGGCAGCCGGCGCAAAGCAACCCCTAACCGCTTATGATCCAAGCGGGCGGGTAACAGGGGCTTATCAAGAAATTACAGGAGACATAATCAAATGGCTAAGCCAAAACCCGATATAAGCGACATCTTCACGCGTACAGATTCCCCCCAGCCGGCCGGCGGATTCCCCCAGGATAATAGCGATCTGGATGCCGGGCGTGTATCCCCTATCGGAATCGGTCTAACGTCCGGGGAAATAGACGCCCTGGATGCCCTGGCTGCTGGGCTGGGCGTGAAACGTCATGCCCTGCTGAAAATAGCCGCCCGGCTGTTGATCGTTGGACTCCGGGCCGGCACCCTGGATATATCGGAATACCTGGAGGAAGTCCCCGCCCAAAAGCGGGTGAAAAAGCTGCCCCGGTAATATACGATTCCCCCGGGGAATCCGATTATAGCTAAGCTATAAAGCAATGCAATATATCTATTTAGCATTGCTACTTGACTTTTTTATAAAATAGCCGTAACATGGGGGTAACAATTAAACGGCCCCGGAACGTGCAGGAACACGAACCGGGACCTAAACCGAACCACCGGGCTAGCGGCGGCCGATCTACAGAAAGATTATACCTGACTCAATGCCCCCGGTGGATTTAGACCGGGGGCTTTTTGCGCCCTCAGAATGGGAGCCAATGACTGGAAAAATTGTAATTGTGGCCGTGATCTGGCTAAGCCTAAGCGCGTGCGTATTCACCCAGGCGGCGTTAGGCGGCGGAATCGTTACGGATTCCCCCGCCCCGGGGATGGTCCAAAACACACATACCCCCCGCCCCCCAACCCAGGCAGCACCCACCCCGCCCCCGGAATCAGTCTGCATTGTATTCCACACCCAGGGGCTATCTCTCAACGTGCGGGCTTGCCCTAACCTGGACTGCCCTATTATCTCCGGGCTACTGCCTGGGGAAGTGATCAACCTGGGCACATTCACCCCCGGCGATTCCTGGTATCCACTGGAATCCGGGGGATATATCTATTCTGAATTTTGCGAGGTGATCCCATGACTTCGGTAGGAAACGAACTACAAGCCGGAAAAAATAAGGCGTTGAAATCCCTTGCCCAACTGGCGGGGTTGATCGTGTATGCCGGCATGATTGCTTATTCAGCCGTCCATAACTGGCGACTCCTGAGTGCCGGGATTGATTCAAGTATGGTACTTTGGGCAGCCGTTGGCGTGATTGCCCTGGAATTGACTGCCCTGGCGTTGCCAATTGCCTTACACCATTGGACTTTTGGGGCTATGCACCGGATAGCGGCATTTGCCTTTTACGGGCTGGACCTGGTATTAATCTTTACCAACGTAATCCTGGATTATGCCCTGGTCTCCCAGGGCGGGGACTTGCCCGGATGGTTGCAGATCTATAAATTTTATGCGTTGCCGGCAACTCCAGTAATTGCCGGGCTGGGGTGGTCCCTGCTATTCCTGCTGGACCCCTCCCAACGGGAACGGGCGCTGACTGAAACCCTGGCAGCTGCAACCCGGGAAGCCCTGGCGATTCGAATTGCAGAACAGGCTAAGGCGGCGGACATTGCCCAGGCGGTGGATGATACTGCAGCCGGCCTAGCCCGTGACATTATCGGGCAAACCCTGGGGATGAGTACCCCACCAAAGCGAACCCCGGCAGCTAAAACCCCGGCCGGCATGGTCTATCACAATGCCGATTCCCCTGAGGTACCCGCCCCTTTACCAGGAAACGGGCACAAAACAATCACCAAAGGCGGGCTGACATGACCCGAAAAGGCGTTACCCTCCCCCGTACCTTTACGGTGATCTGCTGCCATTGTGGCAAACCGTTTCAGGCGTCCAGTGACCGTGCCCGTTACTGTGGGGCTGCCTGCAAACAAGCTGCATACCGGGAACGGAAAAGCCGGCGGGCTGTTGTTACGGTCTATACACGGTAACAAGAATTGAAAAAAATACCAAGATTTTCAATTCCATGATAGACTTTTATTGGATGGGTAGAACAAATGGACGACTCGCGAATCCGTGATCCGCTTGTCAATTCTAGTAAAAGTGCATAGAATAAAAGGTAATTAGCACCTTAACACAATAACCCGAACCAAAAAAAAGCCCGTGCTGGCTACACGGGCAGGGTTTGGAAGGCGGTAGGCCTCCGGGCAATGGGGTATTGATTGTTGATTCAACGGGAATTACTTATATAAGCATTGTACCACAACTGTCAAGACCCAAAACGTGAGATCTACCGCTAGTTAACATACCCGCTTAAAAGCAACCGCCCCCTGGAGGGGAGGGCGGAGGCAACGGCGGGCGAGAGGGAGGTCTCGCATGAATAATTTTAATCTAGCCGTATTGTATTTACAAGCCGTCAAAAATCACATTTTTCAGGGGGTGAAAGATGGACGGCGATAATCAAAGTGTTTTGGCACTTGCTAAAATCCTGGATTGCCGGGATATTCCCCAGGGGCTATGCCTGCCTGAACCTTATAACTCTTTAGCCCAGGCTATGGCTGCCTGTCCCAAGAACCGACCGGAAAGAAAACGGGCGCTGGATTCTGCCCTTGCCGGCATGAATGGGGAGGGGGACCGGATACTACAGGAAATTTTGAAGGCGAACCCCGAGTCCACTTTAGACCTGGCTGGGCTACGCCCCAAAAAAGACTATCCCCTGGATCGAGTAAAGCGGGCACTAGACGAACAGGAATCCGGTGATGCTGCCTTGCTTGCTGAATTGATCGGCGGCTGGGCAGTGTATGATCACTCCCGGAAATCCTGGTATCTCTGGACCGGGCACCATTGGCAAGAGGATCAAACCATTGCTATTTATCAGATCGTTTCCCGGGAACTTGCCCCCCTATACCTACGCGCAGCCGCAAACGCCCAGGAAGCCGGCAAACAGGAACTATCCGAGAATCTGGAAAAGCGGGCGGCAGCCCTGCGAAACAAAAAGCGGATGGATGCCGTGATTGCTTTGGCGCGTTCAGAAGATGCATTGAAATTGACGGGGAACGAATGGGATAGCGACCCGCTATTACTGGGGGTTAATAACGGCGTCATTGAACTGAAAACCGGGACCTTTAGAGCCGGCAAACCGGATGATTATATTCTGACTTATGCCCCTACAGATTGGCGGGGTTTGGACGAACCCGCCCCCGAGTGGGAGAAATTCCTACAGGATATTTTTTCAGGCGATCAAGAGCTATGCAAGTTTATTCAGCGGCTTTTGGGGTATGGAATCAGTGGGAAAAAGCCGGATCGTATTTTACCCATCCTGTGGGGGGAGGGCGCCAACGGAAAAAGTACCATGCTGGAAGTGATCAGCCATGTTTTGGGGGCCGGTCTGGCAATGTCTAGTCAAGCTGACGCGCTTATGGATATTCAAAAAGGGGGAGACGGACCCCGGCCGTTTGTATATGCCCTCAAGGGTAAGCGTATGGTTTGGGCAAGCGAGTCCAACGAGGGGCGGCGGATCAATGCCGGATTGGTAAAACAATTAACCGGCAATGATCGGATTGCTGTTAGAACTTTACACACCTTGCCCATTGAATTTACCCCGACTCATTTGATCATGCTGCTGACAAACCACAAGCCCCACGCGCCAGCTGATGATCAAGCCTTTTGGGATCGGGTGATCCTCTTGCCGTTTCTATGCCGTTTCGTGGAAAACCCAAAAGACGGGGAAAAGAAACGGGATCGGGATATACAGGACAAGCTAAAGGCGGAAGCGCCCGGGATTCTTGCCTGGTTGGTCCGGGGCTATTTAGCCTGGAAAACCGAAGGGCTGAACCCCCCGGAATCCGTCAAGCAAGCAACCCAGGAATACCAGGAGGATGAGGACACCCTGGGGCAATTTTTCAAAGATTCTTGCGTCATTGCTAAAGGTGCCCAGGTGGCAGCCAACGTTATTTATAAAGCATATAAAGATTGGTGCGCTGAGAATGGCCTTGATCCAATGACGGGCACCGCTTTTGGGAGGCGTCTTGTTAGGCGATTCCTAAAAAAGCGTACTGGGAACGGTAATACTTATTTTGGCATTGGACTCTTAAATGCCTGAATTATGTATAGTTTGGCGATTATGTATAGTTTGTAAGGTTATCCCAAATATATTTGTATTTTTAACGGGAATTTTGATAAGTCTAAAATTATAGACCTAACCATACATAACTATACAACTATACATAAAACCGGACCTGGAGAAAAAAGCCAATGACAAAAATGGATTTTGAAGGCATAAAAAATAAACTCGACATTTTAGCAGTGATCGAGTCCGACCTGGGGCAAGGTAAAAAGTCGGGGCGCTATCACCTGTTTTGCTGCCCCTTCCATACGGATAAAACCCCCTCCCTGGCAGTGACCCCGGATGACGGGCGATTTTACTGCTTTTCTTGCGGGCAATCCGGGGACGTTATAGACTGGCTGAAGCAATACCGGAAACTAAGCTACCAGGCAATAGCCGATCTTACCGGCGCGATGGGAATCGGCAGCAACCAGTTTGAGGTGCGGTTGCAGCCTACAACCGCACCCCCCCGCCCGGCCGTTGAACATACCCACACCCCGGCGATTCCCCCAGGTGCAACCTGGCAGGCAGCTGCCAACGATCTGATAGCCCAGGCGGAATCTGCATTGTGGTCACCCGGCGGAATCCGGGCGCTGGAATATCTAAAGGGGCGGGGACTTTCGGACCGTACAATCAAACGATTCAGGCTGGGGTATCACCCCGAAGATCAACGGATTCCAGTTGCCAAGTGGGGCAGCCCGATAGACGAGTCCCCGCTATACATTCCCCGGGGAATCCTGATTCCCTGCATTGTGGGGGGCGTTGTTTGGTATATCAAGATCAGGCGGCCAAAGGGGACGCCCAAATACCTGAATATCCGGGGCGGCAAGCCGGCGCTATTTGGGGCGGATCACCTGAGGGGCGCTGAATTGGTGATCTTGACTGAGGGCGAACTGGATGCAATCCTAACGTTTCAGGAACTGGGGGACGTTTGCGGCGTGGCTACGTTTGGAAGTGCTACCGCCCGCCCGGACCTGGACACCTGGGGCGAATACCTGATTACTGCTAGCACAATCTTAACGGCCTACGACCTGGACAATGCCGGCCGGCATGGACTGGAGGAATTGACCGGCACACTCGGCACCGCCCGCCCCTTGCAGGTCCCCCAGCTGAATCCGGGCGATAAGGACATAACAGATTATTACCTGGCTGGGGGTGATCTGTGGAAGTGGCTAGAACACAACCTGAATCAGATCGAATATTTTAGCCGGCTGGCGAGTCTGTAATCTCTTTTTTTTAGGATGATAAATAGCTATGCATTTATAAAATTGGAATATAGCAAAGCAATCATGAAAAACACACGGAAACGGGATAATACCAGGGCGCTGATATTTAACGTGTATGGTGATCCCTACCGGAGACTGGCAGCCTGTATCATCCTTCAGGCGATCAAAGATGCCAAAGCGGGGAATCAAGAGGCCTTGACCTGGTTAGACGGTCCGGGGCTGGACTTGCTGGACCTGTTAGGTTTGGAACTGCGGAATCCTGCCGGCATGATCCGGGATAATCCCCCCCACAAGATAAGGCGCAAGCGTGTTTGACGTAATCCTGGCAGATCCACCCTGGAAATTTTATACCCGGTCCGACCGGGGACTTAACCGGGCACCGGAATCGCATTATGACACCATGACACCCGAGGCGATCCGGGCGCTGCCTGTGGGTGATCTGGCAGCCCGTGACTGTGCCCTTTTCCTTTGGGCTACCTGGCCGGTGATCATGCGAGACGTGCCCGGTCTATTGCAGGCATGGGGATTCGAATATCGTACCTGTGCCTTTTTGTGGGTAAAGGCAAACCGTAAAGCCGGCGGATTCTTTCAGGGGTTGGGATATTACACCCGGGCAAATACAGAACCCTGCCTGTTGGCAATCCGGGGACGTATGCCAGTAAGCGCCCACAATATAGCCCAGGTGATTTATAGCCCGATTCGGGATCACTCCCAAAAGCCGGATGATCAATATACCCGGATTGAATCCCTATACCCTGGGCGGCGATACCTGGAACTATTTGCCCGGCGGCGTGGGGGCGATCAATGGCTAACCTGGGGGAATCAGTCCCCGGATGGATGCTGGAATCTGGACGGTCCACCCCCGGCGGCCGGGTAAGTATCAAATTTTAAACGATTGATTCCCCTGGGCTTTTCACCCTGGCGCCCACAATGCCCCTGTAAGCCCTCAGGAAGCCCTAGAACGGTTTATTTTGGCGCGGGGGTATATTTATACCCTCCAGAATCGTTTTGAAGTGATCAGGGCGGGGAACGGATTCCCCCGGGATGAAGCCATATAAACGGCGGATAAACGGCTTTTGCCCCAGGCGGGCGGGGAGAACATTAATCAATTAAGCACTTAAAAAAGGTGACAACATGGTATCCCCCAGGCGGGCGGGAATCGGATAGCTTTTTAACTTGCAAAGCTATCAAATAATAGCTATAATTAGTACTGATACTTTATACATATCAGAACTAAATAAACAAGTGAGGTGATCCCATGACTGATATTATTCCTGCCAACGAATACCAGGCACTAGACCGGGCGGACCGGATGATCATTGCCGGCCAAGCTGCTAACCAGGCTGCCCAGGGCGCTGTATTTGCAGATTACAGGAGTCGCAAGGCACCTAACACGCTACGGAGACAAGATAACGACCTGGCGATTTTTGCCCGATTCCTTGCCCAGGTGCACCTAAGCCCGGGGGACCTTGCCAACGATTCCCAAGCCTGGCAGGGTATCACCTGGGGAATCGTGGCGGCGTTTATACAATGGCAACTGAGGGCGGGCTATGCCGTTTCCAGTGTCAATATGCGATTATCCACCGTCAAGGTGTATGCCGGTTTGGCTGCCCTTGCCGGCGTGATTCCAGCTGGGGAATTAGCCATGATCCGGCAGGTCAAATCTTACAAGCGAACCGAACAGGTCCGGCTAGATGATAACCGGGCAGCTGCAGGGGTGCCTACCAGGACGGGCTATAAAAAGGCTTTACCGGTATCCCTGAGTAAAAAGCAGGCGGCGGCTTTACTGATTCAGCCCGACACTCCCCAGGGGCGGCGGGATCGGCTTATGGTTGCCCTGTTGATCGGGCTGGGCTTGCGCGTGGGGGAACTTGCCGGCTTGACGGTGGATAACTTTACCCTAACGGATGGAACGGTAATTTTTTACCGGCCAAAGGTGGATAAGATACAAACCCACAAGCTGGACCCTATCAGCCTGGCAGCCCTTAGGGCGTATATCGATTCGGGGGATGCGCCCGAGACTGGCAGCATTTGGCGGCAATCTCTCAAGGGGCGGGGACTGGATTCCTGTGGGCTATCCACCCGGGCGATCTGCAAGCGGATTCGATACCTGGGGGAACGGATCGGCATAAAAGGGCTAAGCCCTCATGACTTGCGCCATTACTGGGCAACCCAGGCAGCCCGGAATCATACCCCCCTGGACCGGCTGCAGGATGCCGGCGGCTGGGCAAGCCTGGCAATGCCCGGGCGCTACGTTGAAGCGGCTAAAATTGCCAATGATGGAGTCCGGCGGGAGGAATAGCCGCCCTGGAAAGCCCCAGGATAAACACAAGGCAGAAAAAGCCCGGAACTTTTACTGATTCCCCCGTCCATAACCCTTTAGGCGCGGGAATCCGTAGGACTATCGGGGCGGAATCATCGTTGTTATTCGTTGTATAGCAGGAAAGCCACTTTGTTTATTCCCTGTTATTGCCTGTATAACTGGCAATAATCCCCCCGGGTATAGAAAAATACCCCACTGTTGTTCACTGTATAAAACAAAAAATCCACTTTGTTTAACTTGTTTCAACTTGTATAACTAGCAGAAGTCCCCCGCCCAGGGGTAGAAAAATAGCCGGTTGAATCCGATTCAGCCGGCTTTATGATTAGCCCGTCATGCTTGCTGTATAATCAAGGTTGATCGGATTCTGTCCGGTCTCCCTTGCCGGTCGCGTTGGTCGCGTGGCCGGCTTTTGCTTTAAGCCATGTCTCCAAATCATCCCGTAAAAAGCGCCATTGCCCGGCAATCTGGGCGGCGGGTATTTGACCCCGGTGCGCCATGTTTAGGATGGTCCGGTAAGATAACTTCAGCAAGGCAGCCACTTCCTGGGCGGTTAGAACGTCCTGAGGTGTATTAAGCGGATTCATGGTTGCCAATTCCTGGATATTCGTTATTGACCGTCCCCCCGTTTTGGTTGTAGAAATTGCCCCCCAGCTGCCAAATCAGGTTAGTGAGATCGGCTAAGGCGCTATGCAATAAATCTATATCAAGGGCGCTGAAATTATCTCCCTTGCCTGCCCGGTAAAGAAAACTGTAGATCAACTGAGATAGACTCAAAAGATTTTTTTCAGGTCCATTCAGGCGATCAAACAAGATCTGAAATCCCGACTCTGCTATGCTATCTAAAAATTCGGGGTGATAGTCCAGCAATGCAAACGTGCTGGGCTTGACGGCTACGGCTACGGATTCGGTTGTTTGTAACATTCTGATTATCTCCCTTCGGGTGATTTTGCCCGGATAGCGATTCGATCTTGCCCGGCGACTCGGATGGTCTCAGGGTAGAGGGTAACAGGCTTGCCCGCCCAAAGGCTTATATCATCGGTGCCAACGGCTTTAGCAATCTGCAGGGCAAGCGTTCTGGATAAAACAATCCCCTTTTTTGCACCGTCAAAGTAGATTACCCACTTTTCAACCGGTGCACTCCCGGGGGGATTCATGGTCTCAGCCCTCACATGGGAAACGGTAAGGGTAATGGGGCGCCCGTTTAGATCCGCCCCGGTTGCGTATTTGCTAGGAAAAAGATCATTAACTTTCATGCTGATTCCTCCAAAGAATCCGGGGCAGCCCGGTTACAGGCTGCCCACTTCGGCGGTTTGATTGGCCGGCAAAGATACAGAAATCCCGACATTTACCAGGCATTGGACCGGAACCAGGGCGGCGGTTTCGTTGCATGGTCCCCCGTGCGTGAACTTCGTAAAGGGGGCAATCTGTATCCCCTCTACTGGTAAAGCCTGGACCCGTGCCAACTTGCGCCCGTCCGCTGTAACAAATACCCCTGTAATCTTGACTGCGATCATTGCTGAATGAACTTTCACGGATGCTGTAATCATGCTTTTGGTCTCCCTTTTTGATTGGTTTTCTACTTGCGTCCCGTGTCCTGTGGTCGGCGGTGTCACTGGTTAGCTATATAATACCATATAATACACAAAAAGTCAATAGCTAATTAACTATAATAGCTATGCAATTTTTTAAGCTAAATTGTTGCGGTACTTGCACAAGCGGGGACTATAATACGGGTGGGCATGGACCCCACCACTTAGGCATAGACCAAAAGGATACTAAAAATGAAACCCCAAACCATGACTAAAATTGTTAACCGCAAGCGGTATAGCACTGTTACCGCAACCCTGATAGCCCATGACGCATACTGGGACGGTCATAACTGGGAACGACACGGGCGGAACCGCTATCTATATCGCACCCCAAAGGGCGCATACTTCCTGGTTACGCAAACACGCTGGGAGGGCGAAAGTGATACCCTTGACCCTATCAGCCTGGACGATGCAATCATGTTGTATGAGGGTCCCCTTACTGAGCATGAGGAGCAATACGGCACTGCATTTCCCGGCGTAGAGATTCAAGACGCATAGCACAAGCACAAGCCATGCCCAGGGGCAGCCTGTAACCGGGCTGCCCCTTGTTTATTCTGCTATACCCGCGTAATTAGCCAGGGGTGGGTACCCCCAGGATTAATATCGCGGGTGCGTGTGCATGGCTCCCGTTTCCCGTTGCACATTGGCAGCCCTAGAGATTTAATCACCCCCTCCCCCTGTTATGACCCTGCTATCAGGCTAATTGCTATTTGTTAATTGCTATGCTTGCCGTTAAAAGCTTTTTAGCATTATGATTAGATTATTCCCACAACTGGACAAACTAACATGATCACGATAGCACTTGCAAATCAAAAGGGCGGAGTCGGAAAGACGACTTCCACAATTGCCCTGGGCAGCCTGCTTGCCCAAGGCGGGCGGCGGGTCCTGTTGGTGGATATGGACCCCCAGGGAAGCCTAACCCAATGGCTGGGTATAAATCCTGCGTCCAGTCTAGCGGATGTCATAGGCGGGGCGGAATCAGGTACCCTTGCCATGCCG
>Ga0208040_1004032_pt1 | contig 11459 bp, 11 predicted proteins | sample AD_UKC083_MetaG_FD_184431 | JGI IMG/M metagenome (GOLD analysis project Ga0208040, IMG submission 184431) | Active sludge microbial communities of municipal wastewater-treating anaerobic digesters from USA - AD_UKC083_MetaG (SPAdes) (version 2) | ecosystem: Engineered > Bioreactor > Anaerobic >... | reverse complement strand
TAAATTCTCATCAACGGAACTGTAAGGAACAATGCCTCTTCCGCTCTTTTTGATATTGATGGCCTCGGCCGACTTGCCGTAGGACAAACCAGACCATATAGTGAGTCCCTGACCGAACTGCAGCGTGTAATCGCCAATGGCAAGCGCTTTCAGTGGACCAATATCTCTGATGAAAAAATGTGCGCTGTAGAAATCGAAACCCTGTTTCTGATTGCCGCTGAAAAATTCCTCTCCAAAATCCTTTTCGGCAGTCACCCCAAAACTAAGCATGTTGTAATAGGCAAATTTATATCGTGTATATAATTTGTAATCACTGCCGAGATAGCGCGAATTCGGGCTTTCGGCCAGAGCACTGTCAGTAATTGGAGCATAGCCGGCCTGCTCCTGCAGAATGTTGGTATAACGCACAAACAATGTGCTTTTCGATTGATTCAGAATCTCATTGAAATTCCATGTTTTCCGGCTTTCATCACCAGCGATTTTAACATAGGGCAGAATCGAATAAATCGTCGCAAGATCGAATCCGTCAATGCTCTGTAATTCATATAGTGATATCAGTGCTCCGTTTTTTTCAATATGACGCAGCAGATTATCAATCTGTATTTCATTGAGAAGTCCAAGCTCTTCAAGTTCTTCCCTGTCAGTACGGTTCAGATTGATCGGATGTTTTTTGAAATATTTCAGTGTTTCGGTCAGGCTGGAATAATCAATCTCGGCATCGGTATTCTCTGCAACAGATTCAATGCGGTCTTCCACCGAGTTTTCGTTGGTGCTGTCAACCGGTTCCTGCGCAAAGACCGCAACCGGCAGAGCGATGACACACAACAGTAATATCAGGATTCGCAGGTTACTCATAATTATTTTTTCTCAAATGCGTAGGAAATGGTGATGGCCGGCGAAATGCCCAGAACCTGATGATATGCGGTTGAAATATCAATCATCAGTGTGTTGAATTTTATTCCGGCTCCCCCGGAAACAATGAAGGGACCTGTTGAAAATCCTGCACGGAGGCAGAATGTTTCGCCCATAGAATATCGGAAACCGGCTCGCAGCGAAGCGGGCTCATATTGTTCCTTCACTACATCGGCCGAAAGCATGAGAACTTTGTCAGGTGTAAAAGTCATTCCCAGGCTGATCGATGCAGGCAGCTGCTCGCCTGTGTTTTCATTCAATTCAACCTGAACAGGGTTGAAGATAGCTGATCCCAGCGATATTTTATCATTCAGACGATATTGAAATCCACCCTCAAAAGTAAATGCTGTTGCACTTCCATACATTTCATCGGCAGTTCCCGCATGAATTGCGTCGAATTGCAGGCCGACAGAAAAATCGGGTCCGAATCTTCTTGCAAAGCCAACTCCGGCTTTGGTTATGTTGAACTGCGAATAGCCAAACTGGCTCAGATTAAGACCAATAACTCCTTTTTCCTTGCCAAGCGGCATGGCGAAAGAAAGATAACGGTCTGAAAGTTCTTTCAGCATGAACCTTGAATTATAGCCGAGCCCGACATGAATTTTATCCAGCCCTCCCCAGGCAGCCTGATTGTTCATTCCTGCCTGAAACTCGTCAATGGCAACACCGCTTCCACCCATGCCTGCCAGCGATGCATTGAACGTATGGTACTGTGCATTCACACCCAGGGCACAAACTGCCATGACAAATATTAGAAACGTTTTTTTCATACTGAAAAGGTGGGTTTTGGAAAGTGTCTCGATACGTTTGGTCCGAATTCAGATATAGTTCCGGATGTTTAATTTGTCTTGAATTTGAAGCTGACCTGTTTCAGTTCCTCGTTGGCTTGTATGACCTTCTTTTTCAGATTTTCCTTGTACGAAATCATTCTGTTGTTCAAATCCGCATCAGCAACCGAAAGAATTTGTCCGGCCAGAATGGCGGCATTGAGAGCGCCGTTTACGCCAACAGTGGCCACCGGAATCCCCGGAGGCATCTGGACAATGGCCAGCAGCGCATCGAGGCCTTCAAAAGAACTTTTAATGGGAACACCAATCACGGGAAGTGATGTCATTGATGCTATGACTCCCGGTAAATGAGCGGCCATACCGGCTGCCGCAATGATTACTTTGATTCCTTTGGCTGCAGCGCCTTTTGCAAAGACTTCAACCTGTTCGGGAGTGCGGTGGGCAGACAATGCCTGCACTTCGAAAGGAATCATGTTTTCTTCGAAAAATTGTGCTGCTTTTTCCATAACCGGCCAATCGGACATGCTGCCCATGATGATGCTCACTTTTGCTTCCATTCTGTCTTGTTTTAACTTACAAACATAATAAATATTTCGCAATGATGGTTTTTCATTTGCCAATATATCATCGGTCCCATCTATTTGTAGCCGTGCATCCATTTCCTGTCGACAGGAAAAAGCAACATTTATCCGGTTAAAAACACTAAATTTGCACCTTAATTCAAACTTATGAACTCAGTAACCGTTCACAACCGGCAGTTCAATCTGTACCTGAAACACGACGATATCATTGCATCCATCGAAAAACTGGCTGCAAAAATGAATGAAGACCTCAAAGGGAAAAATCCATTGTTTATTGTTGTACTGAATGGCGCATTTGTTTTTGCTTCGGAACTGATTACCCGTTTTAACGGTGATTGTGATGTTACCTTTGTCCGGCTTGCCAGCTATGAGGGTACTGAAAGTTCAAACACCGTGCGTGAACTCATGGGCCTGAATATGGATGTGGAAGACCGAACCATTGTTATTGTTGAAGATATCATTGATTCCGGACTCACCATGCTCATGGCCAAGGATAAGCTGAAGGCTGCAGGCGCAAAGGATGTCCTGATTGCAACGTTGCTCTATAAGCCGAAAGCTTTCAAACACAATTACTATATTCACTATGTCGGCATCGAAATTCCAAACGATTTTATCATTGGTTTTGGACTCGACTATGATGGCAAAGGCCGCAATCTGCGCGACATTTACAAAATTGCAGAATAAGTTATGATCAACATTGCTTTGTTTGGCCCTCCGGGCTGTGGAAAGGGAACGCAATCGAAAAAGCTGCTTGAAAAGTACAAGCTGACTTATATTTCAACCGGTGATATGCTTCGCGAAGAAATTGCCAACGATACATCGCTGGGTCGTCAGGCCAGGCAGGTCATCGAGAAAGGCGGACTGGTTGATGATGATATCATCGTGCAGATTATTGAAAACAAAATCAAAACCAATCCTGATACCAACGGATACTTGTTCGATGGATTTCCGCGAACTGTAGTGCAGGCCTATATCCTGGAAGGTTTAATGCTGAGGATGAATTCATCACTCACTTCCATGATTTGTCTCGAAGTCCCCCGAAACGTTCTTGTGGAGCGGCTTTCGGATCGTGCCAGCCGCGAGAACCGCGCCGATGACAAAAGCATGGATGTTATCAATTACCGTCTGAAAGAATACGAAGATAAAACCAGACCTGTTGCTGAATTCTACATGAGCATGCAGAAATTCCATTCAGTGGATGGCAACGGAGAACTTGATATTGTTTTTGACAGGATTGACTTCATAATTCAGAAGGCGCTCGACAGCATCTGGTTTAATTTCATTGTTTTTGGGCCTCCGGGTTCGGGAAAGGGAACACAGGCGAAACGGATTGCGAAGGAATTAAACCTTGTTTATGTTTCAACCGGCTCCATGCTGCGCCACGAAATTGAATTGAATACTGAACTGGGCCGTATGGCCAAAGAATACGTTGACAGAGGCGATATCGTTCCTGATGAAATTGCCATCAAGCTGATTGAAGAACAAATCAATAAGCATCCTGATGCAAAAGGATATATTTTCAAAGGTTTTCCGCTCACAATTGCACAGGCCTATATTCTCGATGGTGTTCTCCGGAAAATGGGTGGAAAAGTGACAAAAGTTTTTTCATTCCAATCTCCAACTCTGCAGAATATTAAACGACTTTCAAAGCGCGCTGAAACTGAAAACGCGCGATCCTATGACCGCAGTCTGGATATCATCATTCACCGGCTTGAAGTATATGAGCAACGAACAGCTGCTTTGTATGATTATTATTCAGGCAAAAACCTGCTCAAGCAAATCGATGCCACAGGCGATGAAGAATCAGTCCACCAGCGACTGAAAGCCGAAATAGAACGTTCTTTCAAAAACCTGCGATAGTTTATGTTCAATATGGTCATATTTGGCCCTCCGGGCTGTGGAAAAGGGACTCAGGCTGCACGGATTGTGCAGAACCACGGGTTTCTGCATATTTCCACAGGCGATTTAATCCGTAATGAGATTAGTGCAGGAACAGCCATGGGCCAATTATACAACAAATTCATCAGCAGGGGAATGCTTGTGCCCGACCAGATTATTCTGAAAGAGTTGTATCGCTTTGCGCTTAATCACAGCAATGCAAAAGGTATTATTTTCGACGGATTCCCGCGGACACTCTATCAGGCGCAGATGCTTGACCGTATTTTTATTAAAAGAAAAATGAAAATCGGACTGGTCATTTCCATCGATGTTCCGGAAGAAGAATTGATGAACCGCGTGCTTGAACGTGGTAAAACATCGGGCCGCAGCGATGACAATGAAATGATTATGAACAACCGGCTCATGGTGTATTTCAGCCAGACGCAGCCGGTGATTGAATACTACCGCAAAACAAAACGACTGGTTTCAATAGATGGCAATCAGCATATCGATACTGTAGCTGCCATTATTGATAAAACCATCCGCAATCACATGTAAACTCTGAATTATGGCAGAAAGCAATTTTATCGATTATGTAAAAATCTACTGCCGTAGCGGTAAAGGTGGTCCCGGATCAGCGCATTTTTATCGCTCAAAGCTGACTCCCCGCGGAGGTCCCGATGGCGGTAACGGAGGACGGGGCGGCCACATCATTATCCGTGGCAATTCTCAGTTGTGGACTTTACTCCATCTCAAATATACCAAACACGTTCATGCCGAAGACGGACAGAACGGAAGCGAAAACCGCAAGACCGGCCGCGACGGGAAAGACGTGTATATTGATGTTCCGCTTGGCACCGTTGTCCGCGATTCTGAAACGGAAGAAGTGCTTTTTGAAATCACCGGACATGGTGAAGAAATCAATCTGCTTGAGGGTGGCCGGGGTGGCAAGGGCAATGACTTTTTCAAAACACCTACCATGCAGGCGCCGCGATTTGCACAGCCGGGCGAACCCTCAACTGAAGTCTGGGCTATATTTGAACTCAAGCTGCTGGCCGATGTCGGACTGGTCGGTTTTCCGAATGCCGGAAAATCAACTTTGCTTTCTGTTGTTTCAGCTGCAAAACCCGAAATTGCCGATTATCCCTTTACTACGCTGGTGCCCAATCTGGGCGTGGTCCCTTACCGCGACGACCGCTCTTTCGTTATGGCCGATATACCGGGAATCATAGAAGGAGCACATGAGGGCAGGGGACTCGGACTCCGCTTTCTGCGCCACATTGAGCGCAACAGCATCTTGCTGTTTCTCATTCCTGCCGATTCACCGGATGCACTGAAAGAGTATAAAATCCTGCTCAACGAATTGAAACTCTACAACCCTGAACTGCTGCAGAAAGACAAGATCGTTTCGGTTTCGAAATGCGATCTGATCGATGATACGCAGAAGAAAAAAATCGCCACAAAATTGAAAAGTCATCACCCGGTGTTTTTCTCATCAGCCACCGGAATGGGTATTCCCGAACTGAAAGATGCCATCTGGAACATGATGAATAAATCGGATGATTGAGTTTCTTGAAAATATCGACAGGAAACTGTTTTTACTCATCAACGGATGTCATTCGGATTTCGCTGATTTTTTCTTTTTTTGGGTCAGCAACAAATTCACATGGATTCCATTTTATGTTTTGTTGCTAATCCTTTGCATCCGTGTTTTGAAAAATAAATGGTGGCTGTTGCTGTTGTTTATTCCGTTGCTGATTACCGCTACAGATCAGGTTTCCGTTCAACTTTTTAAAAATGTATTTTTGCGGTTTCGCCCCTGTCAGAATCTTGAGCTAAAGGATTCTGTTCATCTTGTAAATGGCTACTGTGGAGGAATGTATGGCTTCATTTCGTCTCACGCCGCAAACAGTTTTGGATTGGCAACATTCATCTGGCTCATTCTTCGACGAAAGTATCACTACTGGTTCTGGATTTTGTTTATTGGGTACGCGGAACTGATCAGCTACAGCCGTATTTATCTGGGCGCACATTATCCGGCCGATGTCTTTGTTGGTGCGCTGGTTGGACTTGCTGCCGGAACAATTTTTTACCTTTTGTTCAGATTGGTGCTTCAACGGATACAGACCCGAAACTGGTAATCCGGACAAACCGAAATCCGCAAAACATGATAAATATCATGTTTGTCGAAATGGGAGTGAAAACTCAAATTGCACGGACTTAGAAGCCGTATGTTTTTCCGCTCATGTTTTTTGTCGAAACCCTGTACACCTTTACGTTTTGGATGGCCGGAGCATTGTATTTGAAATTATCACGTCCAGTGTAATGCTTCATGAATTTGTTAAGAACAGCCATCTTTTCTTTAGGATCATCAATGAATTCAACAGGTCCCCATACCAGAACGCTGCGGTATTTCATAAAGTGGCTGCAGGCAACATCTGCGCTTTGATAGGCCAGCTCTTCGCTGTTTGAAAAAGCAATGCAGACATTGGGATTCGATGCCAGAATTCTCATTTTCTTTCCGTCGCTCCCGCTGTGAAGGTATATATAGTCCTCATCAAATCCGAAATTGAACGGCAGATTGTACGGATTCCCATCAGTATCAACCATGGCAACGAAACAGATTTTAGAACCCGATATGATTTGAAGCAATTCCTGCTTATGCGCAACAATTTTTTGTCTCATACGTAAACTTATGAATGAATTTAAGGTCTAAAGATAGAAAGTTTTTCTAAATTTGCGAACTGACTCAAAACATGAAACACAAAATACTTCTCCTCGCACTATTTCTGGCTCCGATCCTCGCTTTGGCACAGGCTCCGGGCTGTCCTTCGCTCGAAGCGGGCCCGGCTCCGGTTTTCACTTCAAGTGATACAACCATTTGTGGCCCCAGCAACCTTACATTGACCGCTGATGTATTCCATGTCGGATACACAAATACGTATACTGTATCCAGCATTCCTTATGCACCGCCTTATCCGTTTACATCGGGTACAGCCATTGCAATTACTCAGGATGACTATTTTGGCCCTGTTGTTACACTTCCGTTTCAGTTTTGTTTTTTTGGCCAGTCGTACAATCAGCTCGTTGTTGGAGCAAACGGCATTATTACTTTTGACCTGACCGAAGCCAATCAGTATTGTTCATGGAGTTTTTCCAATTCCCTGCCAAGTACGTCACTTTACACGAATGCAATTTTCGGAGCTTATCATGACATTGACCCTTCCGTTTGCGGCACCTTCCGTTATGGTGTTGTTGGTTCTTATCCCTGCAGGTCTTTTGTGATGAATTTCGATCATATCTGCCATTTTTCCTGCAACAGTCTTCAGTCCACCCTGCAGGTTGTGTTGTATGAAGGCACCAATGTTATTGAAGTTCACATTCTGAATAAACCGACCTGTTCTACATGGAACAGCGGTAACTGCGTTATCGGCATTCAGAATGCTGCAGGCACAACGGCTTTTGTTCCACCCGCACGCAATACCGGCCCATGGTCAGCCGCTAACGAAGCCTGGCGCTTTACCCCAAACGGAGCTCCCGCTTATACAATTTCATGGTTCAATGGTTCATCGCTGGTAGGCTACAACGCTCAGCAACCTGTAATGGTTGCACAACAGGATACGTTTATTGCCATTGCTGCCTATGAATACTGCGATGGTACTCAACTCATATTCCGCGATACCGTTCATGTTTATCTGAATACTCAGGATGTGTCTATATCAACAACTGACTCTGTTCTATGTCTTGGAGAATCCACAACACTGACGGCTTCCGGTGGTGATGCTTATGTCTGGAATGACGGTTCCACGTCTCCGACTTTGACCATTACCCCTACTGTTTCAGGCTTTTATTCTGTGACCGGAACCTATATGGGAACGTGTGTGGCGGCAGATTCAATTTACATTACAGTAAATCCGCCGCCTTTGATTCAATTGGCGGCCACTCCTGCGCAGATATGCAACGGCGACTCAACTCAACTCGATGCTACAGGTGCTATTTCCTGGACATGGGCTCCGATTACTGACACGCTTGCCTCTGTTATTGTTGCACCGACAGCAAATACAACCTATTCGGTGACGGGCACCGACATTAATGGTTGTACAGGTTCTGCAGATGTAAATGTTGTTGTCAATGTCATCCCGGATATTCAGATCTATGCATCTCCTCCCGATGGCTGTGAAGATTTGTTTGTACAGTTTTCAGTCAACGTCAATCCATCCGCAGCTTTCTACAACTGGTCTTTCAGCGATGGCACGACATCGAATCTGGCCATGCCATCGAAAACATTTACCAATCCCGGGAAATATGATGCGAAACTTGACGTAATAAGCGTTGATGGTTGTGAAAATTCTAAATCAGAGCTGGGCATTGTAGATGTTTACGAGTTACCGGTTTCAAATTTTATTGCTGATACTACCTGGGTTTCGATGGATAATCCTGTAGTGACATTTACTGATTTGAGCACGTTGGCTTCCACCTATTATTGGGACTTCAGCGATTTTTCAAGCACCAACAATTATTCAGCTGAGGCCAATCCGGTTCACACTTTTTCCGGCCCCGGCGATTATATTGTCTGGCAGACGGTCTACTCGGAAAATGGTTGCAGCGACAAAAGCTATACAGTCATTCATGTTGAATTGAATATTGCTTTCTACATCCCTAATGCTTTCTCTCCCTACAACGAAGACGGTGTAAACGATGTGTTCAAGCCTTCCGGAATTGGTATCGGGCTTGAAGAAGGAACATTCCTGATGCATATTTATGACCGTTGGGGAAAACTGGTTTTCCAATCCGAAGATATCGAAGATGGATGGGATGGACAGGTAAATGGCCATAACGCCGCACCCGGCGTTTATTCGTATCGCATTGAAGTGAAATATGGTGATGGTCTCTGGCATGTTTTTAATGGCAGAGTTACCATTCTGGAATAACAAATATTTTTTCTGTAATATAAGGGGAGTTGATTTTTTCAGCTCCCTTTTTTTTGTGGCACAACCTTTGAAAATGCAGATTGAAATCGCTCACAAAATTTAAGGAGGAACAAGCCATGAAAAAATTTACCCTTTTACTCGCTCTGATGGCAATCATACCGGCTATGTTCGCAACAGCTTACTCGGAATTGACCATCACAATAAACGAAAATGCAGATTTTTATGTTGTTATCGACGGTCGTCAGTATGATAGCTACGCCGGAGCTGTTGTTGTTTCAAGACTGGAGCATGGTCGCCATGGGATGGAAGTCTTTCGCGAATCAATGACGCTGAACGGAACAATGGTCGATCGCTTATTCCGCGGCTCGGTTGATATTATGCCCAATAAAAGGATTTACGGCACCATAGACAGATTCGGTGCTTTCGTGATTCTTCGTACCGAAAATCTCAACCCAATGTCCGGCTATGACAACGGTTATGGATATGGTCACGGCAATGGCTATGGAAACGGTCACGGCAACGGCCATGGAAATGGTCATGGAAACGGTCATGGAAACAACTACGGTGGCAGTAACGGATATTACAGCGGATATTCTTATGGAAACAACGTGTATGTCCCGATGGGAATGTCGCCAGATGCTTTCGGAATGCTGCTGTCATCGATGCGCCGTGAGGCTTTTGACGAAACCCGTGTCCGGATGGCCATCACAGCAATATCGGTCAGTGGTGTCACTTCGGCTCAGCTGCGTGAATTGATGCTCATGCTGACATTCGATTCAAACCGTCTGAAACTGGCTAAAACCGCATACACATTTGTTGTTGACAAAGGAAACATTTTTCTCATCAACGACGCATTCACCTTCAATTCAAGTGCTGATGAATTCTATCGCTATATCGGTGCCTGGTGAAGAACAAGATACATAATAAAAAAGCCGGATGACTCCGGCTTTTTTTGTGGCATCGACTGGAATTGAACCAGTGACACACGGATTTTCAGTCCGCTGCTCTACCTACTGAGCTACGACGCCTCCTTTTTGGGAGTGCAAATATATAACGATATTTTTATCTGACAAAATTTTTTTAATGTACCTTTACCCTGTGAATTTAAATCTGGCCATAGACATAGGTAATACGTGCTGCAAATACGCTGTTTTTTCAGGTGAAAAAATTCTGGAATCCGGCTCGGAAGCTTATTCGAAGGAATTTGTCGAGAAACTGATTCTTGCATTTCCGGCTTCCCGCAGAATTTATGCTTCTGTCGTCGCGTTATCCGAAGCAGATATAGAATTTTTCAACGGCAATGGTTTCATTTCTGTTCGCGAATGCCTTCATACTCCGGTAAAGTCTGAATACAAAACCCCGGAAACCCTGGGCGAAGACCGTTGGGCTGCAGTCTGCGGAGCGGCATTTCTGTCAGGAAGCGCTTTCCCATTTCTGGTAATTCAGGTTGGGACCGCCATTACCTTTGATTATGTTGATGAAAAGGGACATTACACTGGTGGTGCCATCAGTCCGGGAATCAGTTTACGGTTTAGGGCGTTGCACAATTTTACCTCAAAGCTGCCGTTAATCGAGGCAGAGAACAAATTCGAAGAAATGGGAATGTCGACCAAAGATTCAATTCTTAGCGGTGTAATGAATGGATGTTTAGCTGAAATGCAATTCAGGATAGACAAATTTGTTAATCGCAATAACAAGGCCTCTGTTTTTATAGGTGGCGGAGATGCCTCTTATTTTGATATTTCCAATGAAAATCACATCTTTGCAGTCCCAAAAATTGTTCTTGTGGGGCTGAATCACTTGCTGAACCTGAATCCATGAAAATTTACCTAGTTGTACTGATTTTACTCGTTTCCACATTTCAAATAAAGGCCCAGTCCTTTGTTTTATCACCATACTCCAGATATGGCCTTGGTGAAATGCAGAATAACACGGAACCTGTGTCTTTTTCCATGGGTGGCCTCACAACTGCTTTCCGTGACCGTTATGCAATCAACTCATTCAACCCGGCATCCTATACCATTTTGCTTCATGATCAGGATTCACTGCCCATGCTTTTCAACGGTGGCATCAAGGGTAATTTTTCCAGTCAGAAAAATGCCTCACAGACTTCTAACCGGTTTTCCGGTTCACTGAACAGTTTTTCGTTTGCATTTAAAGGGGCGGAAAACTGGGGAATGGCTTTTGGCCTTCAGCCATACAGCTCTGTCGGATATAATCTGGAAACCAGCTTTCCGATTGATTCCCTGGCCAATTATACCGCTAAATATGAGGGTAGCGGAGGTTTCAATAAGTTCTGGATGGGGCATGCCGTGGAACTTTTCGATCATCTGAGCATCGGCGCCAATGTTTCATATATTTTCGGATCG
>Ga0208040_1004026_pt1 | contig 11467 bp, 4 predicted proteins | sample AD_UKC083_MetaG_FD_184431 | JGI IMG/M metagenome (GOLD analysis project Ga0208040, IMG submission 184431) | Active sludge microbial communities of municipal wastewater-treating anaerobic digesters from USA - AD_UKC083_MetaG (SPAdes) (version 2) | ecosystem: Engineered > Bioreactor > Anaerobic >... | reverse complement strand
TAGCCTTTGTATGCTATGTTAAACTTACCGAAATATAAGCCATTTGGAACAAAAGACATTCTATCCAATTCTGCCTTAGTGTAATTTTTCCCTGCCTCGACTGCTGTTCCTTTATTTGTTGAAGATACATAATCAATATAGAGGCTGCCGTTTGAAGAAGGAGGAAGCGAATCAAAACTTATGTGATCGAAGGTTCCTCCCACAGCTGTATTGCTTGCATTAACAAATCCTGTAGAGCTTACTTTAAGAACAGTGTCCTGGTTAGTGGAGAATTTAACATCCGGGGCAGAAGGATATTCAACCTTAATGCTTAATGCTGCATTACCGGTAACTTTGGTTCCATCACTGTCATAGGCTGTTACGGTGTAAGAAGCTGTGCCTATAGTAGAAGCAGGAGGTTCATAAGCTAAACTATCAATATCTGAAACACTAATTTTAGTATTCGGTTCGTAACTGCTGTTACTACCAGCATATTTTAATCTGCCTATTGTACCGCTAGCCGGGTTTATGGTAATGAAACCCATCTCTTTCCCATCATTTTTAGTGTAAAGTTTCGTAAAATCGGAATTATTTAAACCAATATCAGTTTTTACCGTTGTTTTCATTGATATTGTTCCACTGAATGTTGAGGGTTTTGGAGGCTCTTCTCGTTCAACTCTTATATTATAGTGTGTAGTGTATGTATTTTCAACATCCACACCTATATAATAGGGTATATAAATTGTTACTGAATCTCCACCTATAATCGCAGAAGAATTTCTATCGAATTCTCCTAATTTATAACCGGTTACTAAAACGTAATTAACTCCCGAAAGATCTAAAGTATCCCCGATATAATCGAAAGGAACAGTAAATGTCACATCTCTCTCGTTTATAATAGCGTTTCCTACACCTACATAGCTGGCTGATTCAAGAACCATTTCACCATCACCAACAGCATAAACTAAATTACCGGAGCTTAAGAATGTTGATATTATCATCATTACCGTAAGAACTATCGCCATACTTCTTTTAACTGTAGATGGCATGCAGTCTTTGCCTTTTTTATTCATTATTACCCCTCTCTTTATTTACTTTCTTTTAAATAAGTATCAGTACATTTTATCATTCTCCGATTTATCTAAAGAATATAAAATACAACTGACTATATTGTAGTATAATTTTTGAAAATTAGCAACACTTGGCACAAAAAACTGTTTCATCTTCAGTAGATACAGACGTTTAGTTTACATATTAATATTATGTAAATCAATCTCCATCTAAGCGAAGAGTGAATTGCATGGATAGTGCAAATCTTCAGTTTACATATTTTTAATTATGTAGCCGGATAGTGGTTGTCACTTCAATATTCTGTCCAGCAGCACAACCGCCTCGGCTCTTTTTATATTGTCCAGAGGTCTGAAGGTGTTGTCTTCATATCCTTTAATCAAATTACGATAGGCAACGGCACCTACATATTCTCTTGCCCAGCTGCTGATTTGGCTGCTGTCATAAAATACACCGGCACCCTTTTTATATCCTTCCAGGTCTAGCAGTCTTGACAAAACTATTGCTGCCTGTTCTCTTGTAATATAATCCTCCGGAGCAAACAATGTTTTCGAAACCCCTATTATATCCCCTTCCTTGTATGCCTTTTGAACTTCTTCATAATACCAGTTTTCTTCTTTTACATCTGTAAATGTAATTTCTGCAGTTTCTTCAAAACCAAAAGCATTGTTTACAATTTTTACAAATTCAGCCCTTGTGACAAAATTTTCAGGTCTGAAGGTTCCATCGGGATAACCTGTTATATATCCCATATCAAGCCACTTCTGTATAACATCTCCTGCCCAGTGCCCCTGGTAGTCCTTTGCCGGCAGGATTGAGCCGTCATAGAGCCCTTCATACAGTGAATTTAAAAGCTGGCCTTCCGAATCCTGGCTTAATTCCCAAATCATTGCCCCGCCTAAATTTTTTTCTCTTATATATTCTGCCTTCAATGCTATGGAATGCGAATCATCGTAGCTTATAAATGTTCTTCCGTTATAAAGCCAGGGTACCAGTGATTCTGCGTGAAAACTTTTCAAGTATTCAGGATTGCTCAGATAATCATTTTTAATTACATCAAATCCCAGTGACCTGCCCTGAGAATGAGTTTGATACAAGCCGTTATTGGTATTTTTAGATACCGTGTACACATATCCGTAAAAAGGAATTCCCACCACCAGCTTGTCCGCCGGCAATCCTGCATTTAACCATGATTTGACGCTTGAATCAATACTTATTTTGTATTGATTTGATTCATCATTATTGTTATACAGGGGTGAATTAAAATCAGTATAAGCATCCCAGGGTCCGTGTATGTCATAAGTCATAAGGTTTACATAATCCAAATAATTTTGGAACTTTTCCACTTCCGTATTTTCTATGTAATAATTGCTTGCTCCTGCAGCAATAGTGAGCAAATAGTCCTTATTATCCTTCAACTCCTGAGCATTCAGCCTTTCACGAATTTCCTTTAAAAGCAGGGTGAAGTTTTGTTTGTCATCAAGACTTTTTGAATTGCTGTCAAGTCCCCCTCCCACAGGGTACTCCCAGTCCAAATCAACGCCATCAAGCCCGTAGCGGGAAACAAATTCTGCACAGCTTGCTGCAAATTTAGTTCTTGATACATCTGTTGCTGCCGTGTCTGAAAATCTCCCTGACCAATTCCACCCCCCTATTGAAATCAAAACTTTCAAATCAGGGGCGATTTTTTTTAGTTCCTGTAACTTTTTAAAGTTTTCAGGGTCCTTGTCAGGATATCCCATCTCTATTTTATAATCTGAACTGATGTTTGCAAAGGCATAATTAATATGGGTTAATTTTCTTATATCTATTTTTTCAGGAGTATATCCTGAATAAGACTTCCATGCCGGATAATAGCCAGTGATTATTTGTTGTTTTTTTTCAATTTCTTCGTATGCTGTCTTTGTTTTTTCAACTCCTTCAGATATAAATGATGTAGCTTGTCCTATGTAAAACATCATAATTAACGCTGCTGCCATAAATAAATGCTTTAATTTTGTTTTCTTCATATGTAGTATGATGTATACTTGTATACAACCTGCCTCCTGTAACGTTTTCTTAATTATAACATACCTATATTGTTTTGAATCTTGAAATAATAGGCAGTTTCAATCACCCTTAGCTTATTTTCCATTATTAGTCACTACTTCTATCATATTTCATAATATTAGCATTTTTTGTTGAATCATTATACGACACCAAATTTATTTGCTTTGATATATTTTTGTTGCAATTCTAATTAAAAGGATTAAGATGGAACTAGGAATATATATGTATTCTATTGAGTAAAAAAAGGAGGTGCTTTATGAAAACAAAAGTCAGAGCCTTATCATTTTGCTTAGCGGTTTTAACTGTGCTTACCATGATTCCGAATTTAGCCTTCTCGGCATCAACTATATCAGGTCAGTTAATTTACACTTCTGCTGATGAATGGGCAAAGCCTGAAATCGAAAAAGCTTTTAGTGCAGGAATAGTCCCTTCAAGATTATTTGCAGCTGATGCAAAAAATCCTGCTACCAGGGAGGAACTATGTGAAATCGCCGTGCTTCTTTATGAAAAGGTAACAAAAAGTGAAATTGAAGCTGCAAATCCAAACCCTTTTACCGATACGAAAAATGTGGAAATACTTAAAGCATACAATCTGGGCATTACATCAGGTACTTCTGCCGCAAACTTTTCACCTAGTGACATTACAAACAGGGAGCAGGTAGCTACTATGTTTGGCCGTACCATCCGTTTAATGTTCCCTTATGATGATTATTCAACAGAAGGGGCACCTGTTTTTTTAGACCAGGGGTATATTTCATCCTGGGCTTTAGATCATGTGAAATTCATGAGCAAAGTCGGAATAATACAAGGCTCAAATAATTATTTCATGCCCAAAGCCATAACAAATGACCAGATAGTTTCAGGCTACGGTACCACAAAGAGAGAAGAAGCTTTAGCAATAGCAGTAAGGATTTACAACAAGTACATAAATCATACAGCATCTGATTCTGCCGATATAACAAGTAAAGAAAATTTTGCCAAGTCCTTGATCAGAACCAATATTCCAAAATTATCAGAGAGTGAAAAATTTTCACAAATTGATTTTGATAATCGTATGTTCAGACCTATTTATAAGCCAAAACTTACACTGACAGCCCAAGACGGTTATGCATCCGACGGCACTCCGAATTATTCACCGTCACCCTATGCACCATTGGTATCCAGCAGGGGGGATAAAATTGAATCATTTAAAATTTCACTGCCAAGCGATGTTCTTTCAAAAACAAGCTCCATAATATGGCAGGTTTCCTTAGTGCCTTTCGACGGCAGACCTGTTGATTTTGGGTCGCCTGCTCCGGGCGGCCTCTTGATGAACGGCAAGCTGTCAAGCTCGGCAACTTCTTTTTCAATAGATTTTGGAAAGGTTGAAGAAGCAGACAATGCTCTGCGCAGCCCTAAAACAAATAGAATTATATTTAAGCCGAGATTGAGTTCCAAAACAATTGAGATGGCTGGTCTTACCCTGCCCATTGCACCAATTAATCCAAATCTCATCAGCCCGATTAACCCCAATATTATTGACCCTATTATTATTGACCCTGATATTATTAACCTGCCTGATATTATTGTGCCAAAGGTATTGGATGCAAGTAAACTCATACCTGCCTCTCCTTCAGAACAAAAGCCTGTTTTGCAGAGGACATATTATGTAAGGGCATATCCGGCTGACAGTTTTGGTAATAGCATTGGGGATACAGGGGCAGGCCTGCCTGTAATATATGGTGACCCCCTTCCTGCAAAGAGTGACGGCACCAAAAAAGTATATCTCCCCATTTATCTTTATATGCTCCAGCACTCGGGACCTCGAAGAATTGAGCGAGGTGAGTTCCCTGATAATTTCTTAGATATTAATGATGGTATAATGCTTAACAATAGCAGTATCAAAACCTATTCCGTACTGCCTTTGGGATATCCTTCAAATACCCAGGAACTCAAGGTTCAGGTAAGTTTGATAAAATACACAGGTTCAGCAGATAGTAATTGGAACAACACTCCAGGTCTTGTTTATGAAAGGAGTATTTTTCCTGATGACCCTGAATACTTAAGGTTAACAGACAGCGATACACAAGGGATAGTTATTGACTTCTCAAAATTTATTCCCCCTGATGACCAGCTGCCGGAAGATAAAAATATACCTTATTATGTACGTGTTGTTTCTTTTATCAAAGGTACCCAGCCCGGTTCCGTAAAAGCATTATCTTCTGAAACTGTGGCCATAAGTTATGGAAAGCACAATCCTCAATCAGATGTTGTATTTTTAGAGCAGATTAAAATAGAGCCGCCGATACCCAAAATTACAAAATTCTCTTATACTCCTATACAATGGGAAACTACAAACTGGAAGTATCACTATGTGGTAACCAAACAGCCTACTTACAAGGAAGTATTTGGTTCATTCATGGGATCAGTTATGCCCGATGATGGTGAGGCACTTTATCCGCCATATACTGTGGGTACAAAGCTCGATTTTACTCCACCACCTCCCCAGGTAAAATCCTGGTGGGAGGAAGCATTAGATGCTATAACTGGATTCTTCCAGGACTTAGCTTCATTTGTTTCGAAGGTTGTAAACTGGGTAAGCAAAGCCTATGCAGACCTGAAATCAGGCTTGATTAAATTTGTAGCGTCTGCATTTCCTGCAGGCTGGCGAGGATTTATTGAAACTGCACTTACTGCTATGGTTGACTATGGTCTTGCATCAATTGGAATTCCGCCAACTCTGCCTAATTTTGACGAACTCAGTGAAATGGGAATAGATTACTTAGCAACCATAGCTGTGGAAGCAACAGGAATTCCTGCTAATGAATTGACGGAATATGGCAAAGAAAAACTGAAAGATGAATTAGCCGGGGGGATAAAGGAGAACGTCGCAAGCTCAGCTAAGACTGCTTCGCCTAATCCAATGAACTGGAATTTTGTTAAACTTGATCCTGAAGAATTATATAAACCAGCCTATATGACTGTAGAGCTTTACAATCCTCATAACATAGCAACACCTAAAGGTATGCTGTATTGTACTGTTGATACATTGCTGGATTTATCCCTTGTTGAAACCGACCAAAATGTAAAAACACTGTATACGTTTTATGGCTCACCGCTTATCTATCTTTATAAGCCGGTAATGGGTATGAAAATTCCATCAATTCAGCCCGGTGAAAAACTTACTGTTCCTATAATTTTAGAGGAGATGGTTGGAAACTCATTCTACAGCGGCGGACCGCCTGTGAAAAAGAATGATTTCAGCACTATGTATGCCTTGGGAGAATATAACTTCAGTATAACCATTAGTTATGAACTGCCTCCTTTATCTGAAGAAATTGCAAGGCAAAAATACACGCAAAATGCCATCTACTCTTACAGCACTTTGGGCAATGCAATAAGTTTCACTCAAATGCCTAATAAGAGTTACAATAAATAGATAATTTGTTTTGCAATAAATACCTCCATCTAAAAAATGGGGGTATTATATTTTGCTTGTACAATACAAATGGATGGGTTAAAATAATTGGGAGACTTAATTAGGGATATAAGAATGATAAATAATGTAAATTTGACAGAAGGAAAAATACGCAGCGCGTTGGTAAGATTGGCACTTCCCATAATGGGAACTTCATTCATACAAATGGCTTACAACCTAACAGATATTATGTGGCTTGGCAGGCTAAGTACCAATGCCGTAGCAGCTGCAGGGGCGGCAGGTTTTTTTTTGTGGGTTGGTTCAGCCCTGGTCATGATTGCTCAGGTAGGAGTAGGTGTTAAGGTCGCCCATTCTTATGGAAAAGGGGATTTGGAAGCAGCAAAAACCTATATTAACAATGGACTTCAGCTTAATATATCCATCGCTTTACTATACTCTTTATTTTTATATTTATTCAGACATGAAATAATCGGATTTTTTAATATTGAAGATTCAAGTGTTGTTAAAATGGCTCTTGAATATTTGACAATTATATCAATAGGCATGACATTTCACTTTTTAAATCCTGTTTTTTCTGCAATTTTAAACAGCACAGGAAACAGCATTACTCCTTTTAAAACAAATACCATCGGATTAATTGCCAATATTATCATTGACCCCCTTTTGATATTCGGTTTCGGTCCCTTCCCTGCCTTAGGAATCAAAGGTGCTGCATTGGCAACAATAATGTCTCAGTTCTTCGTAACCATAATCTTCTTGATTATAGGAAAGAAATATGACACAATTTATTCGCATGTTAAATTATTTAATCAACCAAACCTTCAAATTATTAAAGATATAGTCAAAATAGGTTTTCCTCCCTTTGTTCAAGTAGGCATCCATGCAGGCATTTCTATAGTACTTACAAGGATACTGGCAGTCTTCGGGCCGGTGGCAATTGCCGTTCAAAGTATCGGCTCTCAAATTGAATCTATCACATGGATGACGACTGAGGGTTTCTCTCAAGCAATTTCTGCATTTACGGGACAAAATTACGGTGCAGGAAAGATAAAAAGAATTAAGGAAGGATATGTAAAAGGGATTCAAATTATCGGGGGTATAGGTGTATTTGCAACCCTTTTGTTAATATTCGGTGCTGAACTCCTATTTGAAATTTTCACTCCCAATGATCCTACTGCGATAAAAGAGGGAATAATCTATCTGAGGATTCTGGGTTTATCTCAATTTCTTATGGCAATTGAAATTGGGACTACCGGAGCATTTAACGGATTGGGAAAGACTATCTACCCAACTGTAAACGGAATTATATTGAATGTTTCAAGAATTCCTGCTGCCTTGATTTTAAGCAAAACAGCCTTAGGTTTGTCGGGTGTTTGGTGGGCAATTACCATATCCTCCAATTTGAAAGGACTGGTGTTGTTTGTTTTATTTTATTTCTACTGGAAGCATTTCGAAAAAAATCATTCCAAGAATAATCCTTTATAATAACAAAATCTCCCCACAAATATTTTAGAATCACGTGTGTAAAATTTTGATTAGTGCATTAACAATAATGTAATATAAGTCAAACATTGACATTCTTTTTGTGTTTTTTATCAAATTCTACATGAAAATAAGACTATTTTATGAAATAATAACGTACTGCTTGAAATTTTGCACATTTCACTATATATCAGAATTTCCTAATTTATTAACCAATAAAATATTTCTTCATATAATAATTAAATAATGGATATTATCAGGAGGAAAAAATGGCTATCAGACCGCCTATTTTGCGGGCAGGCGACACAGTCGGCATAGTAACCCTGGGCAGCCCTCCGGATGCCGGAACAATCGATGTAGGAATACAAACCCTCCAGTCTATGGGATTTAATGTTCTTGTAGGCGACCATGCCTATTCCAATGCAGGTATTGTTGCAGCATCCCCCATTGACCGTGCTTCGGATTTGATGAATATGTTTGAAGCTCCCGATGTCAGAGCTATCATACCTACAAGAGGAGGCACGGGGGTTTCGGATATAATTCCCTATCTTGACTATGATGTAATAAGAAGCAACCCAAAAATCATCACAGGATACAGCGATATAACAATTTTATTGAATGTTCTTTATCAATTAGCAGATTTAATCACCTTTCACAGCCTGCTTTTATTGAATTTCAGACCTGGAACTCCTGCATATAACTTTAATCAGTTTTTTACCGCCACATCAACCATAACTGCCCCAAGACCTTTGGAAAACCCTCCTGAGATGCCGCTGATAAGCAGAGTCCAGGGCAATGTAACGGGAACCATTGTGGGAGGAAATCTTGCATCCTTTGTTGACAGCTTGGGAACTCCCTTCGAAGTGGATACAACAGGCAGAATTTTATTTATTGAAGAAACTCATGAAGCAGCAAGCCGTGTCTACAGAATGATTGCCCACTTGATTCATGCAGGAAAATTCAGGGACTGTGCAGGGATTATTATGGGAGAATGCTCAGGCTGCTACGCAAATTACGGAAAATCATATGAGGACATAATAAATGAAGTGATTGTTCCTTTAGGCAAGCCACTTATGACTAATCTGGCTTCCGGTCATGGAGTATACAAAATGGCTGTTCCCATAGGTGCAGTTACAAATCTCAATACTTACAGCAATACATTAACAGTACTGGAACCTACAGTGAGCCTGTAGGTTCCATCAGGATGATACGGTTACCCATATTAATGAATATCAGGAAATCGCCTGGCTATTCTTAAAAAAATCCTCCCATGGATCTTTTCCCTCAATCCTTAAAATAGCTTCTTCCATATTGATGCTGTCAGGAGCAACAGTATACAGCTCATCCCATGAAATCGGCATTGAAACCTTAGCTCCTTTTCTTGCTCTTAATGAATAGGGTGCAATGCTTGTGGCTCCTCTGGCGTTTCGAATCCAGTCAATAAATATTCTGCCTTTTCGACTGGCTTTTCTTACATTGCTCGTGTATCTTTCAGGCCACTTATTTTCCATTACAACCGCAACCTGCTTTGCAAAATCGTAAAATTTTTCCCAGTCTGCAGACGGCTTTAAAGGAACAAGAACATGGTATCCCTTGCCGCCGCTGGTTTTTAGATATGATTTGAGCTGCAATTCATCAAGAATGCTTTTCACTTCCTCCACACCTTGGCGAACCCTTCCCAAGTCCATTCCTTCATCAGGGTCTAAATCAAATACCAGGAGGTCCGGCTGCTCAAGATTTTCAATAGAGGCTGCCCAGGTATGAAATTCCAATGTGCCCATCTGTGCTTCGGATATAAGACCGGTTTTGTTTTCAATATAAAAGTATTCCTCTGTTTCATTGTTGCCTGTAATGACAGGTATAGTTATAACCCCCTTGGTGCCGGGTCCCGGATGTTTTTTATAAAAGCAAGCCTTTGACACTCCTTTGGGACAACGGACAATACTTAGAAGCTTATGTCTCACATAGGGCAGCATACGGTCAGCAGCATTTGAATAGTATCTGACCACTTCTTCCTTTGTAATACCCAGTTCATCGTATATTATTTTATCCGGGCTTGAAATCTTAACTCCTTCAATAATAAGACCTTTTTCCGTTATTGCCTTTGCTTGTTTATGATTTTCCCTTACTAAATAATTATCTGCATTCATTTCCGGCTGTTTATCATCCTCCTGATTTTCTCTTTTTATTTCTTTAGTGTTCTTATCTTCTCTCAATCCTTTGTAGCTCGCCTGCCTTAACAGATTATCCTTTGTCCATTCGGCAAATTTAATTTCTGCTGCAAGTTCCGGCTCGAGCCATATTATCCTTTCATTTGATTTTATCTTCGGCACCTGCTTGAAGGGAGGATCTTTGCGCTTTAAACCCTCAAATTTGCTTTCAAGAACCTTCATGTCATTTTCGCTTATTCCAGTTCCTGCACGTCCTGCATATATTAATTCTTCACCCTCATACAGACCAAGAAGAAGAGAGCTTATCCCCCTTGTTCTTTTGTCTGATAGTGAATACCCTCCGACAACAAATTCCTGTCTTTTGTCGCATTTAAGCTTTATCCAGTCTTCATTCCTTGTTCCGCTATAAACAGAATCAGGCTTTTTCCCCACTATGCCTTCCATGCCTGCTTCACAGGCTGCAGCAAAGCTTTCCTTCCCCTGTCCCTTTATATGACGGCTGTAATAAAGATTTATTGGTGCATCCTTCAATAAATTCTCAAGCTTTTTTTTCCTTTCAACCAATGTTTGTCCTCTCATATCCTGTCCATCAAGAGCAAGCAGATCAAAGACAATATAAGTCAGAGTTTGAGTGCCCTGGTTTTTTAAATAATTCTGCAGAGCCTGAAAATCAGTCTTGCCTGATTCATCGGTAACAACTGTTTCACCGTCTAAAACCATTGGCCTTCCTTGAGCCAAGTCTATAAGGGAAGAAGCTATTGAATAAAATCTATTGGTTATATCATTGCCGTTTCTTGTAATAAGCCGGACACTGTTGCCTTCTACAAATGCCAAAACTCTGTAGCCGTCATATTTCATTTCATAAAGCAGCTCGTCATCTTCGGGAACAGTCCTGACTAATTTGGCAAGCTGCACATCTGCCTTTTGGAAAGGATTTTTTATGAGTTTTTCGCCTTGGCCTTTTTCAATTTCGTCCATTGTCCGTCCTGTTCTGATACTGGTTGTGAATTCAGAAATTACTTCATCATCCCTGACATACTCATCCTTTTCCTTAAGCCACAGCCAATTATCCGAAGTTTCTCCCCCCTTGTCCTTGCCTTTAATTCGGACCAAAGCCCACTTTCCCCTTAAACGGCTTCCCTTCAAAGCAAATTTAAGCATACCTTCACTTAGTCCCTCTTCCACATTCACATAGGGCTCCCAGTAACCTTCATCCCAAAGCATTACCACGCCTCCGCCGTATTCACCCTTTGGAATTGTGCCTTCAAAATTTCTATATTCCACAGGGTGGTCCTCAACC
>Ga0208040_1004012_pt1 | contig 11491 bp, 9 predicted proteins | sample AD_UKC083_MetaG_FD_184431 | JGI IMG/M metagenome (GOLD analysis project Ga0208040, IMG submission 184431) | Active sludge microbial communities of municipal wastewater-treating anaerobic digesters from USA - AD_UKC083_MetaG (SPAdes) (version 2) | ecosystem: Engineered > Bioreactor > Anaerobic >... | reverse complement strand
GCCCCGATGACTGGCTGGTGATTTACGAGGATGCCCTGATCTGGTTTGTAGATGATATCGGCGGCCTGGAAATCACCCTGCTCGAGCCTTTGCCGCCCCATGCCTGCGGCGGCATCCCCGCTGGTCCGCAGGTCTTGAATGGCGAACAGACCCTGTGCTACCTGCGTTATCGGGATGGCAGCGACGAGCTGGCGCGCAATTTTCGTCAGCAGGAAGTTGCCCGCATCCTCTTCATGGGTCTGTTGGAGAGCGGTTCGCTCGTCAACCTGCCTGATTTATATTCCGATTACCGCCCATTTATCGAAACCAGCCTCTCGCTTGAAGACCTGCTGCTGGCCGTTCCTCTGGCTGTCCAACTGGGCGATGAAAACCGGATTGGCTATTTCCAGATCCAACCTGCTGATCTAACCCCCTGGGAAATTTCCGGACCCATCCCCGCGCCGGTAGTCTTGTCCATTCCAGACGCGGTGCGCCAGCGCATCCAGCAGGCCATCAATTTTGTGCTGACCCCCGAACCGTTCACCAATACTGTGCTGACCCTCGAAGCCGCCCTGACGGTTGCCCCCACGCCCACGCAGACCCCCACCCTGACCCTGACGCCCACCCCGACGGTCACCTATACGCCCACGATCACACTAACCCCCACCGAAACCCTGACTCCCAGCATCACGTCTACCCCCACGCAGACGTTCACCCCCTCGCCAACGGCAACCCCCACGCCCTGATGACGGCTACTGCCCGGCCTCTACAAACAGCGCCACCTGCGCAATCTGACCATCCAGCGCGTAAACGGTGAACGCGAACTCCGCCTCATCTCCCGTGGAGAGCGGTGCCGGGCTGTCCCACCAGCGCAGGCCGATCACCGCCCCGGCTTCATCATAGGCCACCGCCAGCACCCGACACCAGCGCGCTTCCACAGCTCCCTCGCTCAACGCCGCCTGTCCGCTGACTGCGGCCCACTTCCCATTGATGTCAATGGTTGTGGTCGGGTTCACGATCTGCACTGGCATATAGCGCGGGTCGTCGGCCGCCAGCGGCAGTGCACTGACGAGCTGCAAAGCCGGTTTTCCGGCAGGTAAGGCATTGCTAAAGTGCGCCGCCAGCGGTAGCGCCTGCCCGGCCGGCAGCACATTTAGCGGCAGGGTGGCAGTTTCTGCCGCTTCCTGCCCGCTTTGCGGATCGGTGAACTGCATCAGCACCGCCACATTCTCCAGCCGGCTCTCGCTGGATGCCGTCACAAAACACCACCAGCCGCCCCCGGCATCGGGCAGGCAGGCTGGTTCGCCCAGTTGCAGCGGCGCGGCAGTTGGGGTGGGGGTGGCCTCGCCCGGCGGCGGCGGTGTCACTTCGGGCAGCAGCAGCACCGTGCCAATGCTCATAATCCGCGGGTCAACAGTGGGGTTCAACGTTTTGATGACTTCCACGGGTACGCCGTAGCGCAGCGCGATCCCGAACATATCTTCATTGGCCTTCACCACATGCGTGCGCGGTGTTGGGGTGGGGGTGGGCAGCGGTGTGGCTGTATAGGGGCTGGTGGGTGTGGCTGATGGCAGCGGCGTGGCAGAAGGCAGCGGCGTGAACGCCCCCGCCCGCGTGGGCTGCGCCGTTGGGGTTGGTGTGGCAGTACAGCCAGCCAGCACCATGGCCAGTATCAAAATGCCCAGCTTTACATAGGATTTCATGCTCAAAATTATACCATTCCCCCGCCGGTCACCCTCACCGTCAAATGCGGCCAAATTTTGCCCAACATTTGCCCAACATTTGCCGGGTTTATGCTATCATCAAGTCATCCTTACAGATGGGAGTCAGCAATCATGGAAGCATTCCTGGGACTGTTGGTTGGGGCGCTGGGCTATGGGCTGGTTGAAATTGCTAAAAAAACCGCCGACCTTGTCATTGACCCCGCTCTTGAGCCGGCCAAAAATCAGATCAAGGCCTGGCTTCAGAAAAATTTCACCCAGCAGCAACGTGATGACCGCCTGAAAACCACCATCCTCCAGGCGCTGACCCAACTATCCCTGCCCAAAGATGAAGACCCCCTGCGCGCCTGGGCCCAGCAAACCGCCCTCGACCGCCTGACCGCCCCCGCCAATGCCGCCCTGCGCCGCCAGTTTGCCCTGGCAGTTCTGGCCCACACCAACCCCCATGCCGAACCCCCGCCCGACCTGCTGCTGGCCCTCCGCTGGCCGCTGCCCCGCCGCGCCGAACTGACCAGCCTGCTCACCGCTCTGCGCCAGAAACTGGCCGACAACCCCGACTGGCAGCCCCTGCTCCACTACTTTACTGAGGCCGCCCAATTAAACCTGCTCACCGGCCTGCTCTCGGCTGTTCAAAAACTGCTGGATGCCGTCATCCAGACCCCCTCTGGCCCGGCCCTGCTCACCGTCTCGGGTCAGCCGGTGATGCCCGAGGCCGATTTCTGGCAGATCCAGGCGGGTTATTGCGATAAGGTGAAAAAATGCTGGTCCGAACATCTGATCTCCGGCCTGGCCCCCGAGGCCGGCCGCCCGGTTCAAATGCCGCTGGCCGAAATGTATTTTGAACCCGCCCTGCTGCCCGCCCGCGACCCCCGCGAGCGGATTGAAGAAGAGCAGAAAATGCTCACCCGCGATGCCCTCGAACGCCTCAATCACGAAATGGCCCGCGGCCGCGACCGCCTGGTCGAAGCCTTTGGGCAGCACCCCCGGTTGGTACTGCTGGGCAAACCCGGTTCCGGCAAAACCATCACCCTGCACTACACCGCCCTGATGCTCGCCCAGGGTGAAAGCGGCGCGGCCCGCCTGGGCCTGCCCGCCAGCGCCCTGCCCATCCTCATCCGCCTGGCCGACTACGCCATCAACCTCACCACCAACCCCGGCCAAACCCTGCATCAAGCCCTGACTGAAGAATTTCTCAAACTCTGCCCCTACGTCGAACATGCCAGCCTCTTCCTGGAAAAAGCCCTCCAGCAGGGCCGCTGCCTGATCCTGCTGGACGGCCTGGATGAAGTCGGCGACTTTGGCCAAAAATTAATCGATGGCCAAACCCTTCACCAGGTAGTACTCAAACGCATCCGCGAATTTGAACAGCTTTACTGCCGCTCCGAATCCTGCAACCGCATCCTGATCACCAGCCGCCTCGAAGGCTATGCCCCCGGCAGCCTGCCTGGCTTTGCCGAAGCCGAACTCAGCCCGCTGAGTTTCCCCGACGAGGTTCAAACCTTTCTCGTCTACTGGTTCACCGCCTACCGACAGCGCACCCTCTCCCTCACCTGGGATCAAGCCCGCTACCAGGCGGCCCAGAGTGTGCAGGACGATCTGATGCCCAAAATTGCCGCCTCGCCGGGCGTCACCCTCCTGGCCACCAACCCGCTCCTGCTCACCATCCTGGCCCTGCTGTTTGCCATGGGCAAGCGCCTGCCCAACCAGCGGGTAGAACTGTACAAAATGGTGGTCATGACCATGATTGAAAACTGGCGCCATGCCCAGACCGATCACGCCAGCCGTCTCTTTGACCACATCCAACCCCGCGATATCCTCCGCGTCCTGGCCGAGCTGTCTTTCTGGCTGCACAGCCAGCTCCCCGGCGGCACCATGATGGCTGACCAGTGGCAGGCCCAGACCCACAGCCAGTTGCTCAAAAACGACCTCTGCCTCCCTAAAGAGGCCGCCGCCCTGACCGAAGACTTTTTAGATTACGCCCGCCGCGAAAACGGCCTGCTGACCGAGCGCAGCGCCGGGCGCTTTGGCTTCTTCCACCTCACCCTCGAAGAATACCTGGCCGCCTGGAAGATCGCCCACAAGCCCCAGGAAGAACGCCAGCGCATTTTAGTGGAGCGCTGGCCCGACCCCTACTGGGAAGAAGTGCTCCTGCTCACCGCCGGCGAACTGCAAGACGGCGAAGAAGATGCCCTCAAAAACTTCCTGCTCTCCATTCTGGCCCTCGAATCCACCGACCCCCAACTGGCCGGCCGCCCGGCGCTGCTGGCCGGCCGCGCCCTGGCCGATATTCAAAATCGCAAACGCAGCCTCAATGAACTGGTCATCCCGGCCTTGCAAGCGGTTGCCCAGGATACTGATCCAATTTCCCGCCTCCCGCACACTCCCGGCCGGGTGCCCGTTGCCACCCGCGCCGCCGCCGCCGAGGTCTGCGATGAACTGGGCTGGCTGCCCCCCGACCTCGATGACTTCATCCCCCTCCCCGCAGCCAACCTCCGGGTTGGCAAATACCCCGTCACCAACAGCCAATATGCCCGCTTTCTCTTTGCCGATGATTTTGCCCACCCACCCCATTGGACCGACTTCCCCCAGTTCGATGAACAATCCCGCCCCATGGGTCCATCCACCGACGCGGCCGGCCTCCGCTGGCTGGAAACCGCCCGGCAAGACCCCGACCTGTCGCCCGATGGCAAACGAGTCTTGCCCCGCTACTGGACCGACCCCCGCCTTGGCGCTTCCCGCCCGGGCGCGCCCGTGGTGGGCCTCACCTGGTACGAAGCCAACGCCTACTGCCAGTGGCTGGCCGCCCACTGGGCCAACCCCGCCCTGCATGGCGGCCAGGCCCCCGGCTGGGGCATCGCCTCGGCTCGCCTGCTGACCGAAGCCGACTACCGCCAGGCCGCCAGCGCCGCTCAATATCCGGCCCTCGACCGCTTCCCGTGGGATGCTGAAACCCCCACCACAGACCAGGCTGAAATCCTGCGCCGTGCCAACCTGGGCCCCGCCGACCTCAACCGCACCACCCCGGTCTGGATGTACCCCGCCGGCCAGAGCCTGCTGCACATCTTTGACCTGGCCGGCAACTGCTGGGAATGGCAGGCCAATTATTATGACAAGAACCACAACCTGCCTGCGCTGCGCGGCGCGGCCTTCCTCGATGGTGTAGGCCTCGCGCGGCTTTCGGGGCGCCTCTGGGGCAGCCCGCTCAGCAGGGAGGGGGCTCGTCGGCTTTCGGGTTTGCCTGGTCTGCCCATAACTCTGGGCGCTGGCACTCTGCGCTCTGGCACTCTGGCCCGCCCCCAATTTTCACGGCAGCCGGCATAATTCTTGCAACTATTCCAACATGCCAACTCCCGAAATGCCCATCTTCACCCGCACCTTCGATTTCCTCACCTGGCTCCTGCCCACCACCCAGTCCTTCCCCCGCGCCCACCGTCAAAGCTTCACCCTCCGGCTGCTCGGCGCCGCCTTTGAACTCAGCGACCAGTTGGAAGTTGCCAACCGGCGCAGCGGCGCAGAGCGCCGCCACGCCCTGGCCCTGGCCGATGAAGCCCTCGACCGCGTGCGGGTCTACCTGCGGCTGGCCGTCCGCTGGCATTGGCTGACCCCCGGCCAGTACCGGCATGTCGCCGTCATGACGGTTGAAATTGGCAAACTGCTCGGCGGTTGGATCAAAACAGTTCATTAACATCTGTGGCAAATCGCGGCCCTGGGCCGCTTTGCGGGGACCCGCCCAAAGACAAGCCTGCGCTGCGCGGCGCGGCCTTCAACAATAATGTAGACAACGCGCGGCTTTCGAGGCGCAACAGGAACAACCCGAACAACAGGAACAGGAACATCGGCTTTCGGGTTTGCCTGGTCTGCACACTCTTTTTTATGGCCTCTTTCATCCTGTTTGAATAAAGGCGCTGCCCGGTATTGCGGTGCGGTCACGGCTTCACCGCCGAGGAAAAGAATGGTGGGGCAGGTTCCTGGCCGCGCTGGCTTCTGCCAGCCGGGCGAATAACAACCGTCCCGCGCTCCCGGTGCGTCCCGAGCGCGGGACAAATTTGCTCCCACCCCCTGATCTTTATGTATGCTCAAATTTGTTCCTGGGATAATTTATGGCTCGCTTTTCAAAAGGCCAGCCGCGGCAAACGCTCGCGCCCGGCTGCCGCAGCTTTTGAACACCGCCTGGAAGACAACCTGCTGGACCTGCAGGCCGATTTACTGAACTTTACCTACACCCCCGGTCCGTATGACAGCTTCTACATTCATGAACCCAAACGGCGCTTAATTTCTGCCGCTCCCTTTCGCGACCGCGTCGTCCACCATGTGCTTTGCAACCTCATCGAACCTATTTTTGAGCGCAGCTTTATTTTTGACAGCTATGCCAATCGGGTGGGCAAAGGCACCCATCGCGCCCTCAACCGCGCCCAGCAGTATGCCCGCCGCTATCCCTATGTGTTGCAATGCGACATTCGGCAGTACTTCCCCTGCATAGACCACGCCATTTTACAGAACATCCTGGCGCAAAAACTTAAAGATCCGGCGGTGCTCTGGTTATGCTCCCGCATCATCGCCAGCGGGGCAAGCGTGCTGAGTGAAACCCCCGAGCAGGTGTACTATCCCCAGGATGACCTGTTCGCCGCGCTGCGCCCGCGCGGCCTGCCCATTGGCAATCTCACCAGCCAGTTCTGGGCCAATGTCTATTTGAACGGCTTTGACCATTTCGTCAAACAGACCTTGCGTTGTCCCGCCTACATCCGCTATGTGGATGATTTTCTGTTGTTTGCCCATACCAAAGCCGCCCTTTGGCAATACCGGTCTGCCCTGCAGCAGCGGCTGGCGCAGCTCCGCCTGTCCATCCATGCCGGTGCACACCCTTTCCCCGTCACTGAGGGCCTTCCGTTTCTGGGCTTCATCATCCATCCGGCTTGGCGGCGGCTAAAACGACGCAAGGGCCTTTATTTTTGCCGTCAATATCGGCGCAAACAGCAGCAGTACCAGCAGGGCCTGATTGCCCTGTCAACCCTGACCGCCAGCGCCCAGGGTTGGATCAATCATCTGCGCTATGCCAACACAACAGGTTTGCGCCAGGCCGTTTTTCAAACCCCAATTCCACCCCCAAACCGCCAAACCCTGCCCCCCACTGCCTGAATCCTAAATCTCCTACCCCGCCGCCTTCACCGTAAAGCTGTCAAAATCGCGCGCCACCACCGCAGTTGGGAATACCGATTGCGCCTCAGCCAGAATATCCTTCTCGCGGTAGCGCCGGGAGACATGCGTCAGGTACAGCGCGCCCACCCCGGCTTTCAGCGCCAGCTCGGCGGCGCGCCGCGCCGTCAGGTGGTTGAACTGCCGGGCCATGTCGGCTTCTTCATCCAAATAGGTCGCTTCAATCACCAGACCATCTGCCCCACGGCAGATCTCAACCAGCGAGTCGGTCTCGCCGGTATCGCCCACCACCACCAACCGTGTGCCAGGCTTGAAGTCTCCCAGCACGGTTTCCGGCTCAATCGTCCGTCCATCCGGCAGGGTGATGGCCTGCCCCGCCGCCAGGTCGCGCCGCCACGGGCCTGCTGGAATGCCCAGCGCCTCGGCTTTTTCTGGTAAAAAAGGCCGCCGCCCCGGTTCCTCAAACACAAACCCCAGGCAGTCGGGCCCGCGGTGCTGCACCGGAAACGCCGAAATACTGAAACCATCCACCGACCAGAACGTGCCCCGCTCCACCGCCTGCATCTGAATGGGCATTGGCGCCTGCGCGCCGCGCAGCACCACCCCATACAGCAGGTCGTAAATTCGCTCCAGCGCCGCCCGGCCTCCGTAGATGGTCAGCTCGTCAATCGCTTCCCAGCGCAGATAGGTGGACAATAACCCCGCCAGCCCCAGAATGTGATCCAGGTGCCCGTGCGTAATCAAAATCTGATTGAGCCGCTTGAACCCGATCCCCGACTGCAAAATCTGCCGCTGGGTCCCCTCGCCGCAATCTACCAGAAACCGGTGCTCATCGTGCTTGACCACCAGCGCAGGCAGGCTGCGTTTTGCCGATGGGGCCGAGGCCGAAGTGCCGAGAAAAACAAGTTCAAACAAGCGGTTCTATCCTTTCCAATGCCGGGTTTCAGCGTCCGTTGATTTTACCCTATCTTCGTTCTTTTTGGGTTTTTCGTGTACAATAATCCCAGATTCAAAGTTTCAGGAGTGGAATCTATGGAACTCATCCCTGTTCAAATTCAAAAACCGGAAGAAATTAATTTTATCCTCGGTCAATCGCACTTCATTAAAACAGTCGAGGATCTGCACGAAGCCTTGGTCAATGCCGTCCCCGGCATTCAGTTTGGCCTGGCGTTTTGTGAAGCCTCCGGCGAGCGCCTGGTGCGCTGGAGCGGCACCAACGTCGAAATGATTGAACTGGCCCGCCAGAACGCCCTGGCAATTGGCGCCGGACACAGCTTTATTATTTTCCTCGCCCCCGGTTTTTATCCCATCAATGTCCTCAAAGCAGTGCAGAACGCCCCCGAAGTCTGCCGTATTTTCTGCGCCACTGCCAACCCCACCACGGTGATTGTCGCCCAACTGGGCGCTGGTCGGGGCATCCTCGGTGTGGTGGATGGCGACCAACCCATTGGGGTTGAGGATGAAGCCGGCATCGCCTGGCGCACGCAATTCTTACGCCGCATTGGCTACAAACTGGGCTAGGGAACTTTCATCCCGGGCCCGGCGTCATTTCGTCAGACGGAATTTGCTCCGTCATTCATCAAGGAGAAAAGAGAAATGAAGCGTATTATCCCCCTGTTGCTGGTGTTCAGCCTGCTTTTGGCTGGCTGCAGCATTTTGAACTTTGGTCAGGCCCAACCCACCCCCTCGGATGCCGATATGGCCACTCAGGTCGCCCTCGTCCTGACCAACCAGCCCAGCCCCACCTCCCCGGCAGATGTGCCCACCCAGCAGATTGAAGCCCTGCCTACGGTGGCCCTGCCCACGCCCACCATTAACATCCCGGCTACGGCAACGGTGCAGCCCAAACCGACCGATGGCGGTGGCGCACCCACCCCCACTGCTTTGAGCATCTCTCCCACGCCGCTTGTTCAACCCACCGATACCCCCACGCCGCTGCCCACCCCCACCTTCCCCACCAATGATCCCCGCCAGACGCTGGGCAATCCCACCTTCACCGACAAAATGGATAACAGCGATTACTGGCCCACCGGCGAAGATACCTACACCGCGGTCACCTTCCGCGATGGCAAAATGCTGCTGACCGCCCTCACCGAAACGGATGGCTGGCGGCTCATCACTTACGGCCCCACCGCCAACTTCTATGTCGAAATCACCGCCCGTTTTGAGGCCTGCTCCGGCACCGATCACTTCGGCTTCTATGCCCGCGTCCCCGAGAAAAATCCCGCTACCCGTGGCTACCTGATCGGCATCAACTGTCTTGGCCAATACCGCTTCGCCGAGTGGGATGGCACCACCGATCCCGGCACCTGGACCACCCACGTCTATTGGACCACCAACGCCGCCATTCTGGCGGGTGCCAACCAGACCAACCGCATTGGTCTGTTGGCTGAAAATAAACACCTCACCCTGTATGTCAACGGCGTCAAGGTCGGCGAGATGACGGATGAGAGCTATCAGAGCGGCTACCTCGGCCTCTTTGTTGGCTCCGATGAAACCCAAAACCTCACCGTCCAGGTTGACGAATTTAATTTCTGGGCTCGCTAATTTTTTGACCTTTTCAGCGGCCTTGTCGGGTTCCCCGGCAGGGCCGCTTCAGGCCGCCTGATGAGGTAATAACCCATGGTCACCGCTCCCTCTGTTTCTGATTTTTGTCAGCCGGGCCCCATGACAGATCTGGGCCCCTACCGCCCGCTGATTGACGCCCTGCCTGTAGATCTCCCCGCCTTGGTGGACTGCCTCCAGCACCTGGTAGTCCACATTTTCTGGGCCAAACGATATGGTCTGCAATTAACCGAAGACCGTGAAAAAGAAGTCCAGCTTCGCCCGGCTCAAGCCAAACTGGCCCGCCTGCTCGAACTGGATGCCCGCCCGCTGAACGAACCGCGCCCGCTGGATCGCCGCCTGGTCTGCAACTGCCGGGATATCACCACCCTGCTGTGCGCCATTCGCCGCGCCCAGGGCTATCCTGCCCGGGCCCGCTGCGGCTTCGCCACCTACTTTATCCCCAACCATTACGAAGATCATTGGGTCGCCGAGGTGTGGGATGCATCTGCCGCGCGCTGGGTGCTGGCAGATGCCCAGTTAGATACTCTGCAGCGTGAAGTGCTGGGCATCACTTTTGATCCACTCAACCTGCCGCCGGGGCAGTTTATCAACGGCGGCGCGGCCTGGCAGCTCTGCCAGACCGGTCAGGCTGACCCCGACAACTTTGGCATTTTTGAGTGGCACGGCTGGGATTTTGTGCGTGGCAATGTCTTGCGCGACTGCTTGGCCCTCACCCGTGTTGAAGTGCTGCCCTGGGATTTTTGGGGCCTCCTCAACACCCCCTGGGCTGAGTCATCTCCCGCTGACCGCAAACTGGTCGATGACCTGGCTGCGGCCTCTGCCGCCGGAGATGCCTCCGCTGTTCAAGCTTACCTTGCTGTTGACCCGCGCCTGCCCTTCCCCAGCGCGGTGTAAATCCATTCTCTGGAGCTCACATGACTGCTGTTGCAATCCGTACCCAAAATTTGACGCGCACCTTTGAAACCGTGCGCGCCGTGGATGGAATTTCTTTTGAAGTTCCCTCCGGCATCGTCTTTGGTTTTCTGGGCCCCAACGGCTCGGGTAAAACCACCACCATCCGCCTGCTGCTTGGCCTGCTGGAGCCAACCTCTGGCGGCGCCGAAGTCCTCGGTTTTGATACCGCCACCCACGCCGATGATATCCGTCAGCGCTGCGGCGCCCTGCTGGAACACACCGGTCTTTATGAACGCATGACCGCCGAGGATAACCTGGAATTTTATGGCCGTGTCTGGCATTTGAACGCCGCCGAGCGCCAGCAGCGCATCCACGACCTGCTCGACGCCGTGGGCCTCTGGGATCGCCGCAAAGAACCCGTGGGCAATTGGAGCCGCGGCATGAAGCAAAAGCTGGCTGTGGCCCGCGCCATGCTTCACCGCCCTCAAATCATCTTCCTCGATGAGCCCACCGCCGGCCTCGATCCGATTGCTGCCGTAGCCCTGCGGGATGAACTGGCTGCTCTGGTGCAGCAGCAGGGTGTGACTGTTTTCTTGACTACCCACAACCTCGCCGAAGCCGAAAAGCTCTGCCAGCAGGTGGCAGTTATCCGTCAGGGTCAGCTTATGATGATCGGCTCGCCGGATGAACTGCGCCTTCGCCAGGGCGGTTCCCGCCTGGAGATTGTGGGGCGCGGTTTTACTGAGGCGGCCCTGTCCATTTTGCGACAGCAGCCCCAGGTCAAAGAGGTAACCCGTCAGGATCAACACATCACCATCGCGCTCAAGGACGATGCCGATACAGCCCCCCTCGTCCAGCTTCTGGTCAGCCAGGGCGTGCAGATTAACGAAGTCCGCCGCGGCAAAGCCTCGTTGGAAGAGGTCTTTTTAACCCTCATGGAGGAAGACAAGCATGTTGAATGATGTTTTTACCCTCATCTGGAAGGAATGGAAAGAGGTTTTCCTCCAGCGCAGTTCCGGCCGCATGGGCCTGGTCAGTCTGTTGATTTTTGTGGGCATGTTCGGCATCTTTTTGCCTTTGCAGTCCGGTGTCGAGTGGCTGGTAAGCCCCATGAGCATGGCGCTGGCTATGTGGATGCCCATCTTCCTGGTTCTGGGCCTGGTCACCGATGCTTT
>Ga0208040_1004004_pt1 | contig 11519 bp, 10 predicted proteins | sample AD_UKC083_MetaG_FD_184431 | JGI IMG/M metagenome (GOLD analysis project Ga0208040, IMG submission 184431) | Active sludge microbial communities of municipal wastewater-treating anaerobic digesters from USA - AD_UKC083_MetaG (SPAdes) (version 2) | ecosystem: Engineered > Bioreactor > Anaerobic >... | reverse complement strand
AGTAACTCTAACTGTTCTAAGGTAGCGAAGTCCTTTGTCGGGTAAGTTCCGACGCGTATGAAAGGTTTAACGACTGTGTAACTGTCTTAATCATCTATCCAGTGAAATTGAAAGAGCGGTGAAGATGCCGTTTAATTACTACAGGACAAGAAGACCCCATGAAGCTTTACTGGATCTTTACATTGACAAGAATTTAATGATTGTTCAGCGTAGGAGGGATCCTTCGGGAAACAATGAAACACCTCCCTTTGTTATTTTTGAGTCTAACCTACTCCGATGAATCTCGGAGGGGGACCGTGTATGGTTGCTAGTTTGCCTGGGGCAGGCACCTGCAAAAGAGTAACGCGGGTATACAAAGGTCAACTTAGTCCGGCAGGAAATCGGACTTTAAGTGTAAAAGCAAAAGTTGGCTTGACTGTGAGACTTACAAGAAACTCCCGATTTATCGGGAGTTTCAATCATTTATTTAGTTTGGATTCAGGGTCGAAAGACGGTTTTAGTGATCCTCGTGACCTATTTGGTATAGGCACGGGCTTACTGGATAAAAGCTACTCTGGGGATAACAGGCTAGTCGCATCCGATAGTTCATATTGACGATGCGGTTCGGCACCTCGATGTCGACTTGGCGCATCCTGGCCCTGAAGAAGGGGCCAAGGGTTGGTCTGTTCGCCCATTAAAGCGCTGCGTTAGTTGGGTTCAGAGCGTCGCGAGACAGCTCGGTCTCTATCCGTAGTAATCGTTCGATTCTTGAAGGGATTCATCTACAGTACGAGAGGACCTAGATGAGGAAACCTCTGGTGTGCCAGTTGTGCTGTCAAGTGCATCGCTGGGTAGCTACCGTTTCTATAAGATAACTGTTGAAAGCATCTCAAACAGGAAACTGACCCTAAGATAAGGAATCGTTTTCCCGAGCAATCGGGAAGGAAGATCGCCGGGAGACTACCGGCCAATACTTTGCAAGTGGAAGACCCGTAAGGGTTTGAGCTAAGCAATGGAATGATCGAAGAAATTTCTCAATAGATAGGCTTTTTGCCTACAGAATTCGGCTTTTAAGAAGCAAAACACATGTATTTGCTTCCTAGAAGCTGAGGGCGACTCAATTTAGAGGCCAAGAAATTAGTTTATAAAGTTGAAAGTTTATCAAGTTTATAAAGTTTGAAATTAAAATAAAATTACAAAAAACTCGATTTAGTTTTTGAATTCTGGTCATTGGAGCAGGGTGGAACCACCTTTTCCCATTTCGAACAGAGAAGTGAAACGCCTTAGCGCTGACAATAGTTTTCCCGCAAGGGGATTTGAAAATAGGTCATGGCCAGAACTCAGAAACTAAATGATGGGTTAAAACTTTTGTCACGAATTTTTCCACTGGAAAATGAGTCTGCGATGCAGGCTCAAATACGTTCCAAAATTGTGACTTCAAGTTTTGATTTAATAAATAGGGAATATCCGCTCAAGAGCGGATGTTTTATTAATAATTTATTTAGGGTAGACAATCCCGTGATATCCCCAAATAATGGGGATTTTTTTGTTCTGCCGAAGGGCAGAGTTTAAAATATGACTAAAAAAGAAAAAAAGGCCAAAAAAACTAAGACAGCGAAGAAGAATGAGATATTGACGATGGCAGATTTGCTGAAAATGGAAGGAATTCAGGAATTGGGTTTTAAGAAAGGGCAGGAGGTTAAGGGAAAAATTGCAGTTATTAAAAATAAGGCAATTTATATTGATATCGGAGGAAAAACCGATGCCGTGGTAATGGGAAAAGAGTTTGAATTTGTCAAAGACTATATCAATGACTTGAAGGTGGGAGATGAAATTGAAGTCCAGGTAAAACAACCGGAAAATGATAAAGGTCAGATTTTGGTGTCGATTCGAGGAGCAGCGTCAGGTTATGGTTGGAATTATTTTAGCGAAAAGGAAAAAAGCGGGGGGGAGGTGACGGTATTTGCCAAGGAACTTAATCGGGGCGGAGCGGTGGTAATTGCTCCGTTTGGTTTCTTTGGTTTTATTCCCGGAAGCCAGATTGGGTCTAAATATGACGGCGATCCTGACAAAATGATTGGCAAAAAAATAAAAACTAAGGTTTTGGAAGTAGACCAGGCTAAAAATAGATTAGTTTTCTCAGAGAGATTGGTGTCGGAACCGGATAAGGTGGGAGAGGAAGTGGGAGCAATCGAAAATTTGAAATTGGATGAAGTGTTTGAAGCTGAAGTTATGAGGGTGGAACCTTTTGGAATTTTTGTCAGAGTTAATTGTGATAATGAAGGTAAGGTGTTGAATTTGGAAGGATTGGTTCATATTTCTGAGGTTTCATGGGAAAAGGTGAGCGAGTTGTCAACCATGTTTAAGGTTAAGGATAAATTAAAAATAAAACTAATTAACAAAGATGATGGTCGGCTGCAATTTTCAATTAAACGATTAACAAATGATCCGTGGGATAAAATTGAAGATAAATATCCCAAGGACAAAGAAACTGAAGGCGAGGTGGTGCGAATAGCCAATTTTGGAGCTTTGGTTAAATTGGAGACAGGAGTGGAAGGATTGATTCATGTGTCCAAATTGACCGGCGGTACCAATCTGAAGGAGGGTGACAAGGTCCAAATTTATATTGAGAGTATTGATGTCCAAAAGAGAAAAATTTCTTTGGGAATAGTAGAAACCAGCAAGAAAAACGTCATCTATAAATAAATCAGAAAGTGTTTTTAAAAAGACCCGTAGTTTACGGGTCTTTTTTTTGAGATATCATCAGAGGCGCTAGAAACGATGATTTTGAGAATGATAGAGTTGATATAATGGGTAATGAAAAATAAAGAGTCGATGTTTGTGTGTTCTAATTGCGGAAATGAATATGCAAAGTGGCAGGGTCAGTGCAGCGCTTGCGGACAGTGGAATAGTTTGAAAGAAATAAAAGGAACTAAAATACAAAATTCAAGATTTAAGAAAGCGATGAAGGTGGAGGTAAAGAATTTGTCGGAGATAAATCAAAATTCAGATAAAAAACAAAAATCTCCATTGATATTTTCTACCGGAATTAAGGAGTTTGATAGAGTTTTGGGTAAAGGAATTGTTCAAGGGTCGGCGGTGTTGTTTGCCGGGGAACCGGGGATTGGAAAAAGCACTCTTTTGACCCAACTGGTGGGTAAAGTTGGCGGCTTGTATGTGGCGGGCGAGGAATCGGCGGAACAAATCGGACTAAGGGTGGACAGATTGGGATTAAATGCGGAAAAATTCGATATTTTAGAAACTAATCGAGTGGAAGAAATTGAGGAATATTTGGATAGAGTAAATAATGTATACAAAATAGCGGTGGTGGACAGTATTCAGACAATGGTGTCGGAGAGTCAGTCAACAATATCGTCGTCGCGGGCAGGAGTGGGGTCGGTGGGACAAATTAGGGAGACAACATTTAGGTTGGTTCAGCTGGCCAAACAAAAAAATATAACTATATTTATTGTCGGTCATGTAACCAAAGAGGGGGATATTGCCGGACCAAAGATTTTGGAACACATGGTAGACACGGTGCTGTATTTTGAAGGAGAAAAAAATGGCGACTTAAGAATGTTGCGAACAACTAAAAACCGATTTGGAGCGACGGATGAAGTGGGGGTGTTTAAAATGGAGGAAAGGGGTTTGAGAGAAATTGGGTCAGAGGAGATAAATTTGATATCAGGAGAAAATAATTTGGCGGGCAAAGCGGTGACGGTAACTTTGGAGGGGAGTCGACCGATGTTGGTAGAAATTCAGGCATTGGTGGTGGAGAGTTTTGCACCGATGCCAAAAAGAGTGTTTTCGGGGATTGATTATAACCGAGGGCAGTTGTTGGTAGCTATCGGGCAGAAAAGTTTGGGAATGCCGTTGTTTAAGTGCGATGTGTTTGTGGCAGTAAGCGGAGGAATTAGAATTGAGGACACCGGGGCGGATTTGGCGGTATTAGCGGCAATGTGGTCATCGTATAAATCGGCGCCACTTTCTGTGGGAGACAGTAGTGGAGGCAAAAAGATGCCGGTGTATGTGGGGGAGGTAAGTTTGCTGGGAGAGGTAAAAAAAGTGCGCGGCTGGGAAAAAAGAAAAAAAGAAGCGGAATTGTTGGGAAGAAAGATGGTAGAGATAAAAAATGTCAGGGAATTAAAATAGACGGGATAAATATCAGAAATTTGGTAAAAATTGATTTGAGGGGATTTGGCGGGGCTTGAAATAACCTATAATGTGTGATATACTTGGATGTACATTGAAAAAGGAGGTTTGGGGTTTAATTGTGGTAGAGCTGTAACTTTTTTGGCCCAAAAGCGGGTTAAAAAGATGAGACAAGGAAAAGGGAGGAAGAAAAAAATGAGTATGGCAACATCTTTGGCTTCAGCGACGATAGTGGGTGCACTTAAGGATCATTTCAAGAACTTCACGATTGAGAAGATCACAATGGCGGGTGCCTGGGGAATCGACCGTGACGCTCAAGAAGGAGGTTTTTGGAATTTTCCTAACAAGCCGTTGACGTTGGTGTCTTTCCGAGTGTTCGATCCAAGGGAGCCAAAGTCTTCTGTTAAAAGGCATTATTTTCTAATGCTGAAGGAAGATCTACACAAACCAGAAGTGCTTCAAGAGGTTGAAGACATCCTAACGGAGCAGGAAAAGGAAAGAGAGGTAAAAGAGAAAAAGGAAAAAGACACAGATTAAGAAACAGGCTCTATGGGGAGATAAAATATGACAAAGGCTTAATAGCCAACAATTTTTGTCGATTTTATCTCCCCCCTTTTTTTATTTACTAATCCGGGAAGCCGGATTTTTTTTGGTCAAAATTGGGCAATAGGGAGGGGGAGTAGTTTTCCAGAAGTTTTCCACAAGGAGTCAAAAAAGGAAAAAATGATTAAAAATGAAGCTAATTTTCATAAATAAAATTTTATAGGATGTTTAGTTTTTAGAGACTAAATTTTTATAGGATATAGACAAGTGACAAAAGTGAGTTATACTGTTTTTAATGCTTCAGTCAATCAAAAAATTTTTCTCAACTGAGAGAGCGATTAAAAAATCGATCAAAGGGAAAGGAAAGAAAAGAGACGGGAGTTTGTGGGCAGAGAGACAGATTCGGGAAATGGGGAAGTTGGGGGGAAAATTGATACTGATGTAGGCTAATTTAGCTAAAGCAATTTAAAAATTTGGAAGTTGGAGAAACAACATTGTCGAAGGTAATGGGTGGAATATTTATCCCGATGTCGACTGAGTGAGGGAAAATTACTCCGATACTCACTTTGTTCGATCGGAGTTTGGTCTTTAGACAAAATCTCGGCGTCTTTGACTTGAGATTTTAGCTAAAGAACAAAAAAGAAACAACATTATCGATATTCTCAAAGCAGGTGGAACACGTATAGTGTTGTTTCTTCAACATCTAAATTAAAGCTTTTTTGACATAAAGTCAAATTTGGCAATGCCGATAATTTGGTAAAATTTGGTCAATTTAGCTTGAGGATAGGGTTGAGAGTAGCAGAGGGGGCAGGTCTGCTACTTTCAACCCTATCTTTGGGTTTAATTAGTAAATAGTTTTGGATTTATTTGACAAAGAAATAAAAAGTTTGTAGAATGGGTTTGAATTTAAACGATTTCCCGTTTTTATGTTGTTTTCCAATTATATTGATTAAACAGTTGATATTTATTATTTATTTTAGATAAATGCCCAGAAAGAAAATCAGCGGCGGGGTGGCGGAGCCAAAAATAGACAAAACCGTCACGGAGATAAGTGAAGTTAAAAAAGTGGAACCAGAAAAAGCTCCGATAATAGAAACCAAAAGCAATAACACGGTTAGTTTTGTTAAACCGCAAACAGCGATGCCGGGAGCGGCGGCGGTCCAAAAACCAACACCAGTAAGAATGCCGGTAAGACCGGCTGTAAATTATGCTCAAACGGTGGTAACAGAACCAATTGTGGGGGTGTTGGAAATAATGCAGGATGGCAGCGGATTTGTTAGACCGCACTTTTTGCCCAATGGCAAGGATGCATTTATTGCCTCGATGCAGATTAGGCGGTATGGTTTGAGAGCCGGAGATATGATTGCGGGAGCAGCCAAAAAACCAAAAGAAGGGGAAAAATATTGGGCAATGGTGAGAATTGATAAAGTCAATGAGGGTGATTTGGCGTCGGCTTTGCGCCGGGTGGAATTTAAAGACTTGGTGCCGGTATACCCAAATCAGCAAATGAAGTTGGAAACAGAGAGTGAAATTTTGTCGACCAGAATTTTGGATTTATTTTGTCCGGTAGGATTTGGACAAAGAGGTATGGTGGTATCGCCGCCAAAAGCGGGAAAGACAACTTTGCTAAAAGAAATTGCGGCGGGAGTGGCCAAAAATTATCCTCAAGCTCATCTGATGGCAGTGTTGGTGGGAGAAAGACCGGAAGAAGTAACTGATATGCAGAGATTTATTAAAGGTGATGTGGTGGCGTCAAGCTTTGACCAAAAACCGGAAGATCAGACCAGGGCGGCAGAAATTGCTATGGAAAGAGCCAAGAGATTGGTGGAAACAGGTAAAGATGTAGTGATAGTGTTTGATTCGATTACTAGATTGGCACGGGCCTACAATTTGGCAATTCCGACTTCGGGGAGGACTTTGTCAGGTGGGTTTGATCCGGCGGCGTTGTATCCATCAAAAAGATTTTTTGGAGCGGCCAGAAAAATTGAAAATGGGGGTTCGCTGACGATTATTGGGACGGCACTGGTAGATACGGGTTCAAAAATGGATGATTTGATTTTTGAAGAGTTTAAAGGGACGGGGAATATGGAGTTGAGACTGGAAAGAAGTTTGGCGGAGAGAAGAATTTTTCCGGCATTTGATATTTTGAAGTCGGGGACGAGAAAAGAAGAGTTGATTTTGGATACAAATACTTTGACAAAGGTGATTGCTATCAGACGAATGTTTGATGCTTTGGGGGAAAATAAAGATGCCAGTGAAATGATTATTACTCAGATGGGTAAAACTAAGAGTAATGAGGAGTTTTTGGCGAAAATAGGGAAGAAGTAAGTTTATCAAGTTCATAAAGTTGCAAGTTCATCAAGTTTATAAAGTTTATAAAGTAGAAAGAATATTTAGATTTGGATTCAACCCTCATCATCAATTTTTCCACTGGAAAATGAGTCTGCGATGCAGGCTCAAACACGTTCCAAAATTATGATTTCGGGTTGAAGTAAATTATTAAGATTGGATTTTAAGGCAAAATTATGTCATTTCATTCCAAATTTTGACCCGAAAATCTCAATAAGTTTGTCAAGTTCATAAAATAGAAAGATTTATAAAACAAGTTTCCTTTGTTAAAGGGAGATTTAGAGGGATTGTGGGGTTGAAAATTGGTCTTAGATTTGGTATAATTTAGGTATAGAAGTTAAATAAAAATGAATCTAAAAGAAGGTTATTTAGAGGACAGAGCTAGAATGGTGGAAGCGGCAACTTTGGAGATGATGCACAATTCGGAAGTAAAGTTAGGCTTGAGTGATTTGGATAATTTTGAAGGGGGAATGTTGTTGTCAGATCAGCGGAAGGTGGATATTTTAGGTTGTGTAATTGGGGTTAAGCCAGCGGCGATGATGAAGGGTTGGTTGGAAGCTGGGGATTTTGGGGAGGAAGTGGAGTTGGGTCAGATAATTAGTCGATTGGGGTTGGAGTGGGCGATGGAAATTAAACCGGTAGAAAGGAAATTTGAAGTAAGTTTGTTTGTGGCTAGAGATAAAGAAACTTTGGAGCAATTGAGAGAAATAAGTCAGCAATCAACTAAAGATGTTAGAAAATTAGCTAGACTTCAGGGTTATCCGGAAACGGGAGTAGAGGTGATGTTGGGAGAAGAAGAGGCTTTGGAAGGGGAAGTAATAGTTGATTTAGCAAGAAAGGATATGGCTTATATGTCGTTTTTTGCGCCGCCAATGATGTCTTTGAAGAATCATCGTCGGGAAGTGGCCAATTACAGTCGATTATTGATAAGTTCAACTAAAAAGAATTTGCCAAGGACTTACGAAAAAGCAGTGAATCGGTGGAATACTATTCGTAATGATTGAATGGGTTTAGTATAATAAAAGCACCATGTTTGATTTCAGAAATTGGTTGATTGAGGAGGGTAAATTAATTCAGGAATTTTTGAAAAATGAAGGGGTGTTTGTGGTGGAATTTTTTAAAAAATTTTTGGGCTGGGCGGAATGGATTAAAGTGCAAACATCGAAATTGATGTATCGGCAAAGGGGGAGGTTTTCACAAAGTTTTGTAAATGTGGCCATGTTTACTTTGTTTTTTTTGGTGATTTTGTTTTCGGGAACGTTGGAGAATTTGGTGATAAACAGCGAGGGAAGTGAAACCAGTGGGAGCAATTATTTGTTGGCGGCGGCGAATCAGGCGGGAGCCAATACTTTAATTTCGAATTTACCTAAAGGGGAGACGACGGAATATCGAGTGCAGGAGGGAGATACAGTCTCAAGTATTTCTCAAAAATTCGGGGTAAATATAGATACGATTATTTGGGAAAATAATTTGAAGTCGGTAGGAGCAATCAAGGTGGGACAGATATTAAAAATTTTGCCAGTCAGCGGAGTCAAGCATACGGTTAAAAGAGGGGAGACTATTTATAGTATTGCCAAGGATTTTCAGGTGGATGCTCAGAATATTATTGATTATCCGTTTAATACTTTTGCCAATGATGAAACTTTTTCGTTGAGTGCGGGTCAGGAGTTGATTATTCCTGATGGAATTAAGCCGAAAGAGGTGGTGATTGATAAAACTAGATATACGGCGAGGACGGTGGCGCCAATACCGGGGGTGGTGGGCGAGGGTAATTTTATGTGGCCGACATCGGGAGCGATTTCTCAGAGGTATGCTTGGTATCATCAGGCGGTGGATATTGCCAATCGATCAAATCCGGATGTGGTAGCATCACAAGGGGGAACAGTGGTGACGGCGGGTTGGAATGCTGGTGGTTATGGGAATTATGTAGTGATTGATCATGGTAATGGTTATAAAACTTTGTATGCTCATTTGTTGAATAATTCAATAGTGGTCAAGGCTGGTCAGAGGGTGAGTCAAGGGCAAAAGTTGGGAGTGATGGGAAGTACAGGTCGGTCGACGGGAACTCATTTACATTTTGAGGTGATTAGCAGTAAAGGGAAGTTGAATCCGCTGAATGTACTTAAATAGTTCATAAAGTTTATCAAGTTCATCAAGTGGAAAGTTTGTCAAGTTTGTCAAGTTCATCAAGTTTATTCCCGATTCAGCTAAAACTTCATCGGGATTGGATTTTAAGGCAAAATTATGTCATTTTATTCCAAATTTTGACCTGAAAATTTCAACAAGTTTATAAAGTAGAAAGATTTATAAAACAAGTCTTCCTTGTTAAAGGGAGATTTAGAGGGATTGTGGGGTTGCAAGGATTGTGCGGAGAAAAGAGGGTTTAAAAGGTTGTCGAGAGGAGATGATTTTGATAGGATTTGATTATGAATAAATTTTTAAGAATTTACACTAGGTTAGTGTTGGCATTGATGCCATTGTTTTTTTTACCGGTTATTTATGATGGTTTTGGACTAGGGAAAGTCAGTTTTTTGGTATTGAGTGGGGGGTTGGGTTTGATTTTTTGGGTGGTGGAGGCAATTTGGGGTAAAAAGACAGAAGTAAAATTTAGTAAAGGTTGGTGGTTGATAGTATTGTTGGGGGTTTGGTCGGTGGTGTCGTTTTTGAGAATGAGTCAAGGAGCGCAGGCAAGGTCAATAACTTCACCTTTGGGGATTGGTAGTTTGGTGGGATTGATATTTTGGTTTTTCTTGTGGTTACAAGTGAGAAGTCGGGAAGAATATGAAAAGCAATTAAATTGGTTGACAGTTTCGGCGGTGTTGGTGGGAATAACTTCTTTGGTGGTGTTTGTGATGCCAGAATCAAAATTACCGTTTAATTGGCCAAAAGATAATCCAGTAATATCGATTAGTAATAGTTGGTCGGTGACTGGGTCATTGTTGTCGGAAGTGGTATTGTTTGGATTTTTGACAGTAGAATGGGTGAGACGATTGGTTAAGAAAATTAAAAATAGGGCAGAATTTGCGGATTATTTTAAAGAAGCAATAGTGGCGGCGTTTTTGGGATTGATGGTGGTAGTGGCGGGATATCGATTGGTGAAATTAGGATGGTTATATTTGGATCTAACGACATCTTGGGTGATTGCGGTAGAAACTTTAAAAAACAGTCCGTTGTTTGGAGTGGGATTGGGGAATTTTGTGGAGGCATTTTCCAGATTTAGACCAGCAAGTTTTAACATGACAGATATGTGGGTGAATATGTTTGGGGTGTCTTTGATGGGGATATTTCATTGGTGGACAGAGTTGGGATTGGTAGGATTGGGATTGATATTGATATTGATGGTGTCGAGTTGGAAGCAGAAAAATAAACTGGGACTGGTTTTGTTGGGGTCGGTGGTATTATTGACGCCGCCGGTGTTTTTGACAGTATTTTTGATGTTTTGGGTGATGGCGACGTTTTTGGGGGAGACGAAAGAAGCACAAATGATTTTGGAAGCAGGTGAAACTAAAAAGAATATTATGCCTTATATAGTGGGGTTGTTGGTGTTGGTAATAGTTGGATTTGCTGGTTATAAGATGGTTAAACCAGTGGTAGCTGATTATTATTGGCGAGAGTCATTGACAGCGACGGTTAAGAATGATGCTACAGGGGCGTATAACAATCAAATAAAAGCCATTGGGATGAATCCGAATTTAGCTGATTATCGGGCAATGTATTCGCAGACCAATTTGGCGTTGGCAAGGAATTATTTTGAGGTGCCAAAGGGTGAAGAAATGACGGAAGAAAATAAACAAAAAGCATCGACTTTGATCCAGCAGGCGGTCAGAGAAGCTCAGGCGGCAGTAGGTTTGGACCAAAAAATGTCGGGTTATTGGGTAAATTTAGGTTCGGTTTATCGGTCTTTGATCGGCTTGATTGATAATACTTTTGATTGGTCGGTTCAGTCTTACCAACAGGCAGCAGTGTTTGATCCGGTCAATCCAAATATAAAGATGGAGTTGGGATCGTTGGCTTATGGAGCCAAAGATTATGCTTCGGCAGAAAGATATTTTGAGGACGCGGTCAATGCTAAACCGAATTTGGCTAATGCTTGGTATAACTGGGCTTATGCCGCCAAACAGCAGAATAAAATTCAGGAGGCGGTAACAAGGCTGGACCAATCGGTAAAGCTGGTGCCGGCAGATTCAGAGGACTATGAAAAGGCAAATAAAGAACTGACGGAATGGAAAAAAGAGTTGGACGAAGCGGTAAAGAAATATCAGGAGAGTTTAAAACAGCAACAGGAGACAGTAAAGCCGGAAGAACCAGTGCTGACGACACCGGAACCACTACCGACAGTAAATAAAGAAGATAAGGTGGTCGTGCCGACGGGAGTAGAGCTGGCGCCACCGATTAACTAGTTGATAATCCACCATTTAAATTCAATGTCTTCGGAGAGAGTGGTGTCAAGACCAACGGTAAATGACTGATTGGATTTGGAGATAACCTGGAGATTT
>Ga0208040_1004001_pt1 | contig 11522 bp, 7 predicted proteins | sample AD_UKC083_MetaG_FD_184431 | JGI IMG/M metagenome (GOLD analysis project Ga0208040, IMG submission 184431) | Active sludge microbial communities of municipal wastewater-treating anaerobic digesters from USA - AD_UKC083_MetaG (SPAdes) (version 2) | ecosystem: Engineered > Bioreactor > Anaerobic >... | reverse complement strand
AGCGGCTTCACTGTAGTTTTTATAATTTCATATCCTAATTTGTCAATTGCATTTTCGATATCTTTTATTGATGTTTTTTCATCATCAAAGTTTACTTTTACCTTGCTTGTGTTAAATGATACATTCAAGCTTTCTTTGTCTATTCCATCTATTGATTTTACAGCACCTTCTATTTTCAGCATACATGATGGACAAGTTAATGTTTCTAATTGAATAGTTGCTTTTTGCATTTTCATCTCTCCTTTATTTTTTATATTTTTATATTTCAAAGGCATTCCTGGTTCAAGTGCGGGATCATTCTTTTAATGCTCCTACTCTGAGGCTTTCCCTTAATTAGAGGTGTGTCCCTATAACTTACTTATACTCTTATTATACCCTATAATTACACCATTTAAATTGATTTAAATCAATTTTTCCACTGTTCTCTAATTTTTATGGTATAATATCTGCAAATCACACAGATTGGAAGTGAAAATATGAAAATAGTATGTCTCGGTGACAGCTTAACCTATGGCTACGGCGTTAGAAGGTCAAAAATATGGACTAAATTAGCTGCAGATAAGCTGAATATTGAAATTATAAATGAAGGAATAAACGGAGACACATCAAGCGGAATGCTGAGCAGATTTTACAATTCAGTTTACATGCAAGGGCCTGAGGCAGTCCATATTATGGGCGGTATCAATGATTTGATTGCCGGAGCAGACATTGGTTTTATAAAAGCCAATATTATGGCAATGGTCCATCAAGCAACAGCCAAGTGCATCAAGCCAATTATAGGCATACCTGTCAAGATGGATGCAAAAAACGTAAAGCAGGAATGGGCAGAATTTGCTGATTTTTATAAAATATCAGCTGAATTTGAAGATTATTACAAGTGGATGCTGAAATTCTGCAAAGCCTTTAATATTGAATATATTGATTATTATACGAAACTGGAGAAACTAAAAGGTGCGGAAGATGTGTATTTAGACGGCCTCCACCTTAATAATCGGGGCAATGAAATAATGGCAGAAATTTTCTGCCATCATATTCAAAATACACGATAGTTATTATATTCAAAATAACTGAGAGCCATCATATCTAAAGCACTCTATAGCCATCACAATTTATACCTGAGCAGCCTCATGCCGTTTAGTATTACCACCAATATTGAGCCTTCGTGCACCAACATTCCTATGGACATGTTCATCCAGTCGCTGAAGAATACACTGGCAAGCAGAATCAGAACTACACCTACCGCTATAAATATGTTTTGGAGCATGTTTCTTGAGGTTGCTTTTGTCAAGCCCAATGCATGAGGCAGACGGCTGAAATCAGAATTCATAAGCACAACATCCGATGTTTCGATTGCTACGTCCGTACCGCTCCCCATGGCAATTCCAATATGAGCCAGAGCCAGTGAAGGACTGTCGTTTACTCCGTCTCCCACAAATACCACAATATGGCCTTTATCAATAAGCTCTTTGATATATACAGACTTATCTTCTGGCAGCATGTGCCCGTGAGCTTCCGTAAGCCCCAATTCCCTTGCTACCAAATCAACTGTTCCCTGGTTGTCTCCCGAAAGAACTACCAGGTTTTTAACACCTAATTTCTTAAGTTTCAGCAAATCTTCTTTTACTCCGGGGCGTATCTGGTCACGAATACCCATCAGCGCCTTCAACTGGCCGTCAACCGATGTGAGAACAAGAGAGTTTCCGTTCCTTTCAAACTTTGCAATATCCAGAAGCACCCTTTCATTTAAATGAACATTTTCTTGCTCCATCAGGGAAACATTACCCACAGCTACTCTATAGCCGTCAACTTCGGCTACAATTCCGCCGCCCTTTACAACATCTGTTTTTTGAACTTCATAAACCTTGGTATCACCTATATATTCCACAACTGCTTTAGCCAAAGGATGATCTGATTCTTTTTCGACACTGGACAGGTAAGCCAATATCTCATCAATTTCATAAGGATTATCCGCATAAATTTCCTTGTCGGCAACCTTAGGATTTCCTATCGTCAATGTACCGGTTTTATCAAATACTATGGTATCGACTCTGCTGAAATCTTGGAATACTTCGCTGCCCTTCAATAAAACACCGTGCTTCGCTCCATTGCCGATGCCTGCAACATTTGAAACAGGTACGCCGATAACCAGTGCCCCCGGACATCCAAGTACCAATATTGTAATTGCAAGTTCAATATCCTTTGAAAACAACCATACTATAAATGACAGGACCAAAACAGCCGGTGTGTAGTATTTTGAGAATCTGTCAATGAAACGCTCAGCTTCTGACTTAGAATCCTGTGCTTCTTCAACCAGCTCAATAATCTTCCCGAAGGTAGTATCCTCGCCTACCCGGTCAGCAACAATTTGAAGGGTTCCATTTTCCAATATGGTTCCCGCATACACTTGAGTATCTTTCCACTTGCTTACTGGAACAGATTCACCGGTTATGCTTGCTTCATTGATGTGGCCCTCTCCAGATAAGACAGTACCGTCAACAGGAACCTTTGCTCCGGTCTTAACCAGAAGGATATCTCCCACATCAACTTCATCCACCTCGACTTCTTCAAATTCACCGTCTTCCTTCTGCTTCAAAGCACTTTCCGGTGCCATCTCTGTTAATTCCTTAATTGCAGAACGTGTTTGATTAAGCGTTCTCTGCTCCAAATATGCTCCAAACAAGAACAGGAAAGTAACAATGGCCGACTCTTCAAAATTCCTGATTATAAATGCTCCCGTAACAGCTATGGTAACCAGCACATCTATGCTTACAACCTTTACTCTCAATGCCTGGTAAGCCTGAATTGCAATTGGCGCAACCCCTATAACTGAAGCAATAACCAGGGACGACACTACTATTTCTTCACTCTTTAAAACGAAGTGGCCGAACAATGCGATTATTAATAAGATTCCGCTTACTATAGTTATTTGATTTTTCTTACTTAATATTGCTCTTTGCATATTCTTCTCCCGATTAAATTATTTTCTCCTGATTTAACTCATATTATATGTTACTTTGCGCTCCTATCAGTGATAGGCACCGATCAGTTTACTTATTTATTAATTGTATTGTACCAATAATCTAAGGAATATGAATTGATTTAAATCAATAATTTAAAAAGATTTTTATTCTATTGACTTGACTCTCTTTTGATATATGAGGAGAGTCAAGGCATTTGATAAATTATGACAATATTTGTTTATATACTTGAAAATTGCATAAATTTAATATAAGATAATATAAGGAATACGTTTACTATAACAGGAGGAGTATACAAAATGAAAATAGCAATAGCAGGAACTGGTTACGTAGGTTTATCTATAGCAGTGCTCTTAGCACAGCATAATGAGGTAATTGCATTGAACAGGACTCAAGAAAAAGCAGATATGATAAATAATAATAAATCACCCATAGTAGATACTGAAATAGAAGAATACTTGGCAAACAGAAGTTTAAATTTAAGAGCAACCACTGACAGCAATGCGGCATACAAAAATGCAGAATATGTAATTATTGCAACACCAACCAATTATGATGAAAATAAAAATTATTTTGATACCAGCTCTATTGAAGAGGTTATTTCAAATGTATTAAGTACTAATCCTCATACAGTAATGGTTATTAAATCAACTGTGCCGGTTGGATATACTGAAAAGGTAAAAGAAATGTTTAATACTGATAATATCATCTTTTCTCCGGAATTTTTAAGAGAAGGAAAGGCCTTATATGATAATCTTTATCCTTCAAGAATTGTTGTAGGAGAGAAATCTGAAAGAGCTGAGACTTTTGCAAATCTATTGGCTGAAGGCGCCATTAAGAAAGATATCCCAATCCTTTATACTGATTCTACAGAGGCGGAAGCCATCAAGCTATTTGCTAATACTTACCTTGCATTAAGAGTTTCATTTTTCAATGAATTAGATACTTACGCAGAGGTTAGAGGATTAAACACACATCAAATTATTCAAGGAGCGTGCTCCGACCCGCGAATAGGGAATCATTACAACAATCCATCATTTGGTTATGGCGGATATTGTTTACCAAAGGACACCAAGCAGCTTTTAGCTAATTATACTGATGTACCGCAAAATATAATGGCAGCGGTGGTAGATGCCAACCGTACAAGAAAAGACCATATTGCCGATATGATTATCAGGAAAAAACCGAGAATTGTTGGTATTTATAGATTAACCATGAAGACTGATTCGGATAACTTCAGGCAATCTTCAATTCAAGGAGTCATGAAGCGAATTCAAACAAGCGGTATAGAAGTAGTAGTGTACGAGCCGGCTCTTAAAGATGACAACTTTTACAATTCTAGAGTAATTAAAGATTTAGTTGAGTTTAAAAAAATATCCGATGTCATTGTTGCTAACAGAATGTCTGATGATATTAAGGATGTAGCAGATAAGGTATATTCAAGGGATTTGTATAGCAGGGATTAGTGGGAGAGTGGCAGGTTGCACCTAGCTGTGCCCCTTGGTGAAAAGCAGCTTGGACATTTTACATATTGCAGATTGATTATTATTATGCTATCATATACTTATCGGACGGTTAGCTCAGCTGGTTAGAGCGCCACGTTGACATCGTGGAGGTCGTTGGTTCGATCCCAATATCGTCCATCAAAAGCTCCTTCTTTTTTGTTGTATAATGTAAAAAATTCCATTATAATTGTAATAGGAATTTTTTTGTTGTGTAAAAGGAAAGCTGTATTTTAGTGAGGTGATGTAATGAATGAATTAGAAAATAAGTCTGAAGGGACAAAAGAAATTAAAAATCCGCAAAATGTTAAAGTTGATAACTATACAATTGAGATAATAGAATACAATCCGGATAATTACAATGAATATAATATAGAAGGAAATTTATTGCATGATTATCAATTGCTGAATGATATTCCGGAAGGCAGCACCAGATGGATAAATATTGATGGAGAATATACTGAGGAAACTTTGAAAAGAATTTGCAGTATATGCAGTATACACCCTCTAATTTATGATAATATTTTAAATAATAATCAACGTGCAAAAGTTGAAGATTACGGGGATTACTTGTATATTGTGTCCAAGATGATTTTTTATTTGGATGGCGAGTTGATATTTGAACATATATGTTTTATTTTAGGGAAGAACTTTATTATTTCTTTTGGAGAAACAAAAGGAGACGTATTTGACGATATTCGAAATAGAATAAGAAGTGAAGGTACCAACATAAGAAAATTAAAGGCAGATTATTTGATGTATTCAATATTTGACGCGATAATCGACGGATATTTTGATGTATTGGAAGCTTTAGGAGAAAAAATAGATGACGTTGAAGAAAATGTTATGAAAATTTCCAATCCGGAAGATATGCATGAAATCAGGTCTATTAAAAAAAGTCTTTTGCGAATTCATAAATATGTATGGCCGCTTAGAGAAGTTGCATCTTGGTTATCAAATGAGTCAACAGAATTGATTCATCCTAATACAGACTTATATATCAGAGATTTGCGTGATCATATAATGCAGGTAATAGATGCAACAGAGTCATATAGGGAATTATTGGCAGGTCTTGCTGATTTATATATTTCAAATATAAGTTATCGGCTCAATGAAGTAATGAAAGTGCTTACAATAATTTCAACTATTTTTATTCCTCTTACATTTATAGCAGGGGTATACGGCATGAATTTTAAATATATGCCGGAACTTAGCTACAAGTGGGGGTATTGGATTACTTGGAGTGTAATGATTGTAATTGCAGTTCTTATGATTATATATTTCAAGAGAAAGAAATGGTTTTAAGTTACTGGTATAGTGCCAGGCATGGTGCGCAGGCACCATGCCGTTAGCTTATTTTAAACAAAAAATTCATATACACGGAATATGGTACACTCCTGGAACAACAATACCCTTATGTCATATAATTATGAAATAAGGGTATTGTTAATATTACTCTAAATTACAACTCGGCTTCCAACGACCAAGGTCCAGGATACCATTCCGGTTCATAGTAGAACGGCTCCATTAAAGGTCTGAACTTATCCATTATTTCTCTGTAGAATCCTACAGGCGGTTTTAACCCTTCAACACGTGATTTGAACGGCCTTTCTGCTGCTAACTCGTTAAATTCTGTCCATGCTGCATCTACCAGTTTTTTATCTTTCATAAAATCAATGGCTGTGGCAGCCATTACCTTTGCACCTGCGAGTAAACCTTTATGTGCTATACTAGTGGATGTATGTGCTACGGTAGTCCAATGGTGACTTTCACCACCAGGACCGCTAGATGGGAAACTTAAGCTTGCAGTTGGTCTATAAAGTGATAAGCTTCCAACATCTGTTGATCCACCACCCACAAATGTAGCAGGAGGTCCTGATAACGGACTTATTTCTGTACGTAATCCCGTTTGGGCTTTGCCAAGGGCTGCTTGTACAGATTTTGCAAAGTCTTGTTCTTCTTGAGTCCAGTTTGGCATACCTACTTCTTCGATATTTTCGTACATGGTTTCAGCTATAACCTTATTTGAATACTTTTGGTGTATACCTGCAAAGATTTCTACTTCATATGTAGTTCCCGTTGCAATAGCTGATCCTTCCGCACATTTTAGAACCCTTTCCAGCATATCGTCAATTCTGTCATCATGTTCCCTTACAAAATACCATATTGTTGCCTTGTCCGGCATTACATTAGGGGCTTCTCCGCCATCAATTACGGCATAATGCATTCTATGAGTATACATCAAGTGTTCACGCAACAGGTTTGTAGCATGCATCATAAGTTCAATCGGCTTTAAGGCACTGATACCATTCCAAGGTGATGCTGCATGACCGGTCTTCCCGTGGAATGTAACTGCAAAAGAGTACATGGCTGTTCCGGTGCCAACCTTGCCACTCCAGCTTGTACCAAAACCGCTACCTCCATGGTTATCAATAACTATATCCACATCATCAAATAATCCCGCATCAATGAAATAAGGTCTTGATATTAGCGTTTCCTCCGCTGGACTTCCGTAATACCTGACCGTTCCATTAATACCGAACTCCTCCATAGCCTTTTTTACTGCAATTGTTGCCGCTGCACCAGCTGTTGCCATTGTATTGTGTGTACAGCCATGGCCAGGTCCACCCTCAACCACAGGGTCATGTTCTGAAACCCCTGATTTCTGGGAGATTAAAGGTAATGCATCAAACTCGCCCAATATGGCAATAACAGGTCCACCCGAGCCGTATGTGAATGTTGCTAATAATGCGGTCGGCATATCAGCTACACCCCTGTCTATCTTAAAACCTTCCTCTTCCATGACATACTTTATTAAATCCGCAGTATTGTATTCTTCTAACCCCAATTCAGCATAAGACCATATGGCATCACTGATTTCTCCGAAATATTTTGCTGTTTCTTCCTCATCGAGCCAATCGTAAATATAGTCTTTCATCTGATTCGCTGATTTTGCGTAAGCGGGTGTACAAAGACTAATAACCATAATAAAAACCATTATAAATATAAGAATGGTTTTCTTTTTAAAATTATACATTTTATCCTTCCTCCTTGATCTTTATTTTTATACTTAGTTAACATCTGGCAATTTCAATCTCAATCTAATTTTTAATACTAGTTAATATCAGGCAATTTCAATGGAATCTCCCCCCCCCTGTGAAATTTTTACAAACAAATTCCATGCTGTATATCTAAAAAAAGATATATAGATTTGGAACCTTTATATATCTATAAGATGTTCATTTCCAAAACATATATATGTTATATATAACATATATATAAGTAAAAATATGTCGATTAGTAATACCTTATCTTTTGTTTTTATAGACAAACTTCTACAAGAATGTACAACCCGCTATACCTGGAAACTCAGTAACAGAATATTCAGAAATTTGAAGAGATAATTATTAGTATTGAGAAAATTAGATATAAAAGAATTATTTGTTTAGAATTATTATTGTCAGTGTATACTATTAATGTAAAAAATGTATTCCTAAAAGACACATAGTATAACTAATTAGAACATAGGTAAGAATTGTTTTAGGAAAGAAGGAATGGTATGGGAAAGATTGCAGTAAATCAAAGGGCACCTGATTTTGAGATGGAAGATTTTATAACAAGGAAATTCTGACAAAACCTTTTACCTTATTAGACAAAATCTTTCGCTTTATTAACTTGATAAAGATATAAAACCTTGTTATTAAAAGTTTCAGAAACCCTCATAGGAGGGTTTTTTAGATTTTATGAAGATTTGCAATTTTTGTATACAAAGAATTTAAAGTTGTGATAGAATTGAAGAAAAGGGAAAGCTTAAAAATAAAGTTGGAATTTAATAGGAGAAAATATTATGACAAATAACAAAATATACGGCTCATCACAAACCGGTGATAAAAAACTTGAATGGGTGCGTTCATACATGCCTGCGCTAACATCGGTGCGGGACAGATTTATCAAGGAAAAACCATTTGACGGAATTAGGATAACAATGTCAATACACTTAGAGGCAAAGACTGCAAATTTAGCAACCGTACTAAGAAGCGGAGGTGCAGATGTCAGCGTTACAGGGTGCAATCCATTATCAACTCAGGATGATGTTGCGGACTCTTTACGAGCTCTGGGTTTTGAGGTGCATGCCCGGTATGATGCTACACCTGAGGAATATGTTAACCACCTTAAGTCTGCTCTTGCCATTAAGCCCCACCTTATCATTGATGACGGAGGAGACCTTATTGAACTCTTGCACGGTGAATGTACAGAGCTTGGAAATTCGTTGATTGGGGGATGCGAGGAGACTACAACAGGTATTCACCGTTTGAAAGCGCGGTCTGCAGCAGGGAAGCTCAAGTATCCTATGATATCCGTCAATGACGCTGAGTGTAAATATTTATTTGATAATCGTTACGGCACAGGCCAGTCGGTTTGGGATGCCATTATGAATACAACAAACAATATTGTAGCTTCAAAGAATGTGGTGATTGCCGGATTTGGATGGTGCGGTAGAGGCGTGGCACAAAGAGCAAAGGGAATGGGTGCACGGGTAACTGTTACGGAAGTCAATCCAATCAGAGCACTTGAGGCAGCAATGGAAGGCTACGATGTTAAGACAATGGATGAAGCAGCACCATTGGGAGATATTTTTATCTCAACAACCGGCTGCAATAAGATTTTAACCAGACGACATTTTGAAGTTATGAAGGACGGAGTGCTTTTGGCAAATGCCGGACACTTTGATGTTGAGGTGGATAAAAATGACCTGAAGAGCCTGGCATCGGAAGTCTTCCAACGCAAGAACAATATTACAGGATACAGAATGGAGGATGGCAGGATTCTGAATTTATTGGGTGAGGGCAGATTGGTAAACCTGGCAGCAGGAAATGGCCACCCAACAGAAATAATGGATATGAGCTTTGCCATTCAGGCTCTTTGCCTTGAATATCTTGCAAAACACGGCAAGGGGTTAACGCCTGGTGTTTATAATGTGCCAAAGGCTATAGATGAATCGGTAGCAAGAGTAAAATTGGCTTCCATGGGTCTTAAAATAGATAGGCTTTCAACTGAGCAAGAAGACTACATAACCGGATTTTAACTAGAAATGTAATGAATTTATCAACTCAAAATTACCTTGCTACAATAGGGAAACGCATATAGGGGGGATAAGTTGGTAAAAATGCAGATGGCGGGTTAAATTTGTCAAATGTGTATGAAGGTATGGTTGGTGTAGTGAAGGCAGTGGCATGGATTGTAAAAGTAGGAGGTAAATTTTGAAAATACTTATTAAAAATATCAAGATCATCACCATGGATGATGAAAGACCATTTATTGACTGTGGAAATATTGTAATAGAGAATGACAGAATTACAGAAGTTACTGAAGCAGTCCACACCAGCAATAATTCAGAGAAGCAGTCTGATGTAAAGTTTAGGCAGTCTGATGGACAATTTGATCAGTCCTGCGGACTATTTGACAGGATTATTGATGGAAACAACAAGCTTGCCCTTCCGGGTTTTATCAATGCCCATACCCATGTTGGTATGGTGCCCTTCAGGAATTACGCAAATGACCTGCCATTGGATAAGTGGCTTTTTGAAAAACTCTTCCCAATGGAGGATAAGCTGACGGCTGATGATATTTTCTGGGCATCACAAATGGGGATTGCCGAGATGGTTCGCACAGGCACCACCTGCTTTGCTGATATGTATATGTTTGAGGATACTTTAGCCCAAGTGGCAGTATCCACAGGAATACGGGCAGACTTAGCCAGGGGGCTTCAATGCTTTGACGACGACTTCGATATTAAAACAGACAGGAGAGTTTTGGAAGCCGTGGACTTGTTCAACCGATACCATAATGCTGCCAACGGACGTATCAAGGTACGTTTCGGTCCTCATGCCGTTTATACCTGTACGCCCAGGTATCTTGCGGATACTGCAGAGCTTGCAGGGGAGATGGGTATAGGAATTCACATCCATCTGTCCGAGACGGCAAATGAAAACAAGAATTGCATCAGTGCCTACGGTAAATCACCGGCACGCCATTTAGCTGATTTGGGAGTCTTTAATTTGCCAACCATAGCAGCTCACGGGGTCCATTTGTCGGATGAAGATATGTCAATATTGAAGCAGCATAAGGTTTCTATCATTCACAATCCTGCAAGCAATCTTAAGCTGGGAAGCGGTGTTATGAGAGTAGCTAAGGCTGTAGAAAAAGGCATTAACGTAGGAATTGGAACCGACGGTCCGTCCAGCAATAATGCGCTTGATATGATGAGGGAAATCTATCTGGCGGCAGTTTTATCCAAGGGTGTTTTTGAAGACAGTGTAGGAATCAAAGCTTATGAGGCATTGAAAATGGCAACTGTAAACGGAGCTAAAGCACTGGGACTTGACGATGTGGGAAAGCTTAAGCAAGGCATGAAAGCAGACATTACATTGATTGACCTGGATCAGCCCCATTACTATCCGCTTAATGATCCGGTATCAGCCATAGTATATTGCGGAAAGGGCTCTGATGTGCATACGGTTATTGTGGACGGAAATATCCTGTATGAGAATGGTGAGTACAAGACTACAGATATGGAAGCGGTAAAAGCCAATGTGATGCGGATTGCTGAAGAGGTGTTAGGCAGTGAGCCGTAGTGTGCCAGGCACCATAGAGTCTGTGTCAAACATTTTATTTATTAATTGCATTCAATGGATAATTCTATTATAATCAATAACAATGAAAAAATATATTATATATCACAGGCGGTGGACATGAAAATAAAGAAAGTTGCATTAATTGGAATGGGTGCGGTTGGCACTGTATACGGAAATTTGCTGTACAACAAATATGGTTCGGATTTTACGGTTATATCTGATGAATCAAGAAAAAGCAAATTGGAGAAAAACGGGTTTACAATAAATGGAAAGACATTTAATCCAAATATATCCTCAAACAGCGATAATAACATTGAATATGATTTAATAATCTTTGCAGTAAAAAATTATCAGCTTGCCGGTGCAATTGAAGATGTGAGAAGTTTCGTGGGTAAAAACACGATTTT
>Ga0208040_1003985_pt1 | contig 11548 bp, 6 predicted proteins | sample AD_UKC083_MetaG_FD_184431 | JGI IMG/M metagenome (GOLD analysis project Ga0208040, IMG submission 184431) | Active sludge microbial communities of municipal wastewater-treating anaerobic digesters from USA - AD_UKC083_MetaG (SPAdes) (version 2) | ecosystem: Engineered > Bioreactor > Anaerobic >... | reverse complement strand
ACAGGGAAGACCGTGGCTCGGTTGCCTACTGTCCCTCATACGTTGATCGCTGACTGACTGCCCACTGACCGCTGAGTAATCGCCAGACAGATAATCAACCGGACATCATCAAGCCAACAGATAACTGTCTGGATATGAGGGAGATGTTGGGGTGAAATGATTTTGAAATCACTCAGATATTCCACCATACAATGATAAATTGGGCTTGTGTTTGGAGACAATCGCTTTAGAATGTATAAAGAGGGCGGATGGAGTAAAAATGCAAAACAAACTTAACCAGATTTATGAGAAAATAAAGAAGAAATCTCAATGCAGCCTTGGTCCCCGGGCTTACCGGGATACAGACGCGATACGCAAGAAAGATGAAATCGCGGATGAGATGCGCACAAAGTTTGCCGTGGACCGCGATCGTATCCTCTACAGCGGTTCCTACCGCCGCTACCATGGCAAGACACAGGTATTCTCATTCACAAACCTTATAGACGAGGAAATGACCAACCGTAATCTGCACATCGCCTATGTGTCGCAGATCTCACGAACTATCGGGAAATACCTGGGCCTCAATACCGAACTGATCGAAGCTATAGCCCTGGGACACGACCTGGGTCACGCTCCCTTTGGGCACGACGGTGAAGTGGCGCTTTCCAAAGCCTGTGTGGAACATGGAATTGGCCAGTTTCACCACAACATTGAATCTCTGCATATCGTGGACTACATTTCCCGCAAGGGAAAGGGACTTAACCTCACATTTCCAGTACGTGACGGCATCATATCCCACGATGGCGAAGTTCACAACACACTGCTCATGCCAGAGAAAGATAAGACTGAACAGCGCATCACCAAATACATCCGCGAAAAGAAAGCGGGCAGAAATATTGAATGGATGCCCGCGACCCTGGAGGGATGCGTAGTCCGCATCACCGACACCATCGCATACATCGGCCAGGATATAGAGGACGCTATCCGCTTCAACATACTAAAGCGGGAAGACCTACCCCAAGACGTGACTGCCAAACTTGGCAATACCAACAGCCAGATCATAGAAACACTGATTAAAAGCGTGATTGTGAACAGTTTTGACCAGGATTGGATCGCATTCGATGAGGAGACCAGCCACTATCTGCTGGAGCTCAAGAAGTTCAACTACAAGCATATTTACACCGATGAAGAGGTTAAAAAATCCAACCGAATCATCCACCGCACAATGGGAATCATGTTTGAAAAGTATCTGCGGGATATCAAAGAGGACAACCGTTCATCCAAGGTGTTCAAGCATTTCCTGGATCACAAGCACACCGATTATCTGGAGCAATTCTCTCCCGCCGAGCAAGTGCGCGACTTCATCGCCACCATGACAGACCGCTACTACAACGAGGAGATCAAGGACTACCTGCTGCCCTGGAAATGGTAGCCGGTTCTACATATCCTCGTATTCATCCATCTTTTTATACTGCCAGGCCAGAATCAGTCGGTCGAGCAGATACACCACTCCAAAAAGAAGCAGTGAGAGCAAAACGATCGTGATGATGGCAGCAAACACATGCGCAGTGCGGAACGATTTGGTGGCCCTGGTCAGATAGATTCCCAATCCAGCGTTGCCGCCCAGCCATTCTCCAAAGACGGCTCCCATTACGCTGTAAGTGGCTCCCAACTTCAGGCCGGTAAAGAAGTTCGGAAGAGCAGCGGGGATGCGCAGGAGGCGGTAGATCTTCCACTGGCTGGCACCCATCGACTGGAGCAGCCTTACCTGCTCGACGGAAACCTGCCTCAGCCCATCGAACAGACCCAGGGCAATAGGGAAGAAGCAGACCAACACCACCACAAAGATCTTGGCGGAAATGCCATAGCCAAACCAGAGGATGATCAGAGGAGCCACAGCTATAATTGGAACTGTCTGGGACACGATGAGATAGGGGTAGAAGATTTGCTTAAACAACTTGGAGCCGTGCATCAGCAAAGCAGTGATGACGCCGATAACGGTGGCCAAAGCCAGCCCGGCGACGCTTTCCCACAGCGTTGGCTTGAGATGGTTCCAGATCAGGTTTGGATACTCGATAAAGACCTTGAGTACATCCAGGGGGGAAGGCAAAACCCAGAAGGATACCACTACCCTCGCAGCCAGGAACTGCCAGAGAGCGAGCAGAACCAACAGGAACAGTGCCGGCAGCCAGAACTGCGATCTTTTGAGATTCATAGCTTGCCGACGAGGTGAATCTCGGTCTCCAGGCGCACTCCGAAGCGCTCAAACACGGTGGTTTGCACGTGCCTGATCACAGCCATAACATCTGCTGCGGTCGCGCCGCCCAGATTTACTATGAACCCGCAATGCTTATTGGAGACAGCCGCTCCGCCAATCTGGAAGCCCCGCAGACCGCAATCCTCCACCAATTTCCCCGCAAAGTGCCCGACCGGCCTTTTGAAGACCGAACCGGCGCTGGGCAGATCCATAGGTTGTTTGTCCCAGCGCTGCTTGTTTAACGCATCCATGCGTTGTTTGATCTTGTCGGGATCGTCGGGAGTTAGTTTGAATACACTGTTGAGGTGGATGTATCCCAAATCCTGCAGGACACTGCGCCGATAGGAAAACTGGTGTTCGGCGGCCTTCAGATGAAGGATCGGAGTCTTGGAGCGTAGTTTATCCAGATTGGGAACGAGGCAATTGCTGCAATACAATACATCATTGATCTCGCCATCATAGGCTCCGGCGTTCATAAATACTGCTCCGCCCACCGATCCGGGAATCCCGGAGGCAAATTCCAATCCAGACAGACCAAGCTCCATGGCTTTGAGGCAGAGGTCTTTCAAACTTGCTCCACACCTTGCGCTGAGGTAGTTTTCATCGTTTTCGATACTGTCAAGTCTGCCCGTGTGGATTACAAGAGAGTCAAGTCCGGCGTCGCTGATAAGCAGATTGGATCCCTTGCCCAAAATAAAGTAGGGCAGGGCATTTTCCAGCGCGAAAGCAAGCAGTTCAATCAATTGGGAGTAACTTTGGGGCTGGCAAAAAACTTCCGCCGGACCCCCAATCTTGAAGCTGCTGTGCTCTTTCAGCGGTTCGTCAAAGCGGATGACCTGACTGTCCACCAGGTCAGCAAATCTATTAGTTATCAGTTTTCTCATCATATCTTTCCTGTTTGGTACGGTTGAAAAAGCGGGTGATCGCGCTGATCAGATCCAGTTCACTGCGCATTTCCAGACATTTGGCGGGGAGTACCTGCTTGAAATATACGCCATAATGTTTTTTGGAAACACGTGAATCCATAATCAACACCACACCACGGTCCTTCCGGCTGCGGATCAGGCGTCCGAAACCCTGGCGTAGCTTGAGCAGAGCGTTGGGAAGCATGAAGTGCATGAAAGAATCCTTCTTCTCGCGGTCAAGTTTGTCGATCAAAGCTTCCACGACGGGTTCGGATGGCACCTGGAAAGGTATCTTGAAGAGGATTAGCAGCGAGAGCGAATCGCCCTGGATATCCACCCCTTCCCAGAAAGAGTTTGTGCCCAAGAGCACAGCGTTGGTGTGGGATTTGAATTCTTCCAGGATAGAGCTTCGGCTGCCTACCATTCCTTGCGCAAAGAAGGGGCGTTTGCTGTGATATAGTTTCTCGCTGATGTGGTCATAGACACTGTTAAGGTCTTTGTAACTGGTAAAGAGGATCATGGTGCCCACGTCTGTGGCTTCCACAATCTGATCCAAGCAACCGATGGCCTGGTTGATAAAGAACATGTCCTTTGGTTCTGGCAAAAAGCTGCTAACCATCAGGCTGGCTTGGTTTTCATAGTCGAAGGGCGAATCCACAATGCAGGCCTTTATCTTGTCCTGTGGCACCAGACTTAGTCCGCTTTGGGAAAAGAAGTATTTGAACGAGCCACGCAGAGCCAGGGTTGCGGAGGTGAAGATGATACTGGGCACGGTTTCGTAGAGCAGCTTGTTGAGATTGGTGGAGACATCGATGGGGGCATAACAGAGCGAGGAGGCTGGGTTTTTACTGTCAGACCGCAGGCTGTTTTCGATCCACAGGGCGTTGTTTTCCAAGTCCGGATACTGCAGGGTCAGAATGGTGCCCTCCATCTCGGAAACCCTCAATAACAGCGAGGCCATGCTCTCGCTGAGGTTGTCATAGTTGGGAAAAAGCTTGCTGTTGAAGGATGACAGCACATTGGAGGCTGCCTTCAGATCTTTTACGAATGATTTCCAGCCGCTGGCCAGATCGCCCAGCAGATCGAAAAGCAGGGGTTGATCATCCGGGTCCTTAATGCGCAGCTTGCCATAACTATCTGAGGCCGAACAGCGCATAGCTGCTTCAGTAAAGACTGCCGTGACAGTCTTGCGCAGGCTGTTGCTTTGTTCGCTTATATTTCGGATCAGAGCTTCCAGATGTTCCTTGCCCGCCTGGGGAACAAGGCTTTTGCCAAGGGCACCCTCCAGCTGTGACATCAGGCCTACGCCGCGCCTTTTTTGCGCTGAGGATATCTGGTTAATCAGATTATTCACATCAGCGAAGCTGAATTCAAAGCCTAAAAGACGCACCGCGGTGGAGGTCAGATTGTGTGCCTCGTCTATCACCAGATACTGATACTCGCCCAAGGTGCTGTTTTCCATGCGCAGGTCTGCCAGGAGTAGTGAATGATTGGCCACTACGATACTTGATGTCTCGATATGCTTGCGCAGGTTCATCACGTAGCAATTTTTACTCTGTGGGCATTTGCGACCCATGCAGGCATACCAATCAGAATACACCCTGCGCCAGGCGACGTTAAAGCGGTTGCGGTCAAAAGATGAGTTTTCGGATACGTCGCCGGATTTGGTGAGATATTTCCAGATGAAAAGATAGAGCAAGGCCTGTGCTTCATAAGGACTGATGCCGCGGGTCTGCTCCATCATCATTTCCTGCCAGCGCCTTTCGCAAACATAGTTCTCACGCCCCTTCACCAGTGTGGCTTTGAAAGGCAGAGGCAACATGTCTCGCAACTGGGGCAGATCTTTGAAAAATAGCTGTTCCTGGAGGTTCTTGGTGTTGGTTGATACCACCACCCGTGCTTTTTGCTGTTCCGCAAATGCTATGGCGGGCACCAGATAGGCGAAGGACTTTCCTACTCCTGTGCCGGCCTCAACAGCCAAATGCCTTTGGGCGCGGAAGCTTTCCTCCACCTCCCTGGCCATTTCCAGTTGTCCCGCTCTAAACTCGAAATTTGGGAACTTCTGGGAAAACAACCCCTGCTCCGCAAATACTTCCTCTATCCCCAACCGCGGATCGCCATTGCCATGATGCTCCAACACGTTGGGCTTCATTGTCTGGGGCGGTTTTGGCTTAGGGCCAGAGAGCGCGAAACGACGTTGATATTCCACCAACTTGTAGATATAGCTGTAGAGCGAATCATCCAGCCTGGCCTGTTTACTCAAATCAAGCAGGCGGGCGTTCACCAAAAGGGGAAAGTGGGAAAGGATGTGCTCGCTCAGCCTGATCAAAAGCTCTCCTGTGGCGGTGGCGTCTGCGTCTGCCCGATGAGCGTTTTCCAGTTTGATGCCAAAATGTTTTATCAGCGTTGTCAATTTATGGTCGGAGGTGTAGGGCAGCCATACCCGCGAGATTTCGGCAGTGTCCCAGCTCCGGTTAGCCAGAGCGATGCCACCATGCAAAGCCCAATGGTGGTTGATAAAGCTCAGGTCAAAGCCCACGTTGTGACCCACAAGAATATCATCGCCCACAAAGTCCATAAAGTCCTTCAGAGCTTTCTTTGGTGATGGAGCTTCTTTCAAGTCCTGGGGTGAAATATTTGTGAGATATTCTATGAACTTTGGCAAGTTCCGTCTTGGCTTCACCAAGGTGTTGAAGCGTGCCACTTCCTCGCCGCTGCGGAAACGGATTGCTGCTAATTCAATGATCTCAGCCTGTTCCGGTTTAAGCCCTGTGCTTTCGATGTCGATGGCGCAAAAATCCAGGTTGTTGCGGAACCCTTTGTCAGCTTCCAAGCCCAATACCTCCCTATTCGCCAGCTTCTTCTTTGTAGAGGTTGTAGCGTTTGAGCTTTTGAATCAGCCCCTGGCGCGAGATGCCCAGTTCCCGTGCGGCGTGGCTTTGATTCCAATCCAGCCGTTCCATCGTTTCCGCTATCATTTTGCGCTCCAGGTCTTCCAGCGCTTCTTTGAGCGTCTTCTTGGTGGACAGGAGGCTGATCGTCTTCTTGTTTTCCATGAAGCGACACACCTGATCCGAAAAATCGGAACTCTTGATGAAAGTTCCATCCTCCACCAGCGTCACCGCACGTTCTATCTCGTTTTCCAACTGGCGCACATTGCCCGGCCACTCATATTGCTCCAGGGTCTTCATCGCGTCGTCGGAAATGCCGAGTATGTTCTTTTCCATGCGCTTGTTATATTTGTCCAAAAAGTGAATGGCTAAAAGCGGAACGTCTCCAGTGCGGTCTTTGAGGGGAGGCACTTCGATGCGGATTACGTTGAGCCGGTAGTAGAGATCCAGACGGAATTCTCCGGATTGGACCTTGTCATAGAGCGGTACGTTGGTAGCGCAGACCACTCTAACGTTCACCTTTCCGGTCTTGGTGGCGCCCACCCGCTTGATCTCGCCTTCCTGCAAGAATCTGAGCAGCTTAGCCTGTGTACTCTGGCTGATATCCGCAATCTCGTCCAGAAAGAAGGTGCCTCCGTCCGCGATCTCAAACAGCCCTTTCTTGTCATAGGCGGCTCCGGTGAACGATCCTTTCACATGGCCGAACAGCTCGCTTTCCAACAGAGTTTCTGGTAGCGCGCCGCAATACTGTGCCACGAAAGCTTTGTTGCGCCGGTTGCTGCTGTAATGCAAGGCTCTGGCGATCAGCTCCTTGCCAGTTCCGCTGGGACCTTCCAAGAGTACAGTTGTTGGCGTATCTTTCACTTTGTCGATCACATCGAAAATCTTGAGCATGCTCGGGCTTTTGCCGATAATGTTGGAATAGATGTTCTTTTCGCTTAGTTGCTCGCGGATGATGGCATGGGTCTTTTCCATGTTCGCTGAGCGGATGTTTTCTATGATCACGATCACCTGGTTGCTCAGCGCATTAAGCAGGTTGATGATGCGCTCCGAAAAATAGTGTGTTCCGCTTTTACAGAAGAGCAACACCACACCAAGAACGTCTTTGCGGATGGAGAGCGGGATCACGAGGATGTTGTTGTAGGTGGGAGCGAAATGTGGTTGCTTGTAGTCTTTCAGCTCATTGGTCTGATAAATCTGCGCGCAGATGCCCATAAAGTCGTCATAGGCTTTGTCGTCTGGAGAGAAGTTATTGTAGATCTTGTAGTCCCATGAATCGGGTACTGTTCCATGGCTATGCAGACAGAGGATGCCTCCGTCCGCTTCCGATATCTCCACCAGGCTGGCAAGCGATTGCTCGATCAGCACATCCAGATCTGAGATTGTGTTCAGTTTCTGGGTGATCTCGTAGAATTGGTTGAGCAGGTTTTCTTCAAACTTCACATCCTTCATTTCAGCGGAATACTCGCGGGTGATCTTCTGCGTCAGGATATCGTTGCGTTCTAAAAGTTTGATGGAACCATATTCTTGGATGATCCGCTTGTTGTTCTTGAGGATTTGCAGGGCGTTTTCCCACTCGCGCAGCTCGAAGAGTACCTCAGCCAGTTCGTAGTTTGCCAGCGAAAGCTCATAGTTGTTAGCAGTCTCCACAAATAGCTCGATTGCTTTGTAGAGATGCTGTTTGGCAGCTTCCAGGTTCTTGCGTTCCAACAGTGCCCGCAAATAGTGTGCTTTACCGATCTCGAAGGTCTGGTTGTGCTCGACCGCCATCTTGAGCGCCTGGCCGATATAGTAGTCCGCGCTATCGTGGTTGCGGGTGAGGATAAAGTATTCCGCCTGTTTCTGGAATCCTTCGATGATCTTGTCCCAGGAATTGATGGACTTGAAATAATCCAGGCTGTCCACCAGATAGGGATATGCTTCTTTGAACTTGTGGAGTTTGGTGAGTACGCTGCCCAGATTGCCATAAAGCTCAGCCTTGATATAGTCGTCGGACACCAGCGGAAGCAGCTCCAATCCTTTGAAACAGAGGTCGTAAGCCAGGTTCAGTTCACCTTGTTTCTCATACACTTCGCCTAAGTTTGTAAATGAGCGTAACATCCCCTCTGTAAAGTTGTTCTCCTCGCTTTTTTGGATTGCCTGCTCATATAGGTCTATCGATTTGTTCCAGTCGCCTTTCTTGAAATAGAGCGCGCCCAGGTTGTTCAGAGAGGCCACCATATTGCGGAAGAAGCCAAAATCCTGGGCTGTCTGCAGCGATTTCTTAAGCGCGTCCTCAGCTTTGGCGAACTCGTTGTGGTCCATCAAGGTGACGCCGATGTTGTTGTAGATATTGGTGATATTGTATGGCTCGTTGAGCATCTTTTGCAGCTTGAGGGCTTCTTCCAGATAGTAGATAGAGCGTTGGGTGTCGCCCTTGTCATCCATCAGGCTGCCCAGATTGTTGTAACACACAGAAATGCCGTTCAGGTTGTAATTTTCCTTTTCCAGCTTGAGGCTGCGCAGAAAGAGCTGTTCACTTTTTTCCCAATCACCCTGGAACATATAGAGCACGGCCTGGTTGTTATAAATTGCTGCCAGGCCTCGATGGTCGTTCGCCAGCTCATAGAGTGTCTCAGCTTCCGAGAAAGAAGCCTGCGATTCGTCATACGCGTTTACGTAATAATGGATTTTGCCCTTGATTTTTTTAGCCTCGCCTTGCACCAGTTGTCGCTGTTTGGCATCCGGGATTGCAGAGTAAAGCTTCACGCATTGATCCAACACCCTCAGCGCTTCAGTAAACTCTTCCGATTCAGTGAGGATTTCCGCTTTTAGCAGTTGGATCTTAACTTTCCAATATGGATCCATTCCTTCTGGAGAGTATTTTTTGATGATCTCCAGAGCGAAGGCGATAGAATTGACCTGATAAAGGTTGTTGGCCAGCAGATAAACCGTCTCTTCCGCCGGGAGGTTATTTTCAGTACAGATGTGGAGACATTCGCGGAAATGGTCCACTGCCTCATCTTTACGGTTGAGAATAGCCAGAGTGTTGCCCATTTTTTTCCGCAAGTCAAGCAGAAGGGTGGCTTTTTTTGTATGCTTGAGTTGCTGTTCATAGAGTTGGAGCAAGTTTTCGCCGTCGTTGAGGATTTCCAGTTGGCTGGTGACTTCAGCCACCGCTTTGGCGTTGTATTTCTTATTGAGCAACAGGAGCTGGATCAGCGTCTGGGTTTGTTGTTTACGCGAAGCGAGCAGCTCTGTCAGCTTTTGGATCAGCGCTGGCGGATACAGATCAGGATTTTGCCTCATCCACTGATGCAGATAGCGTTTCTTCTGTAAAACATAGCTATCTTCCAATTCACACACCAAACCCCGCTTTTGTAACATTTCCAGGTCTTTTTTCAGTGTTTTGCCCAAGCCCAACTCTTTACCAAGTTCAAGCGACCATTCGGAATCCAACACAAACATGGCGATCAGCAATTCCAGTTGTAGGGTGCTTAGAGAGGCAAGCTCCTCCTGATAGATCATCACAGGGTCAAACGACTTATCCAGGAACGGGCTAAGGTCAAAGACTGCCTTGGGCTTGCTGGCAGCCATTTCGGAGAGGATCTTTTCCACGATCATCAGGTTGCCGTCGCTGATCTTTTGCAGGATTTCGCTTTCTTTAACAAAATCCAAATCTGCTTCGGGAAAAGCTTGGTGGAGTAGTTTTTGCAGATCGTCCACATTGAAGGTGGGAATCAACTCCACACTGGAAAAGCTGAACAGCCGCTTCTGGGATAATACCAGAATCTGGATGCCGCTGTCTTCCGCGTATTGCACCAGATACTGCAGGAAATCTCGCGTGTACTGGTCCAGAACGTCTCCATCATCGATCACCAGTGCCACCGGTTGAAGCAGCTTCAGCTTGTTGAGTTGCTCTGTGATGAAGTTGAACAGGTCATATTTGCGACCAGTGTCAAAGCTCTGCCTATGCACTTCCAGAAGCTCATCCAACTTCTTGCCGGGGATGTCTGCCAGTAGCTTGAGCACCTGTCCAAACTGATTGTATTGCATCGGATGGGGAGAGAAAAAATGCACCTGCTTAAAACTCTTTTTCAGCCCCTCCAAAAGGGGTTCCACCAGATATGATTTGCCCGCTCCGGATTTGCCGATGATCTCTATCAGGTGACTGTCAGAACTGTCCCGAACCACGCCCAAGACCTTGCCGATCGCGAAGCGTTCCAAAACAAAACCGCGCATCAACTGATATAAGTTATCCGTCATTTTTTCACCTATCCTGTCCTTGCTTTACAAATGAACTGTTAATTTATTTGACACCATGCTGTCAAGTTCTATCTTGCACATCTTTTATCTGTCTGCCTGACAAATAGATGGAACAACAGAATCTAAGTTAGGGCTTATGTGTTTTCCTATTTCTTACGTTCAGCTTGTTAATCAATGAATCTATCCATTCTGCCCGGCAATCTTATTCAGGCCGCGGTGGTTTTGCTGGGGGGGGGGAGGGCTTAGTTCGAAGCCTCAAAACTGCTGGGAATCTGATTCTACACATTAAATAATGGCAGGCGTCCAGCATAGCAACAAGTACACCAATATCAGCCTGGACACCAAACAATCAACCCCATCTGCTGTAGTATCTTGCCTGGCGTAGCACCTATATATATGGGGGAGATTGGGCCTCATTTGCATAGTCCGGTTTACCTATGGGCTTCCTGAGGTCAACCTTAACTTCTATAAGGATGACCTAAGGATGATGGCCCGCAAGCGCGACCCCTCAAAGCAAAACGAGAAAGACACCATGAAGGTTATTTACAAGGCTCCCATGCAGATGATAAAAATGCGCCTTGCCTTTTGTACCAGAAAGCCGGAGACGAAAAAGCCGCCTCATGCAAGGCGGCCTATATCGTTTCTGATGAAGTCTTACAACAGCTCGATCACCAAAAATTTCTGTTTGCGGAAGTGATCCGGATCGGTGACTGTCAGCACATATTCGTCGCCCTCTTTTTCCACCTTGTAGGATGCAGCAACATGGTTGGAGAGCACAGCGTAGCCCTTTTTAGTAACGGGAAAGCTGATGGTCTGCTGATCCAATAGATTAAACTCAGTAAATTTGCTGGTATCGATTTCCTTGGTCACCACCGATACTCTGCCGATGCCCAGGATTCCTCCCTTGCGGTTGATGATACCTTTGTTTATCAGTTCCTTGCGGGTGCCAACAACGTAGAACTGCCTGTTGCTTTCATAGGTCTGGTTGGAAATTACGCCTTCCTTGTCCTTGATCAGGCTTTCACGTTTCGCTATCTCGGCCTGGGATTGCTGACGTTCGCTGTCCAGGGTGGCGCTCATTTCTCCCAGTCTGCCTTCCAGTTCAGCCACGATCTTCTCTTTGTCTGCCACAGAAGCTTTTAGCTTGTTTACGATGTTTTGGATGCTTGCCAGTTGGTTTTTACTGTTCGCCAGTTGCGATTCCAGACTGGCAATCCTCTTCTTGTCGGCTTCGATCTGAGAGCGCATCTTGGTGATGGTGCTCATCAGTT